>Ga0209916_1000390_pt1 | contig 73286 bp, 60 predicted proteins | sample ThiBio_1000_plan_FD_183956 | JGI IMG/M metagenome (GOLD analysis project Ga0209916, IMG submission 183956) | Wastewater bioreactor microbial communities from Cape Town, South Africa - Thiocy_solids_2 (SPAdes) | ecosystem: Engineered > Bioreactor > Thiocyanate-remediating > Anaerobic-Aerobic ... | reverse complement strand
GTAGCGTTCGCTCTGGCTCAGGTGCGTGTAGCTCATGTGCAGTTCCACTTGGCGGTGAAGCTGCGCAGGCTACCGCACCTGCGCCACCTCAACGTTGAGGGTGCTGCACTTCAAAGTTGAATCCGCCCCGCCATCACCGGACAGACTCACCGTCACGCCCTGCCGCGCCAGCCTCGAAACAAGGTAGGTCGGGATCTGCGAGGAATCGGCAAACGGTTCGTCGTACATGGCGGACAACTGCGGCACCACGTCCAACGCATCTTGTGCCGTCACGTAGAGTTCGTGGTGGTCGGCACCCAAGTGCCGCGCCACCGCCTTCGCGTGCTGCGCCTCGTCGTACTCGCCCTGTTCGAAACCGATCGAGTAGGTCTTCACCGGTCGGTGCGATTGCGCCTGCATCAAGGCCACCACGGTGGACGAGTCCACCCCACCCGACAGGAAGGCGCCCAGCGGCACATCGGCTTCCATGCGCAAGGCCACGGCATCGCGCAGCAGTGCATCGAGCCGGCCGACCGCCTCGGCATCGGACAGGGCTAGTGGATCGGCCATGCCGGCCTCGGCCATCGCGCGTGCCGACCAGTAGGTGGTGGTGCGCGCCGCCAGCTCCGCGACATCCGGCTGTGCGGCGGCCAGCCTCGCATCCACCTGCAGCAGGGTGCCCGGCATCAACTTGCGGATGCCACGATGGATGGAGTACGGCGCAGGCACGCAGTTGTGGCGCAGATACAGGCACAAGGCATCGCGGTCGACCGGATTGTCGAAGCCCGGCAGCGCCGTGATCGCCTTCAGTTCGGACGCAAACACAAACCTGCCCGCGGCCCAGCCGTAATACAGCGGCTTGATGCCCAGCCGGTCGCGCGCCAGCACCAGGGTGTGCTGCTGTCTGTCCCATAGCGCAAACGCGAACATGCCAATAAAACGTTGCAGCGCGGCTTCCAGCCCCCAGTGCTCGATCGCGGACAGCATCACCTCGGTATCCGAGTGACCACGGAAGATGCAACCGGCCCGCTCCAGTTCCGGCCGCAGGCGCGCGTGGTTGTACACCTCACCGTTGAACACGATCACGTAACGCCCGCTGGCCGAAGTCATCGGTTGGTGGCCCTGCGGCGAGAGGTCGACGATGGAGAGCCGGCGATGACCGAGCGCGATTCCCGACTCCGCGTCGTGGAACACACCTTCGTCATCGGGACCGCGTTGGCGGATGGCGTCGGTCATGCGCCGCAGCGCAATCCGCGCCTGATCCGGCACAAGGCGCCCCCGCACATCCCAGAACCCAGCCACACCGCACATCAGGCACCCACTCCGGCCAGTTCGCTATAGAGATCCGCATAACGTTTCGCCATCGCGTCGAGCGAATAGCGCTCCACGATGCGCTCGCGCGCCCGCGCGCCCAGAGCACCGCGGCCACCCGCACCCAGGGCGGCCAACTTCATCCACCCGGCCGCCAGCGCCGCCGGATCGCGCGGGGGCACGACCACACCCGTGTCGTCGATGATTTGTCGCACGTCACCTACATCCGTGGCGATGCAGGGCTTGCCGCAGGCCATCGCCTCGGCAATCGCGTTGGGGAATGCCTCACCCCAAGAAGAAGAAGACGCGATGTCCAGCGCATTGTTGATGTCCGCGATGTCGGTACGCCGGCCGCACAGGCGAACATGCCCTTCCAGACCAAGTTCGCTTATCAGCCTCTCCTGTCCGAAGCGGCCGGCTTCCGTACCTTCGCCGACAAGCAAGAACACGGCGTCTGGACGCTGCTGCACCAGCAAGGCAGCGGCCCGCAGAAAGTTCTCGTGATCCTTCATCGGGTGCACACGCGCCACCAGCCCGATGGCCAACGCGCCTGGCGCGATGGCCAGCTCCTGGCGTACGCGCGCCCTGTCGCCCTCACATGGTGCCAGGATTTCTGTGTCGTAACCGTTGGCAATGACCTGCGTCCGACGATTCGAAAACCCGGACGCCTGGTGTTGTCCCGCACTGACACTTGAGTTGTAGACAATCCGTCGTGGCAGGCGCGAAAGCCACGCGCTCGCGCGGACCACCAGCCGCGTTGCACGCTTTTCATGCGACAGCTCATGCAGGGAATGGCGAATACCCCATGCGACGGGAATCCCGAGCCCGACCGTAGCCAGCGTTGCCATCAGGTTGGCGTGGTACATCCAGCCCTGGATCACTTCCGGCTGGACAGAACGCACAAGCCGACGCAGGCGCACGATATCGCCGAAGCGCACCCTCCCCGGCCGCATGCCCAGGTGGTGCAGCTTGGCCAGCTTCGCCACGCGCGCACTCAACGTTCCTTCCTCGCCCAGCGCCACGACGACATGCTCGTACGCCGGCGCCGGCAGCGACTCCAGCAGCCGGCACAGCACCGTTTCGGCACCTCCGGTGTTGAGCCCTGTGATGACGTGAAGAACCCTCATGCACGCGCATCCTCTTGTGTCGCGGGCAACGCCGCTGCTGCGCATGCCGAACTTGTCAATCTGCTACACATACTGTCGGTACACCCGTGCAAGCGAACTGGCGACCACCTCGGTGGCGTAGTGCTGTTCGACCACTCCGCGCGCGATGCTACCCAACTCCTGTCGAGCAACCTCGTCCGTCAGAAGGGTCAGCAACGCATCGATCCAATCTTTCTCCCCATCGGCCAGCAAGGCACCGCCTTGTGCAGCAACCTCCTGATTCATGCCCACCGGGGAGACCACCGCCGGTACCGCGCACGCCATGTACTGCAGCATCTTGAAGCTGCACTTGCCACGAGCCCACTCGCTATCGTGAAGCGGCATCAAGCCAACGCTCATGGCCTGGATGTCGGCAATCTCGTTCGCCTGGCTCCACGGGCGATAGACCACCCTCGAGGCAGGCAGCTGAAGGAACTCGGGCGCTCGGTCACTTACCACGAGCAGATCGACATCCCGCACGCTCGCAAGTATGGACTGCAGTGCTGGCTCCAGCTCCCGCAGATACGGCAGGTTGCCACTGGTGCCAATCCAACCGATATAGCGCCGGGGCGTCGAGTTCGGTGCCGCCGCAGGCTGCCACAGGCGCGTGTCCACCGCCGTAGGCACCAGATGAATCGCCGGGTTGAAGCGGGAGAAATATTCCGCCAGCCAGCGGTTGCCACAGATGACGCCATCGCATCGCGCAGCCAAGCGCGCGACCGAGCCGAACCGGGCGGACAACCAGATCGCGTCATCCACATCCAGGAGGCGCGGACGGGTAGTAAGCCATTCGAAAGTATTGATCGTCGAGATCATCTGCCTCTGCAGCACGGTCAGCTGATACCGCCGTGCAGCACGAACCTGCGCCAGACGCTGTCCAAGTTGTGAGGCCAGCCATGGCAGGCGATCGGCCAGTCCGACCGGAGGATAAGCAGTACCGGTCGCCGGCATGAACTCGTCGACCTCGACGCCATGCGTAATCAGATCCTGCACGTACTGGCGCACCCGAAATCGCGCGGACGGCACGAGTCGCCCGCCGGAGAACGCGGCTACCCTGATCGTTCCCGTCATGTCCGCCCTTGATCACGCGACGAGCTGAAGCCACCAATCAAACGCAGTCGCTTCAAGGCCAGCAGGCCGGTCAGAGCAAGCAGGATAAGCAACTTTGCGATGGCCAAAACGGCGCCGAAAAGCTGTTCGCTAGAGACGGACATGACGCACGCATACGCCACCCATGGGTAGACGAAGTATGCCCACCCACTGCCCTTGGTAAGGGCGCGGTACGTCCAGCCGCTGACCAGCCCCGCCAACAGGCTCCAGGCGAACACCCCCGCCGTGCCACCCGCTCCGTAGTAGGCATACAGCACCGAATAGACGTTGCCGGAAAGCCCCGGGCCAACATCCATGAACGGCGCATGCTGACTCTCCAGCGGGAAGGGGGGATCGAAACCGAACATCAATGCCAGCGCATCGATCAGGTACATCGGCGTGCGCAAGGGGCTCTGTGTGAAGGCGAAGCTAAGCTGCAACTGGAGCATCTTGCTGAAACCGATCACGCCGCCGTACGCATAGGACGCCATGGTCGCGAGCAACTGGTGGAGCGATACCGAATCACCGGCCTCAGACAGGTAGCTGAAGTTTGTGTAGTACAGGCCTGCAAGAAAGGCCATGCCGAAGGCCAGCACCGACAGCCCGGCAATACGCCAAGGTATGCGTTGTCGAACCATGGCAAAGCCCGCCGCTACCATGAAAGGCAGTTGCAAGGCGATCAACTTGCTCCCGCTGGGCAAGGACACCAAGAGCCACAATACCGCCGCAATCGCGATGCGAATCCGGTCGCGACGCAAGCCGCGATTGATGAATATCGCCATCAATACCAGAAACTGGGCCAACACCGGCGCGTTCTTGAGCAGGCCAAAGCTGCCAACCTCTCCGCTCAAGGCAACGCTCTCGATGCGTGCATCCTTCAACTCGGCGATTGCCGTCGCCAGATCTCCGCTGGAGAACAACTGATACAGCAGCAGCGGGACGGTGATCGCGAGCACCAGCAGCATGCCGTCCACCACCACCTGCATTTTGCTCGACTTCCATCCACCGGGTATCGGTGCCGGTGCAGCGGGGCGCCGAAAACCCTGCCCGAAAAGCGTGCCAAGGATGAACAGGACGGCACTCACGCTGAAGTAGAACGTCGCAGCGCCGGATACGCCGTAGAGCAGCGGCTCCAGCAACGCGATCGAAAAGAGGGCAAGAGTCCAACTGGCGGTGTAGATAACCGCCGGTGCGAACCAACTGCGGAAGAGCAGGTAGCTCGCGGCCAGCAGGACTGCCATGGTCATGGCTGCCAAGAAGGTCATGCCTGGCGCTCCCGCATTCGCAGCGCGGTCTTGGTCCAGGCAAACCAGCAAGTTGCCAGAACCGCGCCATACACCACCGCACCCAAGGTGACGACCATGCCAAGCTTGAGTAAATCCATGTGCGCCGGCGCATTTCGTAGCACCACCCACATCGACAGCAAACCTGCGATCACGGCCACGGCTTCCCGTGGCGCCGGCAATGGCAACGCGTGATATTTGGCCGCACCGAAACCGCTCATGACCAGCGCCGCGAAATAGCAACCGCACAGTGCCAAAGCCGCACCGGTGATACCCATGCGCGGCAGGGCCACCACATTCGCCGCCACCCCGACCGTCAAGGCAATAAGCAAAGAACCGACGAGCCAAAGCACCTTCTTGCTGATGTGCAGCGCCAGATCGACATAGGTGCTGCGCAACACGTTGAGAATCGCCGCCAGGGCAATGTAAGGAAGCAGTTCGACGCCCGCTGAGTAACGCCCCGACGGCAGCGCTTCCGAAATTGGCCGCGCCAGGAGAACTGCGCCAAGCAGCAGCGGCAGCAACACCACAAGCAACGCGGTGATCTGCTCGCGAAGCAATGTGCGGACGTTCGCCGAGTCGCCCGCCTCAAACGCCCGCATGATGCGTGGATAGCCCGTCAGATTGATCACGCTGGCAATCAGAACAATGCCCGGAAAGATCAACCCATAGGCTGCGGCATAGATCGCCACGGTGGCCAGACCGAGAAAATGCTCGATCAGGTAGCGATCGACCGAGGCCAGCAACATGCTGAGCACCAAGGCCGCCGACAGGGGTACTCCGTACATCACCATGTGCCTCACCACCGAACGGCGTTCGGCAACGTCCGCATCCCAGCTTATGTTGATCACGCCGACCCAGCGCAGCACCACCACGGCCGTGGCCTGGCCTGCAGCAAGCCCCCACAAAGGCGACACGGCACCGTATCCGTTCCAGGCGAGCAAACTCCCCACAGCAAGCCCGGAAAAGGCGTAGCTGGCCACGGCGATACCGTATGCACCAGGCCTCAGCGCGCTTCTGGACAGCTCCAGCGCGAACTCGTACATCGAGGTAGTGACGAGCAGTACGCTTGATGCAAGAACCACATCCGAGAGATTGCTCGGCGCAAGAAGCCAGGCAACAACCCCGAACACAAGCAGGACGACGACGCTTCTTGCCCAGAAACCCGTCACCAAGCCGATGAATCTTGGAATGTTCTCCAAGTGTCGCGGATAGATCCGGGCAGTGGCCGCCGTGATCCAGTGAAACAGCAGGGCATTGAGGACCGCGACCGTCGAGTACGCAATCGCGTACGTGCCGTACGCCTCTAGCGTGAGAAGGTGTGTGTAGATCGGCACCGACAAAACACCGACCAACGCCGATGCCACGCGCGCACCGCCGTATGACAGGGTGCTGACAACGCGAACCTTCATGACCCGACCAACACGACGTTCCGACGGTTCCTGCACCGGACTGTGGCCATTCGAGACGCAGCCGGGGCGACCTTGAAAGGCAGGGCAAGATTTCCACGCGTCATGAACGTAGCGGCGTCTCCAGCCGGGTCACGGGCAGCATGAGCCGAGAGACTAGGGAGAGGACGCAAGACACATCACCTGGCTGCTTTGTAGTCGTAGTACCCGTACGAGTAATACCCCGCACTACGCCGCTGCACGGCATTGAAGATCGCGCCCCTGATCGTCACGCCGTTCTGCTCGAAGCGCTGCTTGGCCAGGGCGATCTCGCGTGCCTGGTTCAGGCCGAAGCGCACCACCAGCAGGCTGGTGCCGGCGTGGTGGCCGATCACGGCGGCATCGGTCACGGCCAGGATTGGCGGGGTATCGATGAGGATCAGGTCGTAATGAGGCTTCAGCTGCTCCAGCAGTGCGCTGAAGCGCGGGTTCATCAGCAGCTCGGACGGGTTGGGCGGCACTTTGCCGCGGGCGATGAACTGCATGCGCTCCACACCCTCCACCGGGCGCAACGCCGCCTCCAGCTCGATCTGGCCGCTGATCAGCTCGGACAACCCGCCCTCGGCCTTGCCGCCGAGCACGTGGTGCTGGCCACCCTTGCGCATGTCGGCATCGATCAGCAGCACCTTCTGGCCGGCCTGGGCGATCACCGCAGCGAGGTTGGACGAGACGAAGGTCTTGCCGGCCTGGGGACTGGAGCCGGAGATCATCAGCACGTTGTTCTTGGCCTCCAGCCGGGCGAAATGCAGGCTGGTGCGCAGGCTGCGCAGCGCTTCGGTGGCGAAGTCGGCCGGTGCGGTCACGGCCAGCAGGTGCTGCCGGCCGTCGCCGTGGCGCTGCCTGCTCCTGGGCAGCACTTTGAACTCCTGCTCGCTCAGCGGCACCGAGGCGTATACCGGCAGGCCGAGCTGCTCGATCTCGGCGGGATCCTCCACGCCGCGGCTGAGCATCTTGCGCAGGAAGATGAAGGCCACCACGAGGAAGCCGCCGAGGAAGGTGCCGCCCAGCACCACGACGGCCTTCTTCGGCTTTACCGGCTGGGTGGTGTCCACCGCGGCGGTGTCGATGATGCGCACGTTGCCGACGGTGCCGGCGCGGGCGATCTCCAGTTGCTGGGCCTGGTTGAGCAGGCCGGTATAGGTCTCGTTGCTGACTTGCACGTCGCGGGTCAGCTTGAGCAGCTCCTGCTGGGTGTCGGGCAGCGCGCCGATCTGTTTTTCCAGCGCGGCCTTCTGCCCTTGCAACTGGCCGAGCTGCTGCAGCAGGGCCTTGTAGGCGGGGTGGTCGGGGGTGAAGCGGCGCTCCATGTCGGCCCGCTGCATCTGCAGTTGCTGGATGCTGGTTTCCACCGCCACCACCTGGTCGAGCAGGCCCTTGGTCTGCATGGTGATGTCGACCGAGTGCGCCTGCACCTGGTAGGCGTTGAGTGCGGTGGTGGCCTTCTCCAGCTTTTCGCGCACCACCGGCAGTTGCTCCTTGACGAACTGCAGGCTGTTGGCGGCCTGGGCCGAGTTGCGCTCCACGTTCTGGCGCACGTAGGCGCCGGCTACCTGATCGAGCAGCGCGGCGGCCAGTTGCGGGTCGGCGTTTTCGTAGGTGAGGCGGATGATGCCGGAGTCCTTGCCCTGCTCGCTGGCGTTGATCTGCTGCTGCAGCGCGCTCACCGTGGCCAGCTGGCTGTTGCGTACCACGTCGAAGCGCATGCCGGGGTTGGCCCGCATCGCCTTGACCTGCAGCGTCACGCCGTGCCCCGTGACCAGCTCGCCCACCTTGCCGTGCAGCACGGTGTTGCCGTCGTCGTCGCGCAGGTCGTAGGCGCCATGCTGGCCGGCGATCAGGGTGAACGACCGGCCCAGCAGCGCCTTGGGCACGTCGAGGCGGAAGATATCCAGTTGCTCGCCGCCCCAGCCGTCGCGGCTGATGCCCAGCCAAGGCCTGGCCACGGCATCGGGCGTGGCGGGCGTGTAGCGGCGCGCGATGAAGTTGCCGATCAGGGGAAAGCGGTGCGGCTCCGTCTGCACGTTCAGGCCGAGCTTGTCCACCGCCGTGCCGATGACGGTGCGCGAGGTGATCAGGGCGATCTCGGTGGTGGCCTCGGAGCTGGATGCCCCCAGGGTCTGGCTGATGGCGCTGAGGCCCGGCAGATCCGGTACCTTCTTCTCCACCTGCACCAGCGCGTTGGCCTGGTAGATCGGCGTGGCCAGCAACGCGTAGGCGACGCTCACCACGAAAAACGCTCCGGTGACGGCGATGATCAGCCACTTGTGATCGATCAGGGTGCCGAGCAGGGCGCCGAGGTCGATCTCGTCGTCGGCGTCGTCACGGGCGGGGGGATTGCGGTCGGCCATTGGAGTGAGGGCGCCTCAGGAGAGCTTGAAATGGGGCAGCCAGGCGTCGACGCCGCGCTCGATCAGTGCATGCACGTGATCGAATGCGGCCCGCTGCTGGCCGTAGGGGTCGGGGATGGGGGTGTCGTCCTGCCACTTGCCCAGCAGGAACACCTTGCCGCTGGCCTCCGGGGCCATGCGGCTGATTGCGGCGGCGTGGGATTTTTCCATCACCAGCACCAGATCCGACGCCTGCAGGAGGGCCGGGGTGAGCTGGCGCGCGCGGTGGGCGGAACCATCCACGCCGTGTTCGTGCAGCACTTGCGCCGCGGTGGATTCCATCGGGTACCCGACCATCGCGCTCAGGCCGGCGCTGGCGATCCGGATGTCGTCCGATGGCGTTGCCGCGGACCCCAGCCGATCACGCAGCAGGAACTCTGCCGTTGGGCTGCGGCAGATGTTTCCGACGCACACCATCAAGATCCGTTTGAACACTGACCCGGCAACTCCACAACAAGACACACCCCGCGCGTTCGACAGAACACGCCAGCCCGATAGCTCGGAGAACCATGGAAAACTCACGGAACACCCTGAACAATCGGGGGATTATAGCGGACGAGGCCGGTTTTGCGGGTAGGCGAACGCCGCGGGTTTGCGTCGCGGCATCCCCGCACCCGTCGACGCGTGCAGGGCGGGCACTGCCCGCCGCTTTCCGTGTCGTGGAGCAAGAGCCGGCGGGCGGTGCCCGCCCTACGCGCCGTTTGTAGGAGCGCACCTTGTGCGCGATGCCTTTCGTTACGTGGTGAAGAGCATCGCGCACAGGGTGCGCTCCTACAGCGACGCGGGGCCGTGTAGGGCGGGCACGGCCCGCCGCTTTCCGTGTCGTGGAGCAAGAGCTGGCGGGCGCCTACCCTGCTGTTTGTAGGAGCGCACCCTGTGCGCGATGCCTTTCGTTTACATGGTGAAGAGCATCGCGCACAGGGTGCACTCCTACAGCGACGCGGGAGCCGTGTAGGGCGGGCACGGCCCGCCGCTTTCCGTGTCGTGAAGCAAGAGCCGGCGGGCGGTGCCCGCCCTACCCGCCGTTTGTAGGAGCGCACCTTGTGCGCGATGCCTTCGTTACGTGGTGAAGAGCATCGCGCACAGGGTGCGCTCCTACAGCGACGTGGAGCCGTGTAGGGCGGGCGGTGCCCGCCCTACGCGAGGGTGCGTTTTACGGCGTCGACGACGTGGGTCACGGTGAAGCCGAAGTGTTCGAACAGTTGCGGCGCCGGCGCGGAGGCGCCGAAGGTGGTCATGCCGATCACTTCGCCGTCGAGGCCCACGTATTTGCGCCAGAAATCGGCGGTGCCGGCTTCCACGGCGACGCGGGCGCGGCACCAGCCGGGCAGCACGCCTTCGCGGTATTCCAGCGGCTGGGCGTCGAACACTTCGGTACACGGCATCGACACCACGCGCACGGCCACGCCCTGCTGGGCCAGGGCGCGCGAAGCTTCCATCGCCAGTTCCACTTCGGAGCCGGTGGCGATCAGGATGGCCTGGAACTTCGTGTCCAGCGGATCGGACAGCACGTAGCCGCCACGCGCGATGTCGGCCACTTGCTGCGTGCTCCGCTGCTGGTGCTTCAGGTTCTGCCGCGAGAACACCAGGCAGGCCGGGTGGCCCTTGCGCTCGATCGCCACCTTCCACGACACGGCCGATTCCACCGCATCGCACGGACGCCACAGCTGGTTGTTCGGGATGTAGCGCAGGCTGGCCATGTGCTCCACCGGCTGATGGGTCGGGCCATCCTCGCCCAAGCCGATCGAGTCGTGGGTGTAGACGTGGATCGCGTGCGCCGGGATCAGCGCGCTCATGCGCACCGCGTTGCGCGCGTAGTCGGAGAACACCAGGAAGGTGGCGTCGTACGGGATGAAGCCGCCGTGCAGGGCCAGGCCGTTGGCGATCGCGGTCATGCCGAACTCGCGCACGCCGTAGTAGACGTAGTTGCCCTTGCCGTCCGCGCTGCTGCCGTTGCCGGCGTCGAGGCTGCCCTTCCACTTGGTGAGGTTGGAGCCGGCCAGGTCGGCCGAGCCGCCGATCAGCTCCGGCAGCAGCGGCGCGAACGCCTCGATGCTCATCTGCGAGGCCTTGCGCGAGGCCACTTCGGGACCGTCGGCCTGCAGCTTGTCGACGAACGCCTGCGACTTCGCCGCCCAATCGGCCGGCAGTTCGCCACTCATGCGGCGCTTGAACTCGGCGGCCAGTTCCGGATGTGCGGCGGCGTACCTGGCGAACGCATCGTTCCAGGCCTGTTCTATGGCAGCGCCCTTGGCCTTGTGATCCCAGCCGGCGTAGATCTCGGCCGGGATCTCGAACGGCGCATGCTTCCAGCCAAGCTGCGCGCGGGCGGCGGCGATCTCGTCCTTGCCCAGCGCGGCGCCGTGGCTTTCCTCCTTGCCCTGCTTGTTCGGCGCGCCGAAGCCGATGATGGTCTTGGCGCAGATCAGGGTGGGTTTGTCGTGCTGCGCGGTGGCCTTCGCGATCGCCTGTTTGATCGCCTCGGCGTCGTGCCCGTCCACGCCGCGGATCACGTTCCAGCCATAGGCCTCGAAGCGCGCCGGCGTATCGTCGGTGAACCAGCCGTGCACTTCGCCGTCGATCGAGATGCCGTTGTCGTCGTAGATCGCCACCAGCTTGCCCAAGCCCCAGGTGCCGGCCAGCGAGGCGACTTCGTGCGAGATGCCTTCCATCAGGCAGCCATCGCCGAGGAAGACCCAGGTGTGGTGATCGACCACGTCATGGCCGGGGCGATTGAAATGCGCCGCCAGCACCTTCTCGGCCAGCGCGAAGCCGACCGCGTTGGCCAAGCCCTGGCCGAGCGGGCCGGTGGTGGTTTCCACACCCGGCGTCTCGCTGGCTTCAGGATGGCCGGCGGTCTTCGAGTGCAGCTGGCGGAAGCGCTTCAGCTGCGCCATCGGCAGGTCGAAACCGGTCAGGTGCAGCAACGCGTACTGCAGCATCGAGCCGTGGCCGTTGGAGAGCACGAAGCGGTCGCGGTTGGCCCACTTCGGGTTGCCCGGGTTGAACTTCAGGAAATCGTTCCACAGCACCTCGGCGAGGTCGGCCATGCCCATCGGCATGCCCGGATGACCGGACTTCGCTGCCTCCACGGCGTCCATGGCGAGGGCGCGCACGGCATTGGCAAGTTCGCGGCGGGTGGTCATCGGGCGGTCTCCGGGGTGCAAAAGCGCTCATTGTCGCCGATCCGACCGCGCGCTGTCGCGCCCGCGGCGCCATGCGGCACACCCCGCGGGTCAGGCTGGCTTAATATCGGCTTAATACTGAACTAATGAGTATTGAATCTTTCGGGGCGGCACCCATCTAAGCCACTGTGTCGCCGCCGACCTTGGGCGGGACGCATCCGACAAGAGCCCGTTTCCTGAAAGGGCCGACTGTCCAACTTTTGGAGCCCCATCCATGAAAACCAAGAAAACGCTGCTTGCCCTCGCTCTCGTCTCCGCCGGCCTGGTGGCCATCCCCGCCGCCTTCGCGCAGAACGCGCCCGCCGACAACGCCGGCTGGTTCATCAACGGCAACGTCGGCCGCACCGCGATCAACCAGGGTCCGTACGACGGCCACGACACCGGCTACGCCTTGAACGGCGGCTACCGCTGGTCGCTGGCGCCGAACTTCGCGCTGGGTGCGGAAGTGGGCTACAACGACCTGGGCAACATCCACGCCAAGAACATCTTCAACAGCGACCCGGTCATCGCCAAGAGCAAGTCGCAGCTGCACGGCTGGACCGTGGGCGCCAACGCACGCTTCGACATGACCCCGAGCTGGTACCTCAGCGGTCGCGCGGGCCTGTACAGCTGGACCGGCCACGGCCTCAACAACGACGTGAACCCGATCCGCAAGAGCCTGGACGACAACAGCTGGTACGCCGGCGCGGGCGTGGGCTACAACATCACCCCGCAGCTCAGCGTGGGCGTGAACTACGACTACTTCGACGCCAGCAAGAACCGCGTCGACCTCAGCACGGACATGATCTCGGCCAGCGCCGAATACCGCTTCTGAAGTTCCACCACTGGAGTAAAGGAAATGGGCGCCTCGCGGCGCCCATTTTTTTGCTCTACCGATTCCTATTCCCTATTCCCAATTCCCGGCCCCAGGGCCCTCAGCCATTCCACTGCCCCAGCGCGGCCAGGCCGTTGTCCCTGGCGCGGGCGTGCACGGTCTTCTGGGCTTCGGCGTAGTTCGCCTTCATGTCCTTGGCCCACAGCTTCAGCGCCGCCTGCTGCATCGCGCGGCCGTAGGAGAACGACAGCGGCCACGGGTGCGGGCCGATCTGGTTCATCGCGTTGAGGTGGGCGGTGGACTGCTGGTCGGTCTGGCCGCCGGAAAGGAACACGATGCCCGGCAGCGCGGCCGGCACGGTGGACTTGAGCACGCGCACGGTGGCCTCGGCCACTTCACCGACTTCGGCCTGCTCGTCGCAGTCCTTGCCGGGGATGACCATGCTGACCTTCAGGATGGTGCCTTCCAGCATCACGTTCTGCTCGTACAGCGCGTTGAACAGGCTGCGCAGCACGGCCTCATGCACTTCGTAGCTGACTTCGATGGTGTGGTCGCCGTCCATGATGACTTCGGGCTCGACCATCGGCACCAGGCCGGCTTCCTGGCACAGCGCGGCGTAACGGGCCAGCACGTGGCAGTTCGCCTCGATCGCGGTGGAGCTGGGGTTCTCCTCGGAGATGTTGATCACCGCGCGCCACTTGCAGAACTGCGCACCCAGCCGGGCGTACTCCTCCAGGCGCGGACGCAGGCCGTCGAGGCCTTCGGTGACCACGTCGCCGGGGAAGCCGGCCAGCGGCACCGGACCCTTGTCGACCTTGATGCCGGGGATGATGCCGGCCTTCTTCATCACCTGGGTGAACGGCACGCCGTCCTTGGTCGACTGCCGGATCGTCTCGTCGAACAGGATCGCGCCGGAGATGTGCTCGTTCAGGCCCGGCGTGGTCAGCAACAGCTCGCGGTAGGCGCGGCGGTTCTCCTCGGTGTTCTCGATGCCGACGGCCTCGAAGCGCTTCTTGATGGTGTTGGTCGACTCGTCGATCGCGATGATGCCCTTGCCGGGCGCAACCATCGCCAGTGCGACGCTTTCGAGATCTTCAATGCTCATTGGTGACTCCGCGCTGGTGGGGGCGATGCCCGGCCACACATGGTGGGCGCCGCCTCGGCAGGCGAAGCGGCATGGTGAAAAACGGCGATTATAGGCCAGATCGGGACCGCCACGGGCCGAAACAACGCCGCACCCCGTGCGGCCGTCGGGCCGGATCAGCTCAGGCCGGGTAGCCGGGCAGCTTGCACGGGGCCATCAACTGGTCGCGCGCGGCCGGGTCGTCCTTGGGCCCGTTGAAGACCACGATGTAATACGTGGCCACCGGCTGGTGGATGTTGTTGCTCAGCGACGGACCGTAGCGGAAGTTGGCCACCGCGCTGCGCGCCATCGGGCCGAGGTCGCTCTTGGGCTCCACCCTGGCCACCTGCACGTCCAGCGGCACGCCGTCGGAACCCACCGTGTAGGTCACCGCCACGCAACCGGGCTTGTCCAGGTTCAGGCCGCTGTTGGGGGCATCCATCTGCACCTGGGTGTTGAGCAGAATCCAGTAGCGATACAGGTTCTGCTGGTCGACCTTGATCGCCTGTGCCAGCACCGGCGCAGCCACGCCCAGCGCGAGGGCGAACAGCGCGCCGCGGCATGCGGAGGGGAACGGGATTTTCATGGCGGGCTCCGATGAGGCGTCGATGGGCCGAGTGTAACGGCCCGCGCGTCGTGCAACAGTCAACGCGGCGATGGCGGACAGCCGGGTTTCAGCATCACAGCTCGCGCAGGCTGTCGATGGTGCCGTCGGGGCCGACCGCGAGCAGCTTGAGCGTGTTGGTGCCGCCGACATGGCCGACGCGGTCGCCGTAGGTGATCACCACGCTGTCGCCCTCGACCAGCTTGCCCTGCTCGAACAGCAGCCGCACCGCGGCGCGGGTGGAGGCGGCCATGCTCTGCTTCTCGCCGTGGCTGAACGCCACCGGCTGCACGTCGCGCAGCACCTGCATGCGCCGGCGCGCGGTGCCGGACGGCGACATGCCGTAGATCGGCACCGCGCTGCGGTAGCGCGACAGCCATTGCGCGGTGGCGCCGGATTCGGTCAGTGCCACGATCGCGCGCACGCCGAGCTGACCGGCCAGCACCATCGCGGCCAGCGCGATCGCCTGGTCGGTGCGGCTCAACTGGTGGCTGGCGCCGGCCAGATCCTCTTTCGGCTCGAACTGGCGCTCGGCGCCGAGGCAGATGCGGCGCATCGCCGCCACCGCCTTGTCCGGGTGCGCGCCGGCCGCGGTTTCCTCCGACAACATCACCGCGTCGGTGCCGTCGATCACCGCATTGGCCACGTCCAGCACTTCGGCGCGGGTGGGGATCGGCGAGCGCACCATCGACTGCAGCATCTGGGTGGCGGTGATCACGGCACGGTTGCGCTGCACCGATTCGCGGATGATCTTCTTCTGCAGGCCGGGCAGCTCGGCGTCGCCGATCTCCACGCCAAGGTCGCCGCGCGCCACCATCACCACGTCGGAGGCGTCGATGATCTCGCCCAGCACGGGGATCGCGTCGGCCCGCTCGATCTTGGCCACCAGCGCGGCGCGCCCGCCGGCCAGCTTGAGCAGGTGGCGGGCCTGGTGCATGTCGTCGGCCGAGCGCACGAAGGACACGGCGAGGAAATCGGCGCCGATCTCCGCGGCCAGCTCGATGTCGGCCTTGTCCTTGTCCGACAGCGCGTCGACGGAAAGCCCGCCGCCCTGCCGGTTGAGTCCCTTGCGATTGGACAGCTTGCCGCCGACCAGCACCGTGCAGCGCACTTCGCTGCCGACCACCTCGCGCACGGTGAGCGCCACCAGTCCGTCGTCCAGCAGCAGCACGTCGCCGGCGCGCACGTCCCGCGGCAAGCCGTAGTAGCTCACGCCCACGCGGGTGGCATCGCCCGGCGGCACGCCGGGGCGGCAGTCGAGCACGAAGCTGGCGCCTTCGACCAGTTGCACCGGGCCATCGGCGAAGGTCTCGATGCGGATCTTCGGCCCCTGCAAGTCGGCCAGCATGCCGACCTCGCGCCCCGCCGCCTCGGCTGCCTCGCGCACCGCCCGCGCGCGGGCGCGATGGTCGTCCGGCGCGCCATGCGACAAGTTCAGGCGCACCACGTCGACGCCTTCGGCGATCAACTGGCCGAGCATGCCGGGGGCGTCGGTGGCCGGGCCCAGTGTGGCGACGATCTTGGTGCGGCGAACTTTATCCGGGGTCATCGAACGAGCCTAGCAGAATTGCCGGAGCATCCGCCGCCGCGCGGCCGCGCTTCCCTTGACAGCTTCCGCCGCCACCCCGCACGCTTGAAGGATCGGCGCAACGCCATGGGGGAAAAGCAAGGATGAGCAACGCAAGCAGACTGCGGCCATGGGCCGCGGCTTTGGTTTTCGGCGTGGGCGGCCTGCTCGCGGCAACGACAACGGCGGCGACGACACCGACAGCGACCACGACGGCGAAGGACGCCGCCGCAGCCACGCCGCAGATTCCGCTGCAGGACTTCATTCGCCCGGCCAATTTCTCGCAGGTACGCATTTCACCTGACGGCAAATACCTGTCGGCCATCCTGCCCAACCCGCAGAACCCGCATGAGAACGTGCTGGCGATCCTCGATGGGCAGACCGCCAAACCGCTGCACGTGATCCCCTCGGGCAAGAATGCGCTGCTCGCCGACTATTTCTGGGCCAGCGACGAACGCCTGGTGGCAGCCGGCGCCTTCCGCCAGAGCGGCCTGGACACGCCGCAGGGCACCGGCGAGTTGTATGGCATCAACGCCGACGGCAAGCGGCAGGAACAACTGTTCGGCTATCGCGCGGGCAGCGACACGGTGGGCTCGCACATGCGCCATGCCACCCAGCGCTACGCCTCGGCCACCGTGATCGGCGACTCGCTGGCAGTCAACAACCGGATCCTGATCGCGACCAACGCGTTCACCAACAATCGCAACGGCAGCGCCACCAACATCGAGACGCTGAACATCATGACCGGGCAGACGCGCACGATCGGCGCCGCGCCCGTGCGCAACGCAAACCTGATCGCCGACCATGCCGGCCAGGTGCGGGCGGCATGGACCAATGACGGCTTCACCGAAAAGCGGATCTGGACCCGGCGCAACAGCGACGACACCTGGACGCTGCGCAACGACTCCTCCGAGTCCGGCGTGACCATCACGCCGATCGGGTTCAATCGCGACAACAGCCGCCTTTACGTGCAAGTCTCGCAGGGCGACGGTCCCGATGCGATCGAGCTGATGAACCCTGCCGACGGCACCCTCACCATGGTGTACCGGGGCAAGTTTGCCGACCCGGTGGACCTGCTGCCGACCGCCGACCACCTCGACTACTACGCGATCATCACAGCCGACGGCAAGCCGGGGCTGCACTACATCAACCCGGACAGCGAGGAAGCCCAGCTCACCAGGGCGCTGGACAGCAACTTCCCGGGTCAGCTGGCGTTCTTCTCCAGCTTCACCCGCGACGGCAAGCGCGCCGTCGTGCACGTCATCAGCGACCGCAGCGGCAGCGACTACTACCTGTTCGACCTGGCCACGCACCAGGCGAAGTTCCTGATGAGCGCACAGCCGTGGCTGGACCCGAAAGTGACCAGGCCGATGGAACCGATCGCACTGACGGCGCGCGACGGCCTGCCGCTGCACGGCTTCCTCACGCTGCCGGCCGGCAAGGCACCGTTCCCGATGGTGGTGGTGATCCACGGTGGCCCGCACGGCGTCGCCGACCAGTGGGGCTACGACCCGGAAGTGCAGATGCTGGCCAACCGGGGTTATGCGGTGCTGCAGGTGAACTACCGCGGCTCCGGCGGCTACGGCGAGAAGTTCATCGAGCGCGGTTACCGGCAATGGGGCCTGAGCATGCAGGATGACGTCACCGACGCCACCCTGTGGGCGGTCAAGCAGGGCTATGCCGACCCGAAGCGGCTGTGCCTGTACGGCGGCAGCTACGGTGGTTATGCCGCGCTCGAAGGCGTGGTGCGCGAACCGGACCTGTACGCCTGCGCGATCGGCTACGCCGGCGTGTACGACCTGCGCGTGCAACTGGACGCCAGCGACACCCGGCAGATCAACGCCGGCGTCGACTACCTGCGCCGCGCGCTGGGCACGGATCGCGCCGACCTGCTGCGCCGCTCCCCGCTGGGCGGAGTGGCACGGATCAAGGCGCACCTGATGCTGGCGCACGGCGGTCAGGACAAGCGCGTGCCGTTCCTGAACTTCCGCGAGTTCACCCGCGCGCTGGACGCCAACCACATCCCGTACGAATCCCTGGTCGAGCCGAAGGAAGGCCACGGCTTCTTTCTCCCGGCGCACCGCATGACGTTCTACGGGAAGATGCTGGATTTCCTCGATCGCAACATCGGCGCGCAGCGCCAGGCGACGCCGGCACCCTGACCCGGCCGCCCGCCGCCATGCACTGGCGGCGGGCGTGGCTCAATGGGCGGAAGCCGGCATCAGCGCCAGGTTGAGCACCTGCGCAAGGCGGCGGCCGGCTTCGCGCAGGCGGCGGTCGGCTACCGGCAGCCAGGTGCTCACGTAGGCCGGGGTGATCTTGTGGCCATCCGGGTAGAAGCCGGCCTCGGCAGTGATCCGGCACGACTCTTCGGCCCACTGCGCGTAGGGATTGTCCAGCGGCGCGATCGGCGCCGGCAACGGCACCGGCACCGCCGAATCCAGGCGCTGCGCGTACTGCCGCCAGTCCAGGCCGCGGGTGTAGAGCATGCCGGAGTCCCACACCCGGTGCAGGTTGCTGCCCTTGCCGTCGAACTGCACCTGGTAGGTGTTGCCGCCCTTGTCGTCGCGATAGCCCGCGTGCAAGGGCTGGTGGACGTCACCGGCGAAATGCACCACGAACTTCAGCGCCTGGCGACGCACGGCGTCCGGCTTGCTGCGGTCGCCCAGCACGCCGACGTAGTACTGCAGCGCCGCCACCACGCAGCGGCCGTCGCGGCAATCGCGCGGCGGCACGTAGTCGCAGGAGGGGCCGCCGCGGAAATTGATGTAGTGCTGGCTGCGCGTCTGCTTCCACAGGTTCGCCATGGCCGGATCGTTCTGCATCTGGTCGGCCCAGTTGGCGACGTCGGCCAACGAATCGACGTGCTCCGGCGCCAGCAGGCGCTGGACTTCGGCTTCGGCGGCGGGGCTCAGGTGTCGCTGCGCCAGTTCGGCGACCACGCTGTGGCCGAGCGGCCCCCACGCGAGAGCCGGGGTGACGATCAGGCAGGCAAGCAGGGCGAAGGCGGCGTGGCGGGCGAAACGCATGGGATGGTCCGGCGATGAAGGTATCGCCGCAGTCTGCCACAGCACGCTGCGGCTTTTTGCCGCCACCGGCGCGCGTCACGGCCCGCGGGTCAGGCAGGCACCGGGGAATGGCGGTAAAATGGCGCTCTTTCCGCCGCACGCGCGGCATCTTTCAGGAGGACGTTCCCCCATGACCATCAAGGTCGGCATCAATGGCTTCGGTCGCATCGGTCGCAACGTGTTGCGCGCCGCCGTGGAGAACTTCAGCAAGGACATCGAGATCGTGGCGATCAACGACCTGCTGGAGCCCGATTACCTGGCCTACATGCTGAAGCACGACTCCGTGCACGGCCGCTTCGACGGCGACGTGAAGGTCGACGGCAACCACCTGGTGGTGAACGGCAAGCGCATCCGCCTGACCCAGGAACGCGACCCGGCCAACCTGAAGTGGGGCGAGGTGGGTGCCGAAGTGGTGATCGAGTCCACCGGCCTGTTCCTGACCAAGGAAGCGGCGCAGAAGCACCTCGACGCCGGCGCGAAGAAGGTGATCCTGTCCGCGCCGTCGAAGGACACCACGCCGATGTTCGTCTACGGCGTCAACGACAAGAAGTACGCCGGCGAGGCGATCATCTCCAACGCCAGCTGCACCACCAACTGCCTGGCGCCGGTGGCCAAGGTGCTCAACGACAAGTGGGGCATCAAGCGCGGCCTGATGACCACCGTGCACGCCGCCACCGCCACGCAGAAGACCGTCGATGGCCCGAGCAACAAGGACTGGCGCGGCGGCCGCGGCATCCTGGAGAACATCATTCCCTCCTCCACCGGCGCGGCCAAGGCGGTCGGCGTGGTGATTCCCGAGCTCAACAAGAAGCTCACCGGCATGAGCTTCCGCGTGCCGACCTCGGACGTCTCGGTGGTCGACCTCACCGTGGAGCTGGAGAAGCCGGCGACCTACGAGGAAATCAAGGCCGAGATGAAGGCGCAGAGCGAAGGCGCGCTCAAGGGCATCCTGGGCTACACCGAGGACAAGGTGGTGGCCACCGACTTCCGCGGCGACGCCCGCACCTCGATCTTCGACGCCGACGCCGGCATCGCGCTGGATGACAGCTTCGTCAAGCTTGTCAGCTGGTACGACAATGAATGGGGCTACTCCAACAAGTGCCTGGAGATGGTTCGCGTCGTCGCGAAGTAACCGCCTCCCTCGCAAGCCCCGAGGCCCGCGCCGACATCGTCGACGCGGGCTTTTTCATGTGCAACGGCTCAGCGCGCTTGCGCCCGGGCGTCCGCCCGCACGCCCAGCCAGCCCTTGACCGAAGCGATCAGCAACGGAATCGCGCCGAAGATGATGAAGATCAGGTCGCCGGGCAGGCGCAGCCATTCCACCAGGTGCGAACGCGACGTGGCCATGTATTCCACGCTGCGCGCGTGCCAGTAGCCGTGCTCGACCACGTCCCACAGCTGCATCACGCCGCTGGGGAACAGGCTCATCAGGATCATCAGCATCAGGCCGATGTTGGTGCCCCAGAACGCGAACTTGACGTATTTTTCTATCCCGGGCCAGCGCGCGTCGCTGCTGACCTGGCGCAGGCAGAACACCATCAGCGCGATCGCCAGCATGCCGAACACGCCCATCAGCGCCGCGTGGCCATGCGTCGGCGTGACCTGGGTGCCCACCTCGTAGTAGCTGACGATCGGCAGGTTCAGGAAGAAGCCGAACATGCCCGCGCCGACGAAGTTCCAGAAGCCCACGGCCATCAGGAAGTAGAACGTCCACTTGTGCGGCACCTTGACCGCCTTGCCGCACACCGCGCAGTCGCCGCGCGTGGTGCGCACGAAATCCCAGGCGTCCAGCGTCAGCAGGGTCAGCGGCACCACCTCGAGCACCGAAAACAGGGCCGACAGCGCCATGTTGAAGTTCGTGTGGCCGGTGAAGTACCAGTGGTGCCCGGTGCCGATCAGGCCACCGAGGAAATACAAAATGGCATCCAGGTAGATCACCCGCAGCGCCACGTTGCGCCGGGTCAGGCCAAGTTGATAGAAGGTCAGCGCCACCACCGTGGTGGCAAAGAACTCGAAGAAGCCTTCCACCCACAGGTGGATGATCCAGAAGCGCCAGGTGTCGACCACGGTGTAGTTGGTCTCGGCGCCGAAGAATACCGCCGGCACGTAGAACACCGGGATGGCGACGGCCGCGAACATGAACATCCTGGCCAGCGGACGCGCGGCCTCGTTGGCCACCGCGCGCGGGCGCGCCAGCACCCACAGGATGGCGAACCACACCAGCAGGCCGACCACCAGCAGGTATTGCCAGGCCCGGCCCAGTTCGAGGTACTCCCAGCCCTGATCGCCGAACCAGAACCAGAGGTTGCCCAGCTTCTGCTCGATGCCGGCCCACACGCCGAGCAGGCTGCCGCCGATGACCACCACGAAGGCGGCGAACAGAAGGTGCACCCAGCCGCTCAACCAGCGCGGCTCGTCGTCCGGCGCGCGCAGGGAGCGGCCCAGAAACAGCGCGGCGGCGACGTACGCGGTGGCGATCCAGAAGATCGCCGTCTGCAGGTGCCAGGTGCGCAGCAGGTTGCTGGGGAAGATGTTCTCCAGCTGGAAGCCGTAGAAGCTCCCGGGATCGGCGCGGAAGTGGGCCACGCCACCGCCAACCAGGGTCTGCATGAGGAACAGCAGCGCCACCACCACGAAGAACTTCATCAGCGCCCGCTGGCCCGCGCCGGCTTGCCCCGGCAGCAGCTGCGGATGCACGTGGTGGCCGCGGCTGATCCAGCCCAGGTAGTCGAACTTGCCGAACGCCAGCAGCACGGTGGCGATGCCGGCCAGCAGCACCAGCAGACTCAGCGCGCTCCACAGCAAGGCGCTGCCGGTAGGCACGTTGCCGACGCTGGGGTCATAGGGGAAGTTGTTGGTGTACGACGCATCCGTACCCGGCCGCGTCGCCACCGAAGCCCACGCCGCCCAGGTCACGAAGGCGGTGAACTGGTGCAACTCCGTCGGGTCGCTGATCAGGCCTGGCCGGAGTCCCCCGTTTTTCGTCGGGTCCTTGAAATAGTCAGTCCAGTAGCCGATCTGTTGCCGGTAGGCAGCCGCTTCGGCTTCGGTCAGCTGCAGCACGCCGGTTTGCACATCGTAGCGGTTGGTCTTCAGGACCACCGCGGTCTCCGCCCGCACCGCGGCCTGATGCTGCGCATCCAGCTCGTCCATCGACTTGCCGTACTGGCTGCCGGCGATCGCCGCAGCGGTGTCCTCGCCGAGGCGGTGCAGGGCTTCGGCGGAATAGTCCGGCCCCAGGTACGCGCCATGTCCCCAGATGCTGCCGTTGTCCATCAGGCCGTACCTGAGAAAGACCGCCTGGCCGGCGCGCACATCGTCGCCGCTGAACAGCAGCGCGCCCTGGGCGTCGACCACCCGCGCCGGGATCGGCGGCGCGTTGCGATAGGCCAGCGAGGTGATCGCCAGCAATCCGGCAAAACCGACCACCAGCACGATCGCCACCGTTCGCAACCACCACGGTGACAGCTCGGCATCGTCGTCGGGCAAGGCATGCGCTGCTTCGTTCATCGTTGCTTCCTCCGGCAAGATGAGGGAATGCAGGCGCCGCGACGCAACCAAGGTGACAAGCCGCCCCCGCCGTGCGTGTCGCACCGGCCTGCAGATCGCCGATGCGGCGGCCATGCTCCCCGGCACGCGCATCGGTACGTCCACGATAAACCATTTTGCGCCGCCGGCAACGGCAAGGCGCCCGGTGGATCAGCGTTTGAGCAGCGGCAGCTTGTTCGGCACGCCATCCCACTTGGCGGCATCTTCCATCGACGGGATCTTGCTGGTCAGCACCGGCCATTCCTTCGCCAGCTCCGCGTTGATCGACATGTAGATCTCCTGCCCGGCCGGCACGTCGAGCTCGGGGAAGATCGCCCCGACCGGGCACTCCTCCACGCACAGCGTGCAGTCGATGCACTCGTCCGGGTCGATCACCAGGAAATTGGGGCCGGCGTGGAAGCAGTCGACCGGGCACACCTCGACGCAGTCGGTGTGCTTGCAGTTGATGCAATTGTCGGTGACGACGTGCGTCATCTTGCCTCCTTCCGCGGTTTCGGCACGGTAACTACAGTGTCCGCGGCAACTGCTGCCGCGGCCATGATCCAGATCAGTGTGCCACGGTCGCTGTCCACGCAGAATCCTTCCGCTTCCTCACCTTCCCCAAGGAGCGACACCATGCGCAAACTGATTGCCGTTGCCCTGCTCGGGCTGCTTTCCACCCCGCTGATGGCTGCCGAGTGCGCCACCACCATCGAGGGCAGCGACGCGATGCAGTTCAACAAGAAGACCATCACCGTGCCGAGCACCTGCAAGACGTTCAAGGTCACGCTCAAGCACACCGGCAAGTTGCCGGTCACCGCGATGGGCCACAACTGGGTGCTGTCGCACGCCTCGGACGAGGCCGGCGTGGTCGCCGACGGCATGAAGGCCGGTGCGGCCAACAGCTACGAGAAGCCCGGCGACAGCCGCATCATCGCCCACACCAAGCTGATCGGCGCCGGCGAGAGCGACACCGCCACCATCGACGTGGCCAAGCTCAAGGCTGGCGAGCAGTACGCGTTCTTCTGCACCTTCCCCGGCCACGCCGCCCTGATGAAGGGCACGCTGAGCCTGGGCAAGTAAGCTTGGCCGAAACGGCAGCGCACCCGGCCGGCACGGGCGGGTGCGCCTTTTTGCGTCAACCGTCCTGCTTGCCGATCCCCTCATGAATGCTGCCGCCGCCTTCGACGAAATCGCCATCGCCACCCTGGTCGACCATTTCTACGAGAAGGTGCGGCGCGACCCGCTGATCGGCCCGGTCTTCAACGCCGCCGTGCACGACTGGGACGAACACAAGCGCCTGCTGACCTCGTTCTGGTGTTCGGTGGCGCTGCGTGCGGGCAGCTATCGCGGCAATCCGATGGCAGCGCACCGCCCGCACCCGATCCGCGCCGAGCATTTCGATCGCTGGCTGGCACTGTGGCGTGAAACCTGCAGCGAGGAGCTCGATCCGGTTCACGCCGAACGCATGCTGGAATACGCCCAGCGCATCGGCCGTAGCCTGAAATACGGACTGGGCCTGCATCCCGAGGCGCAGCCGTTCGGCGTGCCCATCGTGGGCGTCAATCGCTGATCGATCCGGGATTCGGAAGAGCCGCGCAAAAGCGACACCGCCGTAGGGCGGGCACGGCCCCGCCGTTTTCCGTCATGCGAACAAGAGCCGGCGGGCAGTGCCCGCCCTACGCGCGATGCTTTCCGCTACGTAACGAAGAGCAATCGCGCACAGGGTGCGCTCCTACAAAAGCCCGATCAGCCGAGCGCTTTCAGTGCCGCCGCGTAATTCGGCTCGTCGCCGATCTCGCCCACCAGTTCCGTGTGAAGCACCTTGTCGTGCGCGTCGAGCACCACCACCGCGCGTGCGGCGAGCCCGGCCAGCGGGCCGTCGGCGATCGCCACGCCATAGTCGGCGAGGAACTGGCGGCCGCGCATCATCGACAGGTTGACCACCTGGTCCAGCCCTTCCGCGCCGCAGAAACGCTTCTGCGCAAACGGCAGGTCGGCGGAGATGCACAGCACCACGGTGTTGTCGAGCTTGCCTGCAGCCTCGTTGAAGTGGCGCACCGAGGCCGCGCAGGTCGGCGTGTCGACGCTGGGGAAGATGTTGAGTACCTTGCGCTTGCCGGCGAAACGCGACAGCCCGACGTCGGAAAGGTCGCCCGCCACCAGCGAAAACGCCGGCGCGGCCGAGCCGACCGTGGGGAAACTGCCGTCGACGCGAACGGGCTTGCCGTGGAAGGTGACTGTGGACATGGTGCGACTCCTGCTGGGTGAAGGGCTACAAGTAGAACATGGTCTTGGCCAGGAACACGATGCCGACCATCAGCGCCAGCACGATGCGATGGGTGTGCTTGAACCGGCATACGTCCATCTTGCCGTGGCGCATCGCCCACATCGCGTTGACGAACACGGCCAGCACGCCGAACGCCAGCAGCACCTTGAGCAGCAGCCAGTTGCCGAAGCGCGAACCGACGCAGGCGGCGCCGTCGCAGCGGATGTCGAACAGCACGAAGCCGCTGGCGAACAGCAGCAGCACCACCACCGGCATGTAGCGCCGCACCCGCGCCATCACCGCCTGCTCGATGCGCTGCATGGTGACGATGTCGAAGTGCCTGTGCAGCGACTCCACCACGATCACCTCGAACGCTACCGCGCCGACGAACACGATGGCGCAGGCCAGGTGCAGCAGGACGATCCACGGATACCAGGCGAGCATGGGCAAGGCCATGAGAAAGAACCAATGCCCAGCATCCGCCGCTCATCCGGCGCCGGCCATGATCTGCATCAATCGCGGCGGCGGCGTGGCCGCCCGGACCGGCTGTGACAATCCGCCCCGCGTCGCCGCCCTTGCGGTTGACCTGCATCAGGGCCGCCATCGTGCGCTGCCGCGAGCATGCTCCCTGCCGATTGCCGGCATCCGCGTTTTTCGCCATCCGTGGCAAGTCGAGGCTCCGCGTGAACCGTGTCGTCCCCCTCATCCATCCGCTGCGCCACGCCGGGCGGCGCTGGGTCCACGAAGCGCTCGAATGCCTGACGCAGGAAGCCGCGCGCTCGGCCGACACGCACCTGCTGAAGCTCAACTTCCCCGGCTTCCACGGCATCGACTTCTACTTCAAGGACGAGGCCAGCCACCCCAGCGGCAGCCTCAAGCACCGGCTGGCGCGCTCGCTGTATCTGTACGCGCTGTGCAACGGCCGGCTCGGCCCGGATCAGACCGTCGTCGACGCCTCCTCCGGCAGCACCGCGATTTCCGAAGCCTGGTTCGCGCGTCTGCTCGGCCTGCGCTTCGTCGCGGTGATGCCTGCCTGCACCGCGCCCGGGAAAATCCGCGACGTGCAGGTACTGGGCGGCGAGGTCGACCTGGTGGACGACCCCGCCCAGGTGCACGCGCGCGCCGCCGAGCACGCGGCGCGCGGCGCCTGTCACCTCGATCAGTTCGGCCTCGCCGAGCGCGCCACCGACTGGCGCGGCAACAACAACATCGCCGAGTCGATCATCGGCCAGCTCGCCCGCGAACGCTCGCCCGAGCCGCACTGGATCGTCTGCGGCGCCGGCACCGGCGGCACCTCGGCCACGATCGGCCGCTACCTGCGCTATCGCCGCCTGCACACGCGGCTGTGCATCGCCGACCCCGCCGGCAGCGGCTTCGTGCGCGGCTGGCAGGACAACGACCGCAGCGCCGTGGCCAGCCGCCCCACCCTGATCGAGGGCATCGGCCGACCGCGGGTGGAGCCGGGCTTCGTGTTCGAGGTGGTGGACCACGTGATCGGCGTGCCGGACGAGGCCTCCATCGCCGGCGCCTGGCTGCTCGGCGAGTTGTTCGGGCATCGCTACGGCGGCTCCTCGGGCACCAACTTCGTGGCCTGCCTGACCCTGGCCGCCACGATGCGCGCCGAAGGCCAGCGCGGCAGCATCGTCAGTCTGTTGTGCGACCGCGGCGAGCGCTACGCCGAAACCCTGTTCGACCCGCACTGGCTCGCCGCGCACGGCATCGACCGCTCGCGCTGCGAGGCGTCGTTGCGCCGGAGCATCGAGACGGGCTGCGCGCCGCTGTCCCGGGCGGCCTCTGCCTGACGCTGCGCCAATCCGCCGCAGCTGCCACCGGGCGGATTTGACCATTGTCAACACGGGCTTCACGCGGCGCGTCCATGCTTGCTTCCCGACTCCCGGGAAGACAAACCATGGGCAGACTGAGCGGCAAGGTGGTATTGGTGACCGGCGCTGCCGTGGGCATCGGCGCCGCCTGCGCGCGGCGGCTGCGGGAAGCCGGCGCGAAGGTGGCGCTGGTGGACCTGCACGACGGCCCGGGGCGGCAACTGGCGGCGGAACTCGGCGACGACGCGCGCTACTTCCACGCCGACGTGGCGGTGGAGGCCGAGGTGGCCGCGGCGATCGCCGGCGCGGTTGCCGCGTTTGGACGTCTGGACGTCCTGGTCAACAACGCCGGCATCGCCGGCGCGAACAAGCCGACCCACGAGCTCACCGAGGCCGAATGGGACCGGGTGCAGGCGATCAACGTGAAGGGCGTGTTCTTCTGCACCAAGCACGCGATCGCACCGCTGCGCGCCGCCGGTGGCGGCAGCATCATCAACCTGTCGTCGATCTACGGCCTGGTCGGTGCGGCGGACTCGCCGCCCTACCACGCGTCCAAGGGCGCGGTGCGGCTGATGAGCAAGACCGACGCGATGCTGTATGCGCCCGACCGCATTCGCGTCAACTCGATCCACCCCGGTTTCATCTGGACGCCGATGGTGGAACAGCACATCGTATCGATGGGCGGCGACCCCGCCGCGCACCGGCGCGAGGTCGGCGCGCTGCATCCGCTGGGCCACCTGGGCGAGCCGGACGACATCGCCTGGGGCGTGGTCTACCTGGCGTCCGACGAATCGAAATTCGTGACCGGCAGCGAGCTGGTCATCGATGGCGGCTACACCTGCCGCTGAGCATCCCCAGCAAGAGGAGTCCACCATGTTCAAGCGCATCCTGCTGCCCACCGACGGTTCCGAGCTGTCGCTGCGCGCCGTCGACACCGGCATCGCCCTGGCCGCCAAACTGGGCGCCAGCGTGTACGCGTTCCACGTGATCGCGCCGTTCCCCGCCTCGATCTATTTCGCCGAGTTCGTGGTGGCCAACGAGCCGGCCTATACCCGCGAGGCCATCGCCAACGCCGAGCGTTACCTGGCCGAAGTGCGCAAGCGCGCCGAGGCTGCCGGGGTTCCCTGCGAGGGCAGCCACGAGATCGACGCGCGGCCCTACTCGGCCATCGTCGGAGCCGCGGGCAAGCACCAGTGCGACCTGATCGTGATGGCCTCGCATGGCTGGCGCGGCTTCGACCGGCTGCTGCTGGGCAGCGAGACGCACAAGGTGATCCTGAACGGCGACGTGCCCGTGCTGGTTTGCCGCTGAGCCGCGGCCTGCACGTCAGGGCATGAACGAACAAGGATCGCCAACGGTCGACCGCCCCGGCCTCGACCCGGCCGAGGCCGCACGGCGACTGGCCACGGATGGCCCGAACCTGCTGCCGGGCAGCTCGCCCAAGAGCATGCTCGCGATCGTCGGCGGCGTGCTGACCGAGCCGATGTTCCTGATGCTGCTGGTTGCCGGCGGCCTTTACCTGGCCTTGGGCGACCGCGCCGAGGCGGCGTTCCTGCTGTCGTTCGTGTTCGTCGTCATCGGCATCACGCTGGCGCAGGAGCGCAAGACCCAGCGGGCGCTGGAGTCGTTGCGCGAGCTGTCCGCGCCGCGCGCGCTGGTGATCCGCGGCGGCGAGGAAATCCGCGTTCCCGGCCGCGAGGTGGTGGTCGGCGACTTGCTGGTGCTGCACGAAGGCGATCGCATCGCCGCCGATGCGGTGCTGCTGGACGGCCATCTCGACGTCAACGAATCGCTGCTCACCGGCGAGGCGGTGCCGGTGACCAAGCTCCCCGGCGAAGACAGCGGCCAGCTGTTCGCCAGCACCGTGGCGACCAAGGGCGTCGGTGTGGCCGAGGTCCGCGCCATCGCCGGCGCCACCGCGGTCGGCCGCATCGGCCAGGCACTGGCCGCCACCGTCGAACCGGCATCCGGGCTGCAACGGGCCTCGCGCCGGCTGATCCGCAACATCACCGTCGTCGGCCTGCTGCTGGCCGCGGCGTACGCACTGCTCGGCTGGCTGTGGGACGGCCACGGCCTGCTGGAAAGCGTGCTGGCCGGCATCGCGCTGACCATGGCGATCCTGCCGGAAGAGATCCCGGTGATCCTCACCGTGTTCCTCGCGCTGGGCGCGTGGCGCATCTCGAAGCACAAGGTGCTGACCCGCCGCGTGCCGGCGGTGGAGGCGCTGGGCGCGATCTCGGTGCTGGCGGCCGACAAGACCGGCACGCTGACGCAGAACCGCATGCAGGTCGCCGAGCTGCGCCTGCCCGACGACAGCTCGCACGGCGAGGATGCGGGCGAACTGCCCGAGCCGTTTCATGCGCTGGTCGAGTTCGCCATGCTGGCCACGCCGGCCGACCCGTTCGATCCGATGGAGAAGGCGATCCAGCAGTTCGGCCTGCACTGGCTCAACGACACCGAACACGTGCACGCCGAATGGGCGCCCGAGTTCGAGTACGCGCTGTCGCCGGAGATCCTGGCGATGACCCACGTGTTCCGCGGCGACACGCGCGACACGCACCTGCTGGCCACCAAGGGCGCGCCGGAGGCGGTGATCGACCTGTGCCACCTGCCCGACGCCGAGGCCGCGGCGATCCTGCGCCAGGTCGAGGCCATGGCCGAGCGCGGCCTGCGCGTACTCGGCGTGGCCCGCGGCGAGTGGCGCGGCGAAGCGTGGCCGCGCACCCAGCACGACTTCGACTTCCGCTTCCTCGGCCTGCTCGGTTTCGTCGACCCGCCGCGGCCGGAGGTGCCGGCGGCGATCGCCGAATGCCGCCGCGCCGGCGTGCGCGTCATCATGATGACCGGCGACCACCCGGCCACCGCGCGGGCGATCGCGCGCGAGGTGGGGCTGAGCGAGCGCGCCGACGTCATCACCGGCGCGGAGCTGGACGCGCTCGACGACGACACCCTGCGCGAACGCCTGCATCACGTCGACCTGTGCGCACGACTCAAGCCCGAGCAGAAGCTGCGCCTGGTGCAGTTGCTGCGCGAAGGCGGCGAGGTGGTGGCGATGACCGGCGACGGCGTCAACGACGCACCCGCGCTGAAGGCCGCCGACGTCGGCGTGGCGATGGGCGAGCGCGGCACTGACGTGGCGCGCGAGGCGGCCGCGCTGGTGCTGCTGGACGACAGCTTCGCCAGCATCGTCAGCGCGATCCGCCAGGGCCGGCGCATCTACGACAACATCACCAAGGCGACGCGCTTCGTGTTCGCCGTGCACATGCCGATCATCGCGCTGGCGCTGATGCCTACCCTGCTGCACTGGCCGGTGCTGCTGATGCCGGTGCACATCGTGCTGCTGGAACTGTTGATCGACCCGGCCTGCTCGATCGTGTTCGAGGCCGAGCCGGCCGACGCCGACATCATGCAGCGGCCGCCGCGCGCCGCGACGGAGTCTCCGTTCGCCGCGGCCAACCTGCGCCACGCGATACTGCAGGGGCTCGGCTTCGCCGCCATCCTGCTGCTCGGCTACGGCGCGCTGCTCGGCCGGGGCCTCGACGCGGCGCAGGGCCGCGGCGCGGTGTTCATCGCGCTGGTGCTGGGCCTGTTTCTGCTGACTCTGGCCAACCGCGATGCGTCCCGCCCGGCACTCGCCCGCGCGCCGGCGAAGAACCCCTGGCTGCCGCGCATGTTCGGCGCCGTGACGCTGATGCTGGCAGCCGCGATCGGCGTGCCGTTCTTCCGCAGCGTGATGGGGCTGGGGATACCGAACGCGCCGATGCTGCTCACCGTCGCCGCGATGCTGGCCGCCACCCTCGCCTGGCTGGAACTGCTGCGCCGCATGGCGCGCGGAAAGCCGCACGCCGCGGCAACGCACTGAAGCGACCGCGGCAACCACCCATTCCGAGCATCCCCGGCAGTCATGCCTGTTGACAACCACCCCGTCCGGAATAAGATAGTAATTACTCACTTACTTTAAGCGAACCGACCCGATGGAGATTCAGCGCAAGCACCTGCCAGCCGACGAGCGCCGCGCGGTCACGGTCGAGGCGGTCGTCAAGCTGGCCGCCGAGCAGAACCCCAGCGAGATCACCACCGCGGCGATCGCCACGGCGATGAAGCTGACCCAGGGCGCGCTGTTCCGGCATTTTCCGAACAAGGACGCGATCTGGCAGGCGGTGATGGCATGGGTGACCGACCACCTGCTGGCGCGGATCGAACGCGCCGCGCGCGACGCCGCCAGCCCGCTGGCCGCGCTGGAGGCGATGTTCATGGCGCACATCGCCTTCGTCGCCGAACACCCGGGCGTGCCGCGCATGCTGTTCGGCGAGCTGCAGCGGGCCGAGGGCACTCCCGCCAAGCAGATGGCACAGACCATGATCCGCCGCTACGGCGAGCGCCTGCGCGCGTTGATCGAGCAGGGCAAGGCCGCCGGCGAACTGGACCCGCAGCTGGACCCGGCCGCGGCGGCCACGTTGTTCATCGGCAGCATCCAGGGCTTGGTGATGCAGGCCCTGCTGGCCGGCGACACGCGCCACATGCGCAAGGAAGCGGCGGGCGCGTTCGCGATCTACCGCCGCGGCATCGCGCGCACCGCCCGCGAATCGAGGGCATGAAGATGACAACTCTCCTGCAACGCCACGTCTGGATCCGGCTGGTGGCCCTGCTCGCCATCGGCTTCGGCGTGCTGACTCTGAAGGAAGGCGGCGCGGTGCTGTTTGTCGACGGCGCCGCACGCCAGACCGCCGGTCACTACGTGCCGTTCGTGCTCTGGTTCAATTTCCTGGCCGGGTTTGCCTACATCGTTGCCGGCATCGGGCTGTGGCTGCGCCGGCGCTGGGCGGCACGGCTGGCGCTGGCGATCGCCATCGCCACGGCGCTCGTGTTCCTCGGCTTCGGCCTGCATGTGGCACTGGGCGGAGCCTGGGAGCACCGCACGCCGATCGCCATGACCCTGCGCACACTGGTGTGGGCAGGCATTGCCATCCTGGCCCGGCACGCGCCGGCGGTCGCTGCGCCGGCCACTCCCGCGCACTGAATACCCTCTCTCAAGCGGAAACCCTCGTGATGAAGATGCCGAGCCTCCTTATCGGAAAAACCCGCTGGATCGTGATCGCCGTCGTCGTGATCGTCATCGGCGGCGCACTGGCGTTCTGGCAGTTGCGCGACCGAGGCGACCCGAATGCGCTGCGCCTGTACGGCAACGTCGACATCCGCGAGGTGGAGCTGGCCTTTCGCCAGCCCGGCCGCCTGACCAGCATGGCGTTCGACGAAGGCGACGCGGTCACCGCCGGCGCGGTCATGGCGCAGCTCGACGCCACGCCATACCGCGAGAAGCTGGCGGCGGCCAAGGCGGAACTGGCAGCCGCGCAGGCGCAACTGGACAAGCTGCGCAGCGGCAACCGCCCGCAGGAGATCGCCCAGGCCCGCGAGCAGGTGCGCCAGGCGCAGGCCGGCGCCAACGAGGCCGAGCGCAACTTCAAGCGTCAGGACACCTTGCTCAAATCCGGCGCCAGCAGCCAGCGCGCCGCCGATGCGGCGCGCGCCGCGCGCGACCAATCCGCGGCCCATCTGGCCGCAGCCAAGGCCGCGTTGTCGCTGGCCACCACCGGCTTTCGCAGCGAGGACATCGCCGCCGGCCAGGCGCGCGTGGCCGCGGCCGAGGCCGCCCTCGCGCAGGCGCGCACTGCGGTGGCCGATACGACCCTGACCGCACCCAGCAACGGCATCGTGATCGCCCGCGTGCGCGAACCGGGCAGCATGGTGGCCAGCAGCACGCCAGTGTACAGCCTGAGCCTGCGCGACCCGCTGTACCTGCGCGCGTACGTCGACGAAACACAGCTGGGCCGCATCGCCCCCGGAACCAGGGTGCGCGTGCACACGGATTCCTCCAGCACCGTCTATCACGGCCAGATCGGCTTCATCTCGCCGCGTGCGGAGTTCACGCCGAAGACAGTGGAGACCGCCGACCTGCGTACCGACCTGGTCTACCGCCTGCGCGTGGTGGTGTCCGATGCCGACCAGGGCCTGCGCCAGGGCATGCCGGTGACGATCGACGTCGACACCACCGGCCAACCCGCGCGCGGAAACTGAAGATGAGCCCGCAGCCCGCCAGCGACACGTCGCGCCAGCATGGCGACGACGCCGTGGTGATCGACCAGCTCGACAAGCGTTTTGGCAAGGTCCGCGCGTTGCGCGAGCTCAGCGCCACGATCCGCTACGGCCGCCTCACCGGCCTGGTCGGCCCCGACGGCGCCGGCAAGACCACGCTGATGCGGATCATGACCGGGCTGCTGGTCCCCGACGCCGGCCGCGTCACCCTGGCCGGCTTTGAAGTGGTGAAGAACAACGATGCCATCCACGTCGCCAGCGGTTACATGCCGCAGCGCTTCGGCCTGTACGAAGACCTGTCGGTGATGGAGAACATGCGCCTGTACGCGCGCTTGCGCGGCATGGAGGCGGACCGCCACACCGAGCTGTTCGCCGAACTGCTCGAGTTCACCCGGCTTGGCCCCTTCACCAAGCGCCTCGCCGGCAAGCTCTCCGGCGGCATGAAGCAGAAGCTTGGCCTGGCCTGCGCGCTGATGGCGCGGCCCAAGGTGTTGCTGCTGGACGAACCTGGCGTGGGCGTCGACCCGGTCAGCCGGCAGGACCTGTGGCGCATGGTGCAGGCGCTGACCGACGAGGGCATGGCCGTGGTCTGGTCCACCGCCTATCTGGACGAGGCCGAGCGCTGCGAGAGCGTGCTGCTGCTGAATCAGGGGCAGCTGCTGTTCGATGGCCCGCCGCAGACACTCACCGCGCAGCTCGAGGGCCGCAGCTTCCGCCTCGAGAACGTCGGCGCCGAACGCCGGGCGGTGTTGACCCAAGCGCTCGACCTGCCCAGCGTGAGCGATGGCGTGATCCAGGGCGCCGGCGTGCGCGTGGTGCTGCGCGAGGGCGCCGGTCCCGAGCAGATCCAGTCGCTGGCGGACCATGCGCGCGTGCAGCTGGCACCGGTACCGGCGCGCTTCGAGGACGCCTTCATCGACCTGCTCGGCGGCGGCCCGGGCGGCACCTCGGCCCTGGCCGAGCGCCTGCCGCCGGTCGAACTGGGTTCGGACATCGCCGTGTCCTGCCGCAATCTCACCAAGCGCTTCGGCCCCTTCACCGCGACCGACAGCGTCAGCTTCGAGGTGCACAAGGGAGAAATCTTCGGCCTGCTCGGCCCCAACGGCGCCGGCAAGTCGACCACGTTCAAAATGCTGTGCGGCCTGCTGAAACCCACTGCGGGCGAGGCGCACGTGGTGGGCCTGGACCTGCGCCACGCCACCGGCGCGGCCAAGAGCCAGCTGGGCTACATGGCGCAGAAGTTCTCGCTCTACGGTCTGCTCTCGGTGCGGCAGAACCTGGAATTCTCGGCCGGCGTGTACCAATTGGAAGGCCAAACGCGACGCGAGCGCATCGAGGAAATGATGGCCACCTTCGACCTCGGCGACTGGCTGTCCGCCACGCCCGACTCGCTGCCGCTCGGCCACAAGCAGCGCCTCGCGCTGGCCTGCTCGCTGATGCACCGCCCGCCCGTGCTGTTCCTGGACGAGCCCACCTCGGGCGTGGACCCGATCACCCGGCGCGAGTTCTGGACCCACATCAACGGGCTGGCGCGCAAGGGCGTGACCATCATGGTCACCACCCACTTCATGGACGAGGCCGAATACTGCGACCGCGTGGCCATGCTCTCTCGCGCGCGGCTGATCGCGCTGGACACGCCGGACGCACTCAAGCGCATGGCGGTCAGCCCGCAGCGGCCGGACCCGACCATGGAGGACGCCTTCATCCATCTGGTGGAATCCACCGAGCGCGACGTGGAGGCCGCCGCATGAGCGCCGCACGCAGGCACGACGATGGCACGCTGCCGGCCGGCGCGCGGCGCTTCGACCGCCGCCGGCTGCTGGCGCTGGTGGCCAAGGAAAGCCACCAGGCCTTGCGCGACCCGTCGACGCTGCTGATCGCGTTCGTGCTGCCGGTGGTGCTGCTGTTGCTGTTTGCCTATGCAGTGTCGCTGGACGCCAAGGACGTGCGCGTCGGCGTGGTGCTGGAATCGCCCGGCGCGTCGTCGCAGTCGCTGGCCGCCGCTTTTTCGGGCACCCGCTTCCTCAATGTGCACTTCGCCCATGACCGGCGCGAGGTGGCCGACCAGCTGGTCTCCGGCGCGCTGCGTGGCTACGTGGTGATCCCGCAGGATTTCGAGCAGCGCCTGGCCCGGCGCGGCAGCGAGCCGCTGGTGCAGATCATCACCGACGGCTCCTACCCCAACACCGCCAACTACGTCGAGAACTACGCCCGCGGCGTGGTGCAGACCTGGCGCGCCGGGCGCGGCATCGCCGCGCCCGCGCAGGCCGTGGTGCTGGAGCCGCGCTACTGGTTCAACCCCGAGCTGGAGAGCCGCCGCGCGCTGATCCCCGGCGCCATCGCCATCGTCATGACCATCATCGGCACCATGCTGACCGCGCTGGTGGTGGCCCGCGAATGGGAGCGCGGCACGATGGAGGCGGTGCTGTCCACACCCGCGTCGGTGGCCGAGATCCTGATCGGCAAGCTGCTGCCCTATTTCGTGCTCGGCATGCTGTCCACGCTGGGCGCCGCGGCACTGGCGGTGTTCGTGTTCGGCGTGCCGCTGCACGGCTCGCTGGCGGCCTTGCTGCTGTTGTCGGCGGTATTCATGGTGCCGGCGCTGGGCCAGGGCCTGCTGATCTCGTCGCTGGCGCGCAACCAGTTCCTGGCAGCACAGATTGCACTGTTCACCGGCTTCCTGCCGGCCTTCATGCTGTCGGGCTTTTTGTACGAGATCGACGCCATGCCGGCGCCGATCCGCGCCGTGACCCATCTGATCCCGGCGCGCTATTTCGTCGAATCGCTGAAGACGGTGTTCCTGGCCGGCGACATCTGGGCGGTGTTCGTGCCCAACCTGCTGGCGATGGCGGCGATCGGCGTGGTGTTCTTCGGGCTGGCCAAGCGCGCCACGCGCAAGAACCTGGAGTAGCGCCCATGTCCGGTTCCCTGCTCAGCTTCACCCGCCTGCGCGCGCAGTTCATCAAGGAAATCCTGAGCATCCTGCGCGACCCGCGCAGCCGCATGGTGGTGTTCGTGCCGCCGATCCTGCAGCTGCTCGTGTTTGCCTTCGCCGCCACGCTGGAAGTGCGCAACGTCGATATCGCCGTGTACAACCAGGACGCCGGCCGCTGGTCGCACGAGCTGGTGCAGCGGCTGGACAGCGCCCGCTTCATCAGCCAAGTCCGGCACGTGGACAGCCAGCGGCAGCTGCACGATCTGATCGACCGCGGCGAGATCATCGCGGCGCTGGCCATCCCGGCGGATTTCTCGCGCGCGATCGCCGCCGGCGGCAGCGGCCGCGCGCAGGTGCTGGTCGACGGCCGGCGCAGCAACTCCGGCCAGATCACGGTGGCCTATCTGTCCACCATCGCCGCCGAGGTCGGCGCCGCGGTCGTGCCCGGCGCGCAGACGCCGAACCCGGTAGTCGTACGCCACTGGTTCAACCCGAACCTGGTCTACCGCTGGTTCATCGTGCCCGGCCTCACCGGCATCCTGGCGCTGTTCAGCGCGCTGCTGATCACCTCGCTGTCGATCGCACGCGAGCGCGAGCTGGGCACCTTCGACCAGTTGCTGGTGTCGCCCACCTCGACGCCGGAAATCATCATTTCCAAATCGCTGCCGGCGCTGGCGATCGGCACCCTGCTCGGCCTGTTCATGATCAGCGCCGGCGTGTTCGCGTTCGGCATCCCCTTTACCGGCTCGTTCGCCCTGCTGCTGGCGAGCCTGATGCTGTTCATCCTGTCGGTGGTCGGCATCGGCCTGATGATTTCCGCAGTCAGCGCGACGCAGCAGCAGGCCATCCTCGGCGCCTTCGCCATCGGCGTGCCGGCGGTGCTGATGTCCGGCTTCGCCACGCCGGTGGAAAACATGCCGGTGGCGCTGCAATGGCTGGCGCAGGCCATCCCGCTCACCCACTTCCTGGTCATCGTCGAAGGCACCTTCCTCAAGGCGATGCCGGCGGCGGACATCCTCGCCAACCTGTGGCCGCTGGCGCTGATCGCGCTGGTCACGCTGAGCCTGGCCACGGCGCTGGTGCGCAGCCGCCTGCAATGACCACTCACGCCATGCCTGAAGGAGTTGCCATGACCCGCTCATCGAATCGCCGCTACGGCGCGCCACGCGCGGCAGCCGTCGCGCTGAGCACGCTGCTGCTCGGCGCGTGCGCGGCAGGCCCCGACTACCGCGGGCCGCCGAAGGTGGACACCGGCAGCGGCTGGACGCAACCGGCCGCCGCACAGGCGCCGGCCGACCTGTCGGCCTGGTGGACCACGCTGGGCGATCCGACGCTGGACCGGCTGGTCGCCACCGCGCTGTCGGACAACCTCGACCTGCGCCAGGCGCAGGCGCGCATCGCCGAGGAACGCGCCCTGCGCGATCGCGCGGCCGGTGGCTACGCCCCGACCGTCGGCGCCAGCGCCAGCGTGACCCGGCGCCGGCAGAGCAAGAACGGCCCGCTGCCGATCGGCGCCATTCCCGGACTGGCACGCGACCAGACCATCCACGACACCGGCTTCGACGCGACGTGGGAAATCGACCTGTTCGGCGCCACCCGGCGCGCCGTGGAAGGCGCCGAGGCGCGGATGCAGGCTGCACAGGAGGATGCCGACGGCGTGCGCATCAGCATCGCCGCCGAAGTGGCGCGCAGCTACCTCAGCCTGCGCGGCGCGCAACGCGAGCTGGCCGCACGGCAAGCCTCGGTGCACGCGCTCGCACACACGGTCGAGCTGGTCGGTCAGCGTTTCCACGCGGGCGACGCGGCGCAGGCCGATGTCGATGCCGCGCAGGCGCGCCTGGACGCCGCCTCGGCCGGCCTGCCCGCCATCCAGGCGCGAGCGCGCGCCGCGGCGCTGGGCCTGGGCGTGTTGCTGGGCGCACCGCCCGAGCGCGAGCTGGCCTTGCTCGACAGCACCACCGCACCGATCACGCTGGCGCCAATTCCGGTCGGCCAACGCGCCGACATCCTGCGCCGCCGGCCGGACGTGCGCGCGGCCGAGCGACGCCTGGCGGCACGCAGCGCCGACATCGGCGTGGCGACGGCGGAGCTGTTCCCGAAGCTCTCGATCGGCGCCAGCGGCGGCTTCCAGGCGCTCGATGCGAGCCAGTTGTTCGACTCCGCCAGCCAGCGCTTCTCGCTCATGCCGCTGATCTCCTGGCGCGTGTTCGATGGCGGCCGCGTGCGCGCGGAAATTCGCGCCAGCGAGGCACGCGAGCAGCAGGCTGCGCTCGCCTACGAGAAGGCCGTGCTGACCGCACTGGGCGACGCGGAGCGTGCGCTCGGCGACTACCGGCTGGGCCTGGACGCGGTCCGGCTGCAGCAGACCGCCCTGGACGCCGCGCGGCGCAGCTACGCCCACGCGCAGGCGCGCTACGCCGCCGGCGACATCGCGCTGAGCGACCTGCTGGCCGAAGAGCGCGTGCTGCGCGACACCGAGGACGGTTACGCGCGCACGCATACCGCCGTGGCGATCGATCTGGTGGCGCTGTACAAGGCGCTGGGCGGCGGCTGGGATGGCGGCAATGACGGAGCCGGGCATGAACAAACCCGATGACTGCAAGCGGCGGGAGCAGGCGATCGTGCAAGGTGATGCCTACCGGTTGGCACAGGAGGATCTCGCCTTCCTCGCCAGCGACGAACTGCGCGGCGTGCGCCTGCAACTGGAACTGCTCAAGCCGGAAATCGCGCTGCGCGAGCATGCCATCCGCTCGACCGTCGTGGTGCTCGGCAGCGCGCGGACCAGTTCGCCCGAGCAGGCGCAGGCACAGGTGCTGCGGCTGAGCCTGCTCACCCGGGACCATCCCGACGACGCCGAACTGGCGCGCCAGCTGGCCGCCGCGCGGCGCCGGCTGGACGGCGCGCGCTATTACGAAGAGGCGCGGCGTTTCGCGGAAATCGTCTCGTGCCGTTTCCAGTGCGAGAGGCGCCGCGACTTCGTGGTAGTGACCGGCGGCGGCCCCGGCATCATGGAAGCGGCCAATCGCGGCGCCTGCGAGGCCGGCGCACGCTCGATCGGGCTCAACATCACGTTGCCGCGCGAACAGCAGCCGAACAGCTGGATCACCCCGGAGCTGGCCTTCCGTTTCCACTACTTCGCCGTGCGCAAGATGCACTTCATGATGCGCGCGAAGGCGCTCGTCGCCTTTCCCGGCGGCTTCGGCACGCTCGACGAACTGTTCGAAGTGCTGACCCTGGTGCAGAGCGGCAAGATGCCGCGCCTGCCGATCGTGCTGGTCGGCAGCGCCTTCTGGCGCCGCGCCTGCGACTTCGAGTTCCTGATCGATCAGGGCATGCTCGACGCACGCGACGCCGAACTGGTCAGCGTGGTCGAGAACGCCGAACAAGCCGTGGCCGCCATCCACGCGTTCTACGGCGGCGAGCCCCCGGCATGAGCGCGACGGGCGCGCCATGCGCGTGCCCGCCCATCCCCGCTCTCGCAGGAGATCGCCCAGGTTGTTCACGCGACGCTCGCCGCGCCACCCGCCGCCGAGCGCACGGCAGCGACTGCGCTTCAGCCCGCCCGCCGCAGCGTGCCGGCGAGGCGGGTGCCCGGTGCCACGGTGTTGAACACCGTGCCGTACTTGCGCACGTTGTCGTGCAGCAGGGCCAGTCGCTGCTCGCTCTCGTCGCTGTCCAGCAAGATCTCGTAGTCGATCGATTCCAGCCGCGGCGGCACGTCCTGGCGCACGCCGTGCACGTGCACCTCGACCCCGCGCCACTGGAACTTCAGTATCGGCGTGACCCGCTCGATGCTCTTGATCATGCAGGCCGACAAGGCGGCCAGCAGCAGTTCGGCGGGGTTGAATGCATCGAGGCGACCGGCCAAATCGGTGTCCAGCGACAGTTCGGCGCTCTTGCAGCGGGCCACGCTGCCATGGGCATCGGTACGATGTGCGGTGACGTTGAAGCTCAGCTTGCGCGCGGGTTCGGTCATGCGAGTTCTCCAGAATGAGACGGCCGATTGATCAAACGTAGCCGGGCGCATGCGCCGCGTCGGTCGCCACGCGCGGCAGGCTGAAACTGACTTGCGCGCCACCCAGCGCGGAGCGGCCGAAGGCCAGCTCGCCGTGGTGCAGGCGGGCGATCGCCTGGGCGATCGACAGGCCCAGTCCGCTGCCTTCGCCGACGCTGCCTTCGGGGCGGTGGAAGCGCTCCCCCAGCCGTTCCACGGCGGCGTCCGCGAAGCCGCTGCCGTTGTCGTTCACCTCGAGCGTCACCTGTTCGTCGCGGCCGCCGACACGCACGTTCACCTGGCCGTGGTCGGGCGCGTGGCGCAGCGCGTTGTCGAGCAGGTTCTGCACCAGGATGTCGAGCAGGCTGCGGCTGCCCAGCACGAAGTCGTTGCCGTCATGGTCCAGCGACAGCTCGATGGAACGTGCCGCCGCGCGCTCGCTGGCGTCACGCAAAGCTGCTTCGGCCACACTGACCAGACGCAGCGGGCCGGCGTCGTCCAGCTCGGCCAATTTCTCGACCCGCGCCAGCATCAGGAGCTGGGCCACCAGCCGCTGCATGCGGTCCAGCGCCTCCTGCGCGCGCTGCAGGTGCTGCGCGCGCCCGGGTGCATCGTCGCCGCGCCCGACCAGGTCCAGTTCCAGCCGCAGCGCCGCCAGCGGGTGGCGCAGTTCGTGCGCGGCGTCGGCGGTGAAGCGGCGTTCGTGTTCCAGGCTGCGCCGCAGGCGATCGACCAGTTGGTCGATCGCCTTGGTGAACGGCGCCAGCTCGACCGGCACCCGCGCATCGGTGAGCGAGGCGGCTGGATCGGGGCTGGCGGAGAGGCTTCGCGCCAGCTGGCGCAGCGGTCTCAACCCGCTGCGCAAACCGGCGAACACGATCGGCGGCACCAGCACCAGCAGCGCGAGCAAGGCCAGCAGCGCCGGCGCCAGCAGCTTGCGCAACAGTTCGTCGCGCTCGTCCAGCGGCGCGCCGACCTGGATCCAGTAGCGATGCTGCGCATCCCAGCGCTGGAACACCCGCCAGCGACGGTCGTCGTGCACGATCGAATGGAAATGCGCATCACCCGGGTCGAAACGCAGCAGCGGCAGCTCGGCGCTCTCGACCAGCAGCCCGCCGCACGCATCGCGCAGCACGATGGCCGGGCGCTGGGCGGTGTCGTCCGAGTCGAGCAGCGTCTTGTCCGGCAGGCGCACCGTACCGACGCGGACGGCGTCGGCCGGCATCACCGCGAACACGCTGGCGGCGGTGCGCACCAGCATCTGGTCGAAGATCTCGTCGACCTCATGCAGGCTGCGCCAGGCCAACCAGCCGGCGGCGGCACACCACACCAGCACGATGCCGGCCAGCAGCCGCAGCACCAGCCGCCGGTTGAGCGAGGGGCGGATCACGCGGCGACCCCGCCGGGCGGATTGATGGCGTAGCCGATACCGCGCAAGGTGCGAATCCAGCCTGGTCCCAGCTTGTGGCGCAGGTGATGGATGTGCACTTCCACGGCGTTGCTGGCCACTTCCTGATCCCAGCCGTACAGCGCTTCCTCCAACTGCTCGCGCGAGTAGGCGCGGCCGGGGTGGCGCACCAGGGTTTCCAGCAGGGCGTATTCGCGCGCGGTCAGTTCCAGTGGCGCGTCGGCCAGCGTGGCGCGACGCGCGGCCGGGGTGACTTCCAGCGCACCCACGCGGATCGCCGGCTCGAGCTGGCCGTCGGCCCGCCGCAGCAAGGCGCGCAGGCGGGCGGCCAGTTCGTCCAGGTGCACCGGCTTGACCACGTAATCGTCGGCGCCGGCGTCCAGCCCGGCGACGCGGTCGGCCAGTTCGTCGCGCGCGGTCAGCAGCAGTACCGGAGTGGCGTCCTGGCGCCGGCGCATGCCGGCGATGATCGCCGGGCCGCTGCTGCGCGGCAGGTTCCAGTCCAGCACGGCGGCGGCGTAGCTGGTGTCGGCCAGCGCGGCGGCGGCCTGGTTGCCGTCCGTGATCCAGTCCACCGCATAGCCGAGCTGGCGCAGGCCGTCGGCCAGCGCCTGCCCCAGTGCCCGGTCGTCTTCGGCTAGCAGGATGCGCATGACCGGATTCTAGTCAGCGGTGTGGCCGTCCATTTGACCTGAGGCAATTCATCGCAGGCCCTCCTCGCCAGCCTGCTCGCGCCCCAGCGCCCGCTTGCGGCCGTGGATCATCGCGGCGACCAGGTTCTCGCGGTAGTGCACGCTCTCGCCCATCGCCGCCAGCACGTGCACGACGACCAGCCCCAGCACGCCGTAGGCCAGCAACTCGTGCAGTTCTTCCAGCCAGGGCGTGCCGAAGAACGCATCGGTCGCCTGCAGCCAGCCGGTGACGCCCACCAGCAGCACGCCGACCAGCAGCGCCAGGATCATCACCGCGGCCGCCGGGTTGTGCCCCAACCGCCGTTGCGAGCGCCCGGCCAGTCGCGCACGCAGGTAATCGCGCACGCCGCGCGGGCCGGGAACCCAGTCGGCGAAGCGCGCATGCCGCGTGCCGACCCAGCCCCACACGAAACGCACCGCGAGCAGGGCCAGCACGGCGTAGCCGATCCCGCGGTGGACCAGCTCGCCGTCCTCGGTGAAAAAGTTGGCGAGGAACAAGCCCGCCAGCGACCAGTGAAACACGCGGACCAGCGGGTCCCACACCTTGACCATCGCATTCATGGGCTTGTCCTCGCTCGGGGTTATCGATCAGCCGCCTTTCTGCTTGACGATGCGGCCATCAGTGGGATCGAAGTAGATCTCCACGTTCTTGCCGGCCTTGTTCTTGCCGTAGATCTCGTAGCAGTTGCCCGAGACCTGGAACACCTTGATGGTGTAGCCCTGGTCGAGGACCTTCTGCTTCATCGCCGCCTCGGTGAGCCACTGCGCACGCGGCGCGTTGGTGCATTGCGGGGCGGCGAAGGCGGACGCCGACAGCGCGGCGGCGGCGAGGAACAGCGGTGCGATGACGATGCGTTTCATGATGCGTCTCCGGTATCGGCAGGATTGCCTTGGGGGCCATTGCAACCGGGGCGGCTTATGCCAGTCTTAAGGCGTGTTGACACCAGTCAGTACGCCGGCGCGGGCTTGATGCGAGAGTCCGGCGAACTGCATCGACGAGGAAGCAAGCGCATGCTCATCTACAGCTGCCACGGCGCCGCCAAGCAGGTCACCGGCTCCTGCCACCTGATCACCTGCAACGACCGCCGCGTGCTGATCGACTGCGGCATGTTCCAGGGCAGCGAGGAGGTGGAGCGGGCCAATGCCGAACCGTTCGGCTTCGACCCGGCCGGTATCGACGTGCTGCTGCTCACCCACGCGCATCTGGATCACTGCGGGCGGATTCCGCTGCTGGTGCGTCGGGGTTTTCGCGGCCGCATCCTTGCCACGGCGGCCACGCGCGAGCTGGCACGGGTGGTGATGCTGGACTCGGCGGGCATCCAGGAAGAGGACGCGCGCCGCGCGCAGCGCACCAACCGCCGCGGCGAGGCGGTGGCGCCGCCGCTGTACACGCTGGACGACGCACTGCACGCGCTGGACTTCTTCGGCCCCGACGTGGGCTACGGCGAAACCGTGCACGTCGTCGACGGCATCACCGCACGCTTCCTCGATGCCGGCCACATCCTCGGCTCGGCCTCCGTTTTGCTGGAACTGGACGACGGCAAGCAGCAGCGCCGCATGCTGTTCTCCGGCGACCTCGGCAACCCCGGTCGCCCATTGCTGCGCGATCCGACGCCCGCGCCGCCGGCCGACTACGTGGTGATGGAGAGCACCTACGGCGACCGCCCGCACCGCTCAGTGCCGGACTCGGTGGACGAGATGTACCGCGCCATCCGCGACACGGTGGAGCGGCGCGGCAACGTGGTGATCCCCACCTTCGCGCTGGAACGCGCCCAGGAAATCCTCTATTACCTGCACCGCGGCATCACGAGCGGCGCGATTCCGCAGCACGTGCGGGTGTTCCTCGATTCGCCGATGGCGATTTCCGCCACCGAAATCTTCCGCCGGCACCCCGAGGCCTTCGACGAAAAGTTCCTCGACGAACTTCAGCACGGCGATCCGTTTGCCATGCCCGGGCTGCACTTCACCCGCGAGACGGCCGAGTCGATGGCGATCAACAACATCGACAGCGGCGCGATCATCCTGGCCGGCTCGGGCATGGCCAACGGCGGCCGCGTGCGCCACCACCTCAAGCACAACCTGTGGCGCGAGCGCTGCAGCGTGGTGTTCGTCGGCTATGCGGCGGAAGGCACGCTGGCGCGGCGGATCATCGACGGCGCGCCCAGCGTGCGCGTGTTCAACGAGGAAATCCCGGTGCGCGCCCAGGTGTGGACCATCAACGGCTTCTCCGCCCACGCCGACCGGCCTTCGCTGCTGGCCTGGCTGGGCGATGCGCCGCGGCGCAAGGTGTTCCTGGTGCACGGCGAGTACGGCCGCGGCATGCAGGTGATGCAGGACGTGCTGGAAGCGCGCGGCGTCGACTGCCAGCTGCCGGGGCTGCACGAGCCGATCAAGATCGACTGAACCGCGTCGGCAGCGCGACGCTTCTCGCGCGGCCGGCCGACAACACGCCGTGCAGTTGACTCAGGTCAATAACGCGTTGATCGCGCGCCGACAGACTGTGCCCGCCGCCGCGGCGGATTCGCGCAAGGGCGAAGGCGGAAGTTCAACGACTTAGGGAGCAACCCACGATGAAGCGGATCACTCTGCTGCCCTGTCCCGCGCGTGACGAAGCCACGGCCGGAGTGTCCGCGCCGTCGCTCCGAAGCAACGGCACGCCCTGGCGCCTGCTCCGGTCGATGCTGCGCATGCTGCCTTTGCTGCTGCTGGGCGGCTGGCTTGCCCTGCTGCCGACGCAAAGCGCAACGGCCATGCCCGAGTTCGCGCGCCGCTACAACCTCAGCTGCGCCGCCTGCCACTCCGCCTTCCCGCGCCTCAACAAGTTCGGCGAGTTGTTCATCGCGAACAACATGCGCCTGCCGAACTGGATGGAAACCGCCGACCAGCTCGGCGACGACCGCCTCGCGCTGCCCGACCACGTACCGCTGGCCATCCGCGCCCAGGCCTACGTGCAGGCCCGCCAGGGCAAGGCGATCGATCCGGTCACTGGCGCCCGCCGCAGCGTGGCGACCGACTTCCAGTCGCCGTACCTGCTCAAACTGCTGTCCAGCGCGCCGCTGAGCAAGGACATCACCTACTATTTCTACGCGATCATGGCCGAGAAGGGCGGCAACGGCGAGATCGTGGTGGAGGACGCCTGGTTCAGCCACGCCGACCTCTTCGGCAGCGGCATCGGCATGATGCTCGGTCAGTTCTCGCTGTCCGACGCAATGTTCCCGCGCGAGATCCGCCTGCCGTTCCAGGATTACATGGTCTACCGCATGGCCGGCATCACCTACGACCGCGGCGTGCAGTTCGACCGTGACGTCGGGCCGTTCGGCATCACCCTGGGCTTCACCAACGGCAACGGCATCACCGACAACTTCAAGATCAACGGCACCGGCTATTCGCGCCCGGACCGGATGTTCGACAACGACAACTCCAAGACCGTCTTTGCCCACCTCGGCACCGACATCGGCCCGGTGGGCGTGGGGCTGTTCGGCGCCAGCGGCAAGCAACTCGGCGCCGCCGGCCCGGCCGCCATGGACAAGAGCCAGCGCCGGACCGACAAGCGCGTGGTCGGCGTCGACGCACGCGGCGACGTCGGCGGGGACATGCACTGGTATGCGCAATACCTGTGGAACGACTGGCGCGGTTTCCTGGACGTCGATCCGACGCGCAACTATCGCTGGAACGGCGGCTTCGCCGGCCTCGACTGGATTCCCGACGATCGCTGGGCCTTCTCGGCGCTGTACAACTACGCCGGCGCCGGCGACTTCGCGCGCAGCAACACCATCTACGAAGGCATCGCCATCAACAGCCTGAGCCTGACCGCATCGCACTACTTCATGCGCAACGTCAAGGGCATCGTCGAGCTCAACATCGACTTCAAGAACAAGACCAAGCCGACCGGCCCCTACTTCACCGGTCACTTGAACCGCGAGAACTACATCCTGTTCGGCTTCGACACCGCGTTCTGACATGCGCGCCCACTGCCTGCCGAGACGATCACGATGGCGCGCCGGCGCGGCCGTGCTGCTGCTTGCCGCCGGTGCCGAGGTCCACGCGCAGGCGCTGCAGGTCGGCACGCTGCGCATCGAATCGACTCCCTCGGCGGCCGAGGTCGAGCTGATCGGCGGGCTGGCCGGCACCACGCCACTGACCGTCAGCGAACGCGACATCTATCCGAACAACTATCCGGATGCGCGCGCTGCGCTCTACGGCACGGTCACGCTGCGCCACGCCGGCTGCGAACCGCTGCAGCACCGCGTGACGCTGGGCGATCTCAAGCAGGACCTGCACCTGCGCCTGGATTGCGTCGCCGCGAAGACGGGGCCAGTGCCACGCCCGGCACAGGCTGCGACGCCATCGGCGAAGCAGTCGCCCGCGTCGCCGCAGACCCTGCCGCAACGACGCCTGCGCCAGCTGCAAGTGCTGCAGGAGCTGCTGGGCGAAGGGCTGATCGGCCCTGCGGAAGAACAGCGCGTGCGCCGGCGCATCCTGCAGTCCGGCGCCGATGCGGAAGGCGCGGGGCCGGGTCGCTGAAACGCTGACCCACCGGACCGTCATTCCGGCGAAAGCCGGCATGGCGGCGGGGCTGCGCCCGACACCCCGTCCGCCCACGGCCATGCCGCACGCGCCGCAGCGATGGATGACGCGGCGGGCAAAGGCCACTTCGCTTGACCTGGATCAGAGGCGGTGCCTGCCGCCATTCCTATAGTCGGCGCGACTGACGCGGATCCCTCGGGGGAGGGGCGCGCGGTACACGACGTTTCCCGGCAAGGCTCGCTTACGGTCCAGGGGAGAATCGCATGTCGCAGCGGGTTTCGGATCTGACGCTTTCGGTGCTGGCCTGCGTGGCAGCGTTCTGGCTGTCCTGGCCTTTCTGGCGCGATTTCGAGTATTGGCCCGAATCGCACCTCGTGTGGTGGATCTACTTCGCCGTCGGCTTCGTGCTGGCGGTGTGGGTGTTCTACATGTTCATCGGCAGCTTGCGCATCCTGTTCCTGCATGACACCCAAGCCACGCCGCCTTCCGTCGACGACAAAGGGGGCCAGCCATGAGCTGCGGATCGGGCGACAGCAGTTGCGAAAAACCGCGGCGCCGCGCCGCACTGTTCTTGCTGGGCCTCATGGCGCTGATCTTCATCGCCTTGTCGGTGTTCTCCTTCCTGCCCTCGCGCGGACAGGCTACGCCGGACACGGTGAGCTTCGGCCCGTACCAGGCCAACGACGGCAAGCGCGTGTTCCAGGCCTACAACTGCATGGGCTGCCACACCATGGTCGGCAACGGCGCCTACCTGGGGCCGGATCTGACCGAGGTGTACCGGCAGGCGGGGCCGGCGTGGCTGGCGGCGTTCCTGCCCTCGGCCGGCGGCTGGCCGACCGAGGCGGCGGTGCGCGCCCAGCTGCTCGATCCGAACCAGCATGCCGACACCGGCACCGACACGATCGACGCCTACCTGCAGAAGTATCCCGGCGCGGCGAACCGCATCCAGCGACGCGGCGGCGGCACCACGCTGATGCCTAACCTGCCGCTGAGCAAGGACGAGATCGGCCAGTTGATCGCCTACCTCAAGTACACCTCGGCGATGAACACCGAGGGCTGGCCGCCGAAGATCGAAGCCGGCACGCTGGACCGCCGGCTGCAACTGGCACACGGCACCGTTGCGGTTGCGCAGGTCGCGCCCGCCGCAGCGGCCACGCCGGCACCGGCCAGCGACCCGGCCGCGCTCGGCGCGCAACTGGTCAAGGACTACGGCTGCGTGGCCTGCCACGCCAGCGACGACAAGCGGCTGGTGGGCCCCGGCTGGGGCGGTCTGTACGAATCCAGCGTGAGCCTGGCCGACGGCGGCAAGGTCACTGCCGACGACGCCTACCTGGCCGAGTCGATCCGCCAACCGGAGGCGAAGATCGTGGCCGGTTATCCGCCGGGCGTGATGCCGGCCTACGACACCTTGCTCAAGACCGATGAAGTCAACGCCATCGTGGCCTACCTCCATACGCTGGAGAAGCAGTGATGCAGACCGAATACCAGACCCAACGCCTGAGCCTGCGCTTTTTCATGCTGATGCTGGTGCTGTTCGTGGTGCAGGTGATCTACGGCATGATCCTGGCCGCACAGCAGGTCGACCCGACCCTCCTGCAGGGCTGGCTCAACTTCAACGTCGCCCGCGCCGAGCATCTCAACCTGGGCATCATGTGGATCGTCTGCGGCTTCATCGGTGCGATCCTGTTCGTGGCGCCGTTGCTGGCCAAACGCGAGCTGGTGGCGCCGTGGCTGATCAAGTTCCTGTTCTACGCGGTGATCGGCATCGTGATCTGGAACTTCTTCACCCAGTTCCTGGCCGAGCGCGGCATCGCCGGCTGGTGGCTGGGGCAACCGTGGCTGCAGCAGGGGCTGGAATACCTCGAAGCCGGGCGCATCGCCGGATTGCTGATCCTGGTCGGCTTCCTGATCCTCGCCTTCGTGGTGCTGCGCACGTTCCCGCGCGTGCGCGAATGGAACGAGGTGCACTGGGGCCTGGGCCTGGGCGTCGGCGCGCTGGCGGTGGTGTGGGTGTTCGGCCTGTTCTACGTGGTGCGGCTGGACCTGCAGGAATACTTCCGCTGGTTCGTGGTGCACTACTGGGTGGAAGGCGTGTGGGAGGTGATCCACATCAGCCTGATCGGCTACTTCCTGGTGCTGATGTTCAAGGCCGACGTGAAGTCGGTGGGCTTTGCCGTGTTCTGGGGCATCGCGCTGGTGTGGCTGTCCGGGCTGATCGGCAACGCACACCACTATTTCTGGATCGGCACGCCGGAGTTCTGGCAGTTCTGGGGCTCGCTGTTCAGCGCGCTGGAGCCGCTGCCGCTGGTGTTCTGCTTCTGGCACATCTACCTGGATGCGCACACCAACAAGCGACCGCTGGAGAACGCGCCGGCGTTCTACTTCCTGCTCGGCTCGACCGTGCTGGAGCTGGTCGGCGCGGGCATCCTCGGCTTCGTGATGACCTTCGCGCTGACCAATGTGTGGTCGCACGGCACCTGGGTCACCGCCGGGCACGCGCACCTGGCGCTGTTCGGCACCTTCGGCATGCTCGGCATCGCCGCGGCGTATTACGCCACGCCGATCCTGCGCAAGGTGCCGCAGTTCGATCAGCGCCTGGGCAAGCTCGGCTTCTGGCTGGTGTTCATCGGCGTGCTGGGCATGGCGTTTGCCTTCGCCATTGGCGGCACGGTGCAGGTGTTCGTCTATCGCATCCTGGGACTGGACTGGTTCGGCGGCGACGTCAACCGCGCGATGGGCACGTACAAGGTCATGCTGCCGCTGTTCGGCCTGGTACTCACCACCGGCGCCGGCGTGCTGGCGTACGACCTGCTCACCCTGGGCCGGCGCGTGCGTCCGCAGAATGCCGACGTCGACGCCCGCCCGGCCACCGGCTGGCGCCGGCCGCTGACCGGTTTCGAGGCGGGCATCTGGCTGCTGCTGATGTGGCTGTTCGGCACCGTCATCACGCTCGGCCTGCTCAGCTTCAACCTGCCGCACGTGCGCGTGGCCGGCGATCCGACCCTGCCCTACGTGCTGGCCGGCGTCGGCTACCCGGGGCTGCTGCTGGTCACCCTGCTGTTCGTGTGGCGCTTCCTCGCCTCGATGGAAGCGCGGGCCAGCGCACCGGTCATGTCGCCGCTGCTGCGGGTGCTGCCGGCGCAGAGCTGAGCGCCGGCCGACACCGGAAACGGTGGCAGGGGTAATGGGGAAGGTCGTCGGGGGAAACCCCGGCGGCCTTTTCCTTTGGTCCCGGTCACCGCCTTCCGCCGCATGTTCGCCGGCGCCATCGCACCGACAGCGGTGGCGGTGGCGGTGGCGGTGGCGGCCTAGCGCATCGCGAAAAACTCCTGGTGGAAATGCCGCTCCACCGGAAATCCCTGCCCGGCCAGATCGCGCTTCAATACCTCGCCGAAGCCTGTCGGCCCGCAGAACCAGATGCTCGCCTCGCGCCATTCGGGCACGGCAGCCCGTATGCGCTCGCCCGTCAGGTAGCCGTCGCGCGCGTCGATCAGCACGTGCAGCCGCACGTTGGCGGAGCGGGCGTCACCCGCCAGCCGGTCAAGTGCTTCCTCATCGACATCCGCGGTGCTGTGGAAGAGATCGATCTTCTGGCCTGCGGGCCAATCCCGATCCTCCTTCTGCCACGCCATGTGCTTCATGCGCCCGATGAAAGGGGTGATGCCGATGCCGCCGCCGACCCAGATCTGGCGTGGGCGGCCGTCGTCGAACGTGAAACACCCATAAGGACCCTCGACCCTCACGGCCTGCTCCACGCGTAGCCCCTCGTGCAGGCGGTGCGTATCGTCGCCCAGATCCTTGACCACGAAAGTGATCCTGGGGGCTTCTTTCCGCCAGCCGGAGGCGATGGTGTAGGGGTGCGCGCCATCGGCGGGGTCCGCGGTGACGAAGGCGAACTGGCCCGGCTTGTGGCCCGGCCATCCCTGCACCTCGGTTTCGATTTCGAGCGCATCCACCCCGTCGAAATGGTGCAGCGAGGTGATCCTCCCCTCCACCTGCGAGCGCGTGCCCACCCGACGCAACAGCACCACGATGGCCGCCCAGCTGCCGCAGGCGAGCAACACCGCAGTCAGCCAGCCGACCGGCGTCGCCCAGTAGCCGAACTTCAACAGCACGACCGCATGGAAGACCAGGGCAAGCCAGCCGACGGCAAGCAGGCGATGCGTCTTGTAGAACCAGTGGTACGGAAAGCGCCGGATCAGGGCCAGCACGATCAGCACGACGACGGCATAGAAAACCCATTCGCCCACACTCTCCGCGGCGCCGCGCTGGCTCGACAGCAGGGACGCCACCGGGCTATCGGGCCTGCTCCGCATGCCACGCGCCGGACGTTCCAGCCAGCCCCAACCCACCGCCCATTTCGGCGCCTGCGCCCACAGCCAATGGATGACGGCAACGACCAGCGCGGCGATGCCGAGCCACTTGTGCATGCGGTACATCTTGTCGAGGCCGCCCAGCCATTGCTCGGGCCATCGCGGCCGCAGCGCCAGGACCAGCGCCAGGCTCATGCACCCGATCGCCACGAAACCCGTCAGTTGCACCATCACGTCGCGCAGGCCGAAGAAGCTGCCCGGACGGAACATGGTGGGCTCGACGACGAGCCAAGGCAGGACCAGGAGAGCGAGCGCCCCCCAGAACGCACGCTTGAGATTACGCATGTGGCCTCCTTGAAGCTGTCGCGACGCAGGCGTGCCTCGCGGGCCGCCGACGCCCGCGCGTTCGCCGCGTGCCGCGTCCGCCGCTGGCGCCGACGGCGTCGGCGCTTGGCCTCACGAGGCCTGTCCGCTCCGCCCCGGCAGCATGCGCCGCAAGGTGTTGTCGCGATTCACGTAGTGGTGCACCAGCGCGGCCGTTGCATGCAGGCCGACCAGGTAGTAGCCGATCGTGCCGATGGTTTCGTGGATCTCCTTCAGCGAATCGGCCAGCGCCTTGTCCGCGCCCAGCAGCGCCGGCAGCTGCAGGCCGAAGAACGGAATCGGCTTGCCCGAGGCGCTGAGCGTGAGCCAACCGAGCAGCGGCATCGCCAGCAGGAAGACATACAGCGCCAGGTGCATCAGTGCCGCCAGCCGTGTCTGCCATACCGGCGGCATGGGCCGGATCGGCGGAATCGCCCCCGACACGAGGCGGATCGCCAATCGCACGAAGACTAGCGCGAACACGCCCAGGCCCAGCATGAAGTGCCAGGTCTTCAGCCCTTCGCGCAGGTCGCTGCCGCGCGGATAGAACTCGCGCAACTCGATGCAGGCATACACGGCGACCAGCAACAGCAGCATCAGCCAATGCATGCCGATCGACAGCGAGCCGTAGCGGTCAGTGGTGTTTTTCCAGTTCACGACGATCTCCGCAGGTGGTGTCTCGACGGCCTTGATCCGGCCCATACCCGCAGCCTGCGACGAACGGCGCCAGCGTGATTTGACCCCCGTCAAATGCGCGCGGAAGGTGCCGGGACAGCGGCCGATTGCCACATGTCCGCGCGCTCGTCCGAGTTGACCGTGGTCAACTCGAGCCGGCACGAGCGGGCGTAGAACGGCTTCGACAAGCCCGCGTCGAAGGGCCGTCCATCCGGCACGAACGAGCACGGTTCACCACACCAGGGAGCCACCCATGTCCGAAATCCATTCCCACCACCACACCGCTTCCGCCACGCCGTTCGGCGCCATCGAGGGCACCCACTGGATCGAGACCCTGAACGACGGCAGCCCGGTACTGATCCGCCCGCTGCGTCCGGAGGACCGCCCCCGCGAAACGGCCTTCATCAAGCGCCTGTCGGAGCAGGCCTGCCGTTTCCGCTTTCTGGGCAGGTTGAGGGAAGCCAGCCCGGCCCTGCTCGACCAGTTGATGGACATCGACCAGCGCAACCGCATGGCCTTCGTCGCGCTCGCCCACGACAACGGCGAGCTGCGCCTGGTCGGGGTCAGCCGCTACGGCGCCAGCGGCGACGAGAAGCAGTGCGAATGCGCGGTGACGGTGGCCGACGACTGGCGCCAGCGCGGCCTCGCCGTGCTGCTGATGCGGCGGCTGATCGACATCGCGCGCAAGAACGGCTTCCGCACCATGTTCTCGATCGACGCCGCCGAGAACGAACCGATGCGCGAGCTGGCCGGCTACCTCGGCTTCCAGCGCCGGCTCGACCCGGACGACGCCACGCAGGTGATCCATACCCTCGCCCTTTGAACGCCGAACCCGGCCGCACTGCCATGACAAGCATCGAACAGACACCGCGCACCACGCGCCCGGGAGACATCCTCGCGCTGGTGACCGCAACCGACCCATGGAGCCCGGCTGCCGTCGCCGCCATCGCCATCGCCTCGCGATGGGAGGCCAACCTGACCGGATGCTTCATCGACCCCGCGCTGCGCACACTCGCCGGCGGCAAAGCCGACAGCGAGCCCACCGTGCTCGGCCTGCTGCTGGAACCGCGCATCGAGTCCGGCGACGAGCACGCCGCCTTCAGCGCCTTCGCACGCCTGTCCGGCCTGCGCAACGCCGACTGGATCGTCGCCCGGACCAGCATCGCATCGGCCTTGCGCCGGCTCGGTGCAAGGCACGATCTGGCGGTGATCGAGCGCGACATGGTGCACCCATCCGGCCTGCTCGACATCGTCGGCGAAGCGATCCTGTCCTGCCGCGTGCCGTGCCTGGTGCTGCCTCCGCAGTGGCAGCGGGAGATCCGCTTCGAGCGCGTCGTGATCGGTTGCAACGGCAGCATCGAGGCGATCCGCGCCATCCATGCCGCGCTGCCGTTCCTCAAGGCGGCGAAGCAGGTGACCCTGGTCGACGGCGATCTGGGCGACGGCGACGACACCCACCCACGCTTCGACCCGTTCGTCTACCTGCTGCGTCACGGCATCACGCCCCGGCCCAGCTACGTCCGCGCCTCCTCCGCCATGGCCGGGGAAATCCTGCTGCAGGAGGTCGGCAACATCGACGCAGGCCTGCTGGTGATGGGAGCCTACGGCCACTCGCGCATGCGCGAACGCGTGTTCGGCGGCGCCACCCGGCGCGTGCTGGAGGAAGCCACGATTCCGGTGCTGATGCAGCACTAGCCGGCGTGTGGCCGCCGTGGCGCAGGCCCTACCCGGCGGCGGCCCTCCGACGGCGATGCCCGCTCACGACGGCAAGCACGGTCACCGCCACGACACTGCCCAGCAGGGCGAGGAACATGTCCTTCTGCGCGTCCCACGGGTCGCCCTGGGTGCCGAGGTAGGCCACGCCCAGGTCGCCGCCGAAGCACACCGCCGCGGCCCATTCGAACAACTCGAACAGGGCCGAGCTGGCGGTGACCAGGCTGACCGGTACCAGCCAGCGCCACATGCCGGGTGACACGGTGCGCGCGGCCACCAGTTCCACCACCGCCGGCGTCAGCAGCAGGCCGTAGGCGAAATGGATGGCGCGGTCGAAATGATTGCGCGACAAGCCCAGCGCGTCGTGCAGCGAGATGCCGGACAGCGCGGCGAACCAGCGATCCCACGGCACCTCGGCATAGGTGTAGTGGGCGCCGATCTCGTGCAGCACGAGGAACACGAACAGCGCCGCGTAGCTGGCGTCGGAAAAGCGCAACCGGCGAAAGCCGAACACCAGCGCGGGCAACGCCAGCATCACCAGCACGTTTTCCAGCAGCCAGTCCTGGCGATAGTGCGGCGCGATGCCGAGTGCCACCGCCACGACCAGGAAGACGGCCAGCAGCAGCAGCGGAAAACGGGCGTCCTTCGATCCGGGTCGGTCGTTCATGGCTGTCTGCCATCCCTCCGCGTCGTGCGTCGTGCGTCGTGCCGATGATGCCACGCGCCCGGGCAGCGGCCGCGACAATTCGCGCACGGCGAGCGCCGGGCCGCTTGACCTGCATCAAGAGCGATCCGACGGCCGTCGATGAGCATGCGCGCATCTTTCAGGGAGTCGCGCAATGAGCAGTACTCGAAAACTCTGGCTGGGGTTGGCAGCCTTGCTGATCGCCTCGTTTGGCGTGCTGTTGTGGGTGGGTGACCAGGTGCACCAGTACGCGCCGCCCTTGCCGCAGGCGGTGGTCACCAGCGGCGACGAGACCCTGTTCACCGGCGACGACATCGAGCTGGGCAAGCAGGTGTGGCAGCGCATCGGCGGCCAGCAGCTCGGCTCGATCTGGGGCCACGGCGCGCTGCTCGCGCCGGACTGGAGCGCCGACTGGCTGCACCGCGAAGGCGTGGCCATGCTCGAGCTGCTGGCGCGCGACCAGGGCGCCGCCTCCTATGCCGATCTCGACGCGCCGCAACAGGCCGCGCTGCAGGCGCGGGTGCAGCGCGAGCTGCGCACCAACACCTGGGACCCGGCCAAGGGCACCATCTACGTCTCGCCGCTGCGTGCGCAGGCGATGCTGGTGGTGGGCGCGCATTACATGAGCCTGTTCAGCAACGACCCGGCCACCGCCAAGCTGCGCGAAACCTACGCGATGCGCGACAACACCATCGCCGAGCTGGACCAGCGCCGTGCGGTCACCGCGTTCTTCTGGTGGGCCAGCTGGGCCACCGCGGCCGAGCGCCCGGGCAGCACCATCAGCTACACGCAGAACTGGCCGCACGACACCCTGGCCGGCAACACGCCGACCGCGGCCAACTTCATGTGGTCGGTGTTCAGCGTGCTGTTCCTGATCCTCGGCATCGGCCTGCTCGGCTGGCACCATGCGCGCCAGGTGAGCCACGAACCGCTGCCGCCAATCCCCGCGCGCGATCCGCTCACCGAACTGAAACCCACGCCCTCGATGAAGGCTACCGCCAAGTATTTCTGGACGGTGATCGGCCTGTTCCTGCTGCAGATCCTGCTCGGCGCCACCACCGCGCACTACCAGGTAGAGGGCCAGCAAGCCTACGGTTTCGCGCTGGCCAACTACCTGCCCTACGCGCTCACCCGCACCTGGCATACCGAGCTGGCCGTGTTGTGGATCGCCACCGCGTGGCTGGCCACCGGCCTGTACATCGCGCCGCTGATCTCCGGGCATGAGCCGAAGTACCAGCGGCTCGGCGTGAACTTCCTGTGGGTGTGCCTGCTGGTCATCGTGGTCGGTTCGTTTGCCGGCCAGTGGCTGGCGGTGATGGACAAGATGGACCTGTCGAAGAACTTCTGGTTCGGCCACCAGGGTTGGGAATACGTCGACCTCGGCCGCTTCTGGCAGATATTCCTGTTCGTCGGGCTGATGCTGTGGCTGTTCCTGGTCGGCCGCGCGCTGTGGCCGGCGATGCAGCGCAACCGCGAAGGCGCCTCCATCGTGGGCCTGCTGTTCCTCTCCACCGTGGCGATCGGCCTGCTCTACGGCGCCGGCCTGATGTGGGGCGAACACACCCACATCGCGATGGTGGAGTACTGGCGCTGGTGGGTGGTGCACCTGTGGGTGGAGGGCTTCTTCGAAGTGTTCGCCACCGCGGTGATCAGCTACCTGTTCGTGCGCCTCGGCCTGCTGCGCGTGGGCACGGCGACCACCAGCGTGCTGTTCGCCACCATCGTGTTCATGGCCGGCGGCGTGCTGGGAACGCTGCACCACCTGTACTTCAGCGGCACCACCACGGCGGTGATCGCGCTCGGCGCCAGCTTCTCGGCGCTGGAAGTGGTACCGCTGGCGCTGATCGGGCTGGAAGCCTGGGATACGTGGAAGAAGCAGCACGCGGCGCCGTGGATGGCGCGCTACCGCTGGCCGATCATGTTCTTCGTGGCGGTGAGCTTCTGGAACCTGGTCGGCGCGGGCCTGCTCGGTTTCCTGGTCAACACCCCGATCGCGCTGTACTTCATGCAGGGCCTCAACCTCACCGCCGCGCACGGCCACACCGCGCTGTTCGGCGTGTACGGCATGCTCGGCATGGGCCTGATGCTGTTCTGCCTGCGCGGGATCAAGCCGCAGACCGAGTGGCGCGAGGGCTGGCTGAAGGGTTCGTTCTGGACGCTCAACCTCGGCCTGGGCCTGATGGCCGTGCTGACCCTGCTGCCGCTGGGCATCCTGCAACTGAAGGCGGTGCTGGAGCACGGCTACTGGTTCGCCCGCTCGGCCGAGTTCATGGACCGTCCGCTGATCCACCTGCTGGTATGGATGCGCGTGCCCGGCGACACCGTGTTCGCCATCGGCGCCATGTTGATTGCCGGCTTCGTCGCCTCGCTGTGGCTGTGGCCGAAGCGGCAGGCCGCCGCCACGCCGCTGCCGGACGCAGCGTCCGAGAACGCATGACCCACGTCAGGGCGCGCCACCCGGCACGCCCTGATGCTTGTCCACGTCCCGAATCACCGATCCCGGCGCCGAAATGATCGAGTTCTACCCCCAGATCAAGGCCGTCCACATCCTCTGCGTGCTGCTCAGCGGCGGCCTGTTCGCGCTGCGCGGCACGCTGGCGCTGGCCGGTCGCCACGGCATCGCGCAGTGGATGCCGGTGCGCTGGCTCAGCTACGGCATCGACACCACGCTGCTCACCGCCGCGCTGATGCTGCTGACCATGTTGCCCGGCGCGCTGTTCGCCAACGGCTGGCTCACCGTGAAGCTGGTGCTGCTGGTGGTCTACGTGGTACTCGCCATGCTGGCGCTGAAGCGGGTGCACACGCCCGGCGCGCGGCGGATTTTCTACGTGGCCGCACTGGCCACCTACGTCTACATGCTGGGCGTGGCCCGCATGCATCACCCGCTGGGCTGGCTGCACGGGTGGCTGGCATGAGCGCCGCGCAACCGTTCGACCAGGGCGAGCGGCGCGACCACACGCTGGACGCCTGCTTCCTCGGCCCCTACGGCGAGAACGACACGCTGCTGGAAAAGCTGCTGGTGGAGTTCCTGCGCGACCACGTCTACTGGCGGCGCAACTTCCACCCGGAAGATCCACCGGCGATCGGCACCGGCGCCGCGCACCACCCGGACTACCTCGCCTTCGAATCGCGCATGCGCCGCGAGCTGCACCAGCTCTCCGCCGCGCTGAAGAAGTCGGTGCCGTTCCACAGCCCGCGCTACATCGGCCACATGGCCTCCGACCTGCTGCTGCCGGGGCTGGCCGCGCAGATGCTCACGCTGCCGTACAACCCCAACAACGTCAGCGAGGATGCCGCCCCGGTCACCGTCGACCTGGAAGTGCAGGCCGGCCTGCAGCTGGCGCGCATGCTCGGCTATCCGCATGACCCGACGCGTGACGCCTGCGCGTTCGGCCACCTCACCTCCGGCGGTACCCTGGCCAACTACCAGGCGCTGCGCCTGGCGCTGGCATTGAAGGCGTTCCCGGTGGCGCTGCGCGCGGCGCAGGTGCCGGATCTCGAGCTGCCGACGGACGACTGGAGCGCCTTCAACCTCGCCCAGGCCGACAGCATCGCCCTGCTCACCGCGTGGCAAGCCTGGCTCGCCGCGCAGACGCCGGCCGAACGTGCGCGCTGGCTGCAGCGCGTCGAGCGCGAACGCATCGAACAGCGCGGCCTGGTCGGTTTCTTCGCCGCGCATCCGCAGCTGAAGGTGCCGCTGGTGCTGGCGCCGGTCACCGCGCACTACTCGTGGAGCAAGGGGCTGAAGCTGCTCGGCCTCGGCCGCGACCAGCTCGAACTGCTGCCCACCGACGGCATGCGGCTGGACGGCGCCGCCCTGCGCGCCACGCTGGAGCGCTGCGCGCGCGAAAGTCAACCGGTGCTGATGTGCGTGGCCGTGCTCGGCGGCACCGAGTACGGCACGATCGACCCGATCGACCAGGTGCTCGCCGCACGCGAAGCCTCGCGCCGGCGCGGACTGGATTTCGCCGTGCACGTCGATGCCGCCTGGGGCGGCTACCTGGCTACCGTGTTCCGCCACGAGGACGGCTCGCTGCGCACGCGCGAGGAGGTGGCTGCCGACTACGTGCAATTCCCCGCGCCGGCGGTACACGCCGCCTTCGCCGCGCTGGGCGACACCGACTCGGCCACCGTCGACCCGCACAAGCTCGGCTACCTGCCCTATGGCAGCGGTGCGTTCATCTGCCGCGACCACCGCGCCATGGCGCTGCTGGCCGAGCGCGCGGATTACGTCTTCCACGGCGGCACGCCGAAGGATTACCTGGCGCGTTACCGCAGCCTCGGCCAGTTCATCCCGGAGGGCTCCAAATCCGGCGCCGCGGCGGCCGCGGTATACGTGACGCACAAGGTGCTGCCGCTGGACCATGCCCATTTCGGCGCCCTGCCGCGCGCCACCGTGCGCGCCGCCGAGACCTTCCACGCCCGTGCGCAGCGCTTCGCGCTGGAGCTTGCCGACGGCGTGCACGCGCTGGTGCCGTTCGCGCCGGACAGCAACCTGGTCTGCCTCGCGCTCAACCCGCGCGGCAACACCTCGGTGGCGACGGCCAACGCCTTCGTGCGCGCGCTGCACGACGAACTGCGCTGCGATCCGCGCCAGCCACTGCAGACCAAGGAGTTCTTCGGCTCGGTGACCAGCCTGCGCGCGGACATGCTCGGCACGGCGCAGACCGCGCGCATCTTCGCCGCACTCGGGCTGGACCCGGCCAGCTTCGTGGCCGACAACGACCGCCTGCTGATCCTGCGCCATACGCTGATGAACCCGTTCCTGATCGACCACGAGAACGGCATCAGCTACATCGACCGCTATTTCGATTTCCTCGGCCGGCGCGTGCGCCGCCTGCTGGCGACGACGGTCGCGCCGCCGTGAGCGCCGCGCTGCCGCGCGTGGCCGTGCTCGGCTACGGCCGCTTCGGCAAGGCCTTCGTCGAACTGCTGCTGCAGGCCGGCCATCCGGTGCAGGTGTTCGACCCGCAGGCGACGGTGCCGGCGGAGCTGGCGGCGCCTTCGCTGGTCGCCGCAACTGCCGACGCCAACTGGATCGTGCTGGCCATGCCGGTGCCGCACCTGCGCGCCGCGCTGCTGGCCTTGCGCCCGCTGCTGCATGCCGGGCAGGCCGTGTTCGACGTGGGCAGCGTCAAGCTGCATCCCTGCGCGCTGATGGACGAACTGCTCGGCACGGACATCCCGCACCTCGGCACGCATCCGCTGTTCGGTCCGATCAGCCTGGCCCGCGGCGACCACCCGCGCCGCGTGGTGCTGTGCCCCGCCGCAGCGCACCCGCAAGCCGCCGCGCGCGCCGACAACCTGTTCCGCGCGCTGGACTGCGAGGTCATCGTGCAGGACCCGGCAAGCCACGACCGCGCCATGGCCGGCACGCACGCCCTGGCGTTCTTCATCGCCAAGGGGCTGATCGACATGGGCGTGGACGAGGCCATGCCGATGGCGCCGCCATCGTTCCAGGGCCTGCAGCGCATGCTGGAGGCGGTGCGCGGCGATGCCGGCCACCTGTTCGGCGCGATCCAGCGCGAGAACCCGTACGCCGCCGAAGCGCGCGAACGCCTGCTGCGCGAACTGGAGCGCATCCACCGGCAGCTGCTGGTCGACCCGGACGACGGCATGGCGATCGCAACGCGGCCCGGGTGCGAATGAGGGCGATACGCCCGCCCGACGACAGAAGGGTTAATCTGAGCCACCCGTCGATGGACGCACGGCAGGTTCGATCCTGCTGCCACGTGTGCCGGCGGATGAGCCATTGAAGGCAGCGAGGGCGTCGAACGGCATGACATCAGATCTCGATCTCGACGAGCTCAGGCGCAACTGCGGTTACTGCGCCATCCACGATTTCCGCCTGCCGGCGGGGCTCAGCGCGGGCGATCTGCAGACGCTCAACGCCACCGCGCGCGACATGCTGCCGCTCGATCGCGGGCAGACGCTGTTCCCGCAGGGCCGCCAGTTCGGCGCGTTGTACGTGGTGCGTGCCGGGTCGCTGAAGACCTTCGTGGAAGGCTCCGAAGGCGACGTGCAGATCCTCGGTTTCCACCTGCCCGGCGACATCATGGGCATCGGCGGCCTCATCAACGAGCACTATCCATGCACGGCCCAGGCGCTGGAGCGCACCAGCGTGTGCGAACTGCGCTACGCGCAGCTGCAGGAGGTCATCGCCAACCTGCCGGCGTTGAACCACCAGTTGATGCGGGTGATCAGCGGCGCGCTGGTCGACGAGCAGAGCCACCTGGTGCTGATGGGCAAACAGCAGGCGCAGCGGCGGCTGGCGGTCTTCATCCGGCGCATGTCCGACCGCTATGCGCGCCTGTCGCGCGACCCGCTGGCGCTGAACCTGCCGATGTCGCGCGAGGACATCGCCAACTATCTGGGGCTGGCGCTGGAGACGGTCAGCCGGCTGTTCGGCAAGATGGAATCCGCCGGCGTCCTGTCGGTCAACCGCAAGTCGGTGCAGATCCTGCGCCGCGACCTGCTGGACCAGTTGTGCGGGGGCGACATCGACAAGACCTAGTGCCCGACACGTGCTCGAACTTGCGGCCACCGCGCGACCGGTCAAGGCTGCCCTTCGTGCGTCGCGCGAACAGTGGCTGGCGCCGTACCTGCATGGCAAGCACCGACTGGATGCCCTGGGCGCGGAGGCGTTGTCGCAGGCGCTGGCATCGCTGTTCGACCATTCGCAGCACCAGCTGCTCGATGCGCAGGCGCCGGAACACGTCGTGGTGCCCAGCGGCCAGTCACGCCGCCTGGAATACGCCGGCGCCGACTCGCCGGTACTGGCAGTGAAACTGCAGGAACTGTTCGGCCTGGCCGACACACCGCGCGTCGGCGGTGGCCGCATTCCCGTCACCCTGCACCTGCTCTCGCCCGCCGGCCGCCCGATCCAAGTCACCCAGGACCTGCGCGGCTCCTGGGAACGCACCTACCCCGAGGTGAAAAAGGAACTCAAAGGGCGCTACCCGCGTCCCCTGGCCCGACGACCCGTGGACGGCGCAGGCCACGCATCGGGCCCCGCCGCGGGGAAGGTGAACATTGCAGTTCGTAAAGTATTGCGTCGCTCGCAAACGTACTCCCGGGCCTGCCCTCTTTTGCCGAGCTAGGCAGGACCTTGGGTAACAGCCCCTCTCGGATTGCTTGCATCGCAAATTATTACGTGTGACGGTTACAACACAAAGCTTGCGGTGAAAGGGGAGGGAACGCGCTCATCCGGCTTTCGATCCAACGATGCTGATGGAATGACACGGAGTGGTCGGCATTATGCGCATGTTCTTGCAAACTGGGAGGCTCAACGCGAAGGAGCCGATGCTGGGACGAGTGCGTAATTACGGAATGATTGCATGGCCAATTGGCCATTGGGGGTCACAATGCATCTGCGATATTGGCGCACGCTTGCGGCGGCGAGTTGTGCCGTGGTGCTGGTTGCCATTTGTTCTCCAGTTTACGCCAAGGTCAAGGATCTGCCGGGGCAGACGGTGACTGGACATGCGCCCTGTCCGCCGGGAACCATCGCAATCTCGCGCGGCAAAGAACTTGTGGGGTGTGCATCCTCAGGCGCATTTAATTTCGGGGGCGGCCGGTCCCCAGGACCCGGTCCTTCAGTGGGTAGTGGCGGAGGCGGAGGCAGCGTCGCGAACAACACGACGCCGACCACCGATGAAGAAAAGGATAAAAACCCCTGCGACGGCAAGGCGGAAGGCCATTCCATCGACCTTGCCCACCAAGTCGAGACACACGCCGTTACGTTGTTCAGTCTGCCGGAAGAAGGCGGGCTCAGTTATTCCCTCTATTATGTTTCGCCAAGAGGCTGGTTCGACAATTTGGGCTATTGGCTGGACATCCGTTGTGGCTATAACGGAAGCATCGGCAATCCGGACCCACCCGATCCACCGCCTTGCACCCAGATCACCTTTCACCGGCCCGATGGCTCGTCCATCGTATTCAGTGGCATTCCTGGCACTGTCGGGAACTATCCGGAACAGGGTGGTGGCGGTCTGGCAACCCTGGACCTCGGAGCGAACGGTGTCTACACGCTGCATGACGAGGACGCGTCCACCCTGACGTTCAGTGGCATGTTCATGACGTCGATCAAGAATGCCAGTGGCATCGGTTGGACTGTTTCGCGCGCCTCAGCCGGTCTCAACGCACGAAACACCACAGTGACGCATACCAGCGGCAAGTCGTTCACGGTTGCCGAACAGCACACCATTTCCAATGGCGTTGTGACCGGGCAGGTGACGGTGACTGACCCTGCGGGTCACGCCTACCAATACAGCAAGACCTTCGCGGTCACGAACCTGCTGACGCAGTTCAATCCCCAGCCTTTCCAGCTCAATACGCTGGTGCTGCCCGGGTCGCCAGCGACGACGATCAGCTACAAGTATCTATCGGCGGTGCACATCCCAAGCGACCCCATCATGATGAACGAGGTGGGGTACAACGGCACGCCTTATTTCTACATTGGCTACGACTACAATGGACGGGCGAACAGCGCCCGCGAGTCCCTCAACAACAAGACCTATTCGATTACCTATACGTCAGGCCCCAACGGCACCTTGACCGCCGCGGTCACGAATCCGCTGGGTCATACGACGACGAAAGAGTTCACGTGGATCGCCGGGCAATACATGCTGACCTCGGTCAGCGATCCGGCCGTGCAGACCTGCGGCGCCACGGCCCAGAGCTACGTCTACGACAGCAATGGCCATCGAACCAAGGCCGTCGACAACAACGGCATCGCGCATACCTACAGTTATGCGGTCAACGGCCAGCTGCAAACGGAAACCGAGGCCGCGGGCACCGCCATCGCGCGCACGACCAGCTATGTGTGGGATCCAGTCCAGCAGTTGAACAGGCTGCTCAGTGTCACGACCGCGGGCGTGTCCAAGACGGAGTGGAGCTATACGAGCCACAACCGCATTGCGTCGGTAAAACAGACCAACCTGACAGCCACCGGTACGACCAACCAGTCGCTGGCGACGAATTACACCTATACGTTGTACGCAAACGGCATGGTCAAGACGCTGACCGTGACGGCACCATCGCCTGGCGGAACGGCCAAGACTGTCTACGCCTACGACGCGTTGGGAAATCTCACCTCGTCGACGGACGGCCTCGGCTACGTAACAAGTTTCTCCGGTTACAACGCTCTCGGTTCGGTAGGAACCATCATTGGCCCCAACGGCGACCGTACTGATTTCACCTACGATGCCCGTGGCCGTGTGGCCAGCAAAACCACGCACCCGAATGGCGGCTCGGCTACCTGGACCTACGCCTACGATGGATTCGGATTGCTGTCGAAGCTGACGGCGCCCGATGGCCAGGTGACGACGTGGACCCGTGACGCCGCCATGCGCCTTACGGCTGTCACCCACAACGACAAGGACGGAACGTCGACCGAGGCCTACACCTACAACCTCGACAACGCCGTTAACTCCGTCGTGGCTACACGCGGCACCGATACTGGCAAGGCCTCCTACTACACCTACGATGATCTCGGTCGTCTTTACCAAGCCAAGGGCGCGCACAGGCAAAAATTGACCCTTGCGTATGACGGTAACCGCAATGTGCTGTCGGTGACCGACGCACTGGGGCACCAAACCACCTACGCCTACGACGCCTTGAACCGCGTGACCAGATCCACCGATGCCAACGGCGGCATAACTCAGTACACGTACGATAGCGGGGATCATGTAACCCACGTGACCGATCCGCGCGGTCTGGTCACTGGTTATGCATGGGATGGCCTCGGTCAGCTTTGGCAGCAGCAAAGCCCGGACACCGGCACCACCAACTATGGCTACGACGCTTATGGGCGACTATCCAGTTTCATTCGCGCCGACGGAACGCAGACCTACCTTGGCTATGATTCCCTCAACAGGCTTGTCAGCAAGAGCGCGGCAGGTGCTGTCCAGGCCTATACATGGGATGCCTGCAGCAACGGCAAGGGCCGTCTGTGCCGAGCCGCGACCAGCGCCACCAGTGTCGACTACAGTTACACGCCGGAGGGCTGGGTCGCGGCGCGCGGCATCTCCCATACGAACGGCCCCATTCACCTGACGGGATTCACCTACAACGCGCTCGGCCAGCTGGCGAGCATTGCCTATCCGGATGGCAACGCCGCCTACTACGACCACACGCGCGGTGTGGTGAGTGGCGTACACCTCAAGGTCTCCGGAAGTACCGTCAACGGCGTCACCAACGTCACCTATCGACCGATGGACAGCGCCATGTCGAAGTGGACGTCGTACAACGGCCTGGTCAACACGATGGGCTACGACAGCGATCTGCGGCTCACGGGCATCAATGTGCCCGGCGTGCAGAGCCTGGCATTCACCTGGGATGCCGCCGACCGCATCACCGCCATCACGAATGGCATCAACGGCAGCTACACGCAGAGCCTTGGCTACGATGCGGTCGATCGGCTGACGTCGATGACCTCCGGCGCCCGCAGCGAGAGCTACCAGTACGATGCCGTGGGCAACCGCATCCACCAGATCGTCAATGGCGTTGCCACGAACTTTGCGTACGCCTCCGGCAGCAATCGCCTCGCCAGCGCCAGCGGCGGCATCAGTGCCACCTATGGTTACAACGCCTACGGAAGTACCACCACGGTCAATGGCGTGACGGCCTATACGTACGGCCCGTTCGCGCGGCTGGCGAATGCGGGCGGCGCCACGTTCGAGGTCAGCGCCGAAGACCAGCGCCTGCGCAAGGCGTTCGGGGGCAACGTGACGTACTTCGTGCCAGGCGCGGGCGGTGCCCTGCTGGCCGAGAACGTGAACGGCACCTGGAAGGACTACGTGTGGTTGAACGGCCGCCCGGTGGCGATGGTCACCAATGGCACCGTGTATTCGGTGCATGCCGACCAGACTGGCCGGGCAATGGCCCTGACGGCGCCCAACCAATCGGTGGCGTGGGCGTCGCGGAATGATCCGTTCGATCGCAGCACGGTTGCTGGCAGTGCTACCTTCTTCCCACTGGGATTTCCGGGCCAGTATTGGGATGCGGAGGACGGTCTTTGGCACAACGGATTCCGGGATTACGACTCGAAGACCGGGCGGTATATTCAGAGTGATCCGATTGGGTTGGGGGGTGGGGTGAATACGTATGCCTACGTGGGAGGGAATCCGGTTTCGATGACCGATCCCACAGGTTTAATCGCATATGCATGCAATAAGGGAAATGCGGTTGGTATCGCAGTTCCAATTGATTTCAAACTTCATGGAGGGAGTACTCAGACGGACGTCAACCGGATGATTGGGGCAATCGAAAAGGCTTGGAGTGGAAAAATCGGAAACCTGAATGTAAAGACAGTTGTCACGCAGGTCTATTCCAGTAATTCGGCTGCAAACACAATCCATGTTATTGATGGTTACTCAGCAAATGGCCAGTATTCTAGAACCTTCGGAACTTCAGCGGGTCTGTGGTTCAATCAGGCGTCGCGACCAAGTGACTTAGATTATGCACATGAGGCCGGCCATCTTATGGGATTGAGAGATTATTCAACTGGTCAGACCATCATGAATGACACCTACACGAGTGGCAAGCCTGATCAGTGGGAAGTGCAGCGCGCTATAGATAACGCCGTTAATTCATGTGACTGCAGCAAATGAGTTATCCTCCAGTAAAATCGAATCTCACATCCCGGTGGGCTAAATGGTTTGCAATCATTCTCGCATCGTGCTCTTCGAAAACTCAAAGTGTCATCAGCGTGCCGGACCAAGTTTGTTCAACATTGAGTAACGTCAAGATTGTTGAAGTCAAACCGTCCTTGGATTTACAGAGAATGATAGTCGAAGTCAATGGACGTAAAATTGCAATGGAAGTTTCCTCACAATTGGATAGGTCCGACCGGATTGAAAACAAAGACGTACGAAAGTTGGATGGTTTTGCCGTTCTTTTATGGCCAAAAGGCGATCGATCAGGAGCCGAGAAGCTTGTTTACGGAATGGCGGGTGTGGCCGGAGGATGGAGCATTGTTCGTTTCCCGGTCAACCAGACCCAGAAATTCGATGAAGTAAATGATTTTGCCATGACTTTGCATCATTGCGATCAATAAGACGTGCGAATAAGAGTGGATAAAAGTTGCGCGGCTAATTAAGTCCACACAAATCACACGGAACCAAACAGCTATCGACCAATAGACGGCGCGGCGTCGAGCTGGACATCGTGCAACGGCTTGGCCAACGGGATGGCCTGCGATTGGCTCGATCGACTGACCTCGATGAGCGCCGGCGCCCCAGCGAAAGCTACCAGTACGGCGCGGTGGGCAACCGCATGGAGTTGCCACCAACTTGGCGTACACCTTCGGCAGCAATCGCCTCGCCAGCGGCGGCATCAGTGCCACGTATGGTTACAACACTTGCGGAAGCATCACCACGGTCAATGACGTGACGATCTATACGTACTGTCCGTTTGCGCGGTTGGCGAAATGCAGCGATACCATCGTCACGTAGGCTTTCGCCGGGATGATCAAGCGAAGGGGTGTTTTCGCGCGCTGTTTTGACCACGGTCAAAACCGCGCGGCGCGATCGGCCAGAGCATGCCAGCGTGCCCGGCCATCGCGGCCGGCGCGGGAGACATCGTGCTGGACATCATCGTCAACGTCGGCAGCAACTCGGACAATCCGGCGTGGCCGGGCGCGGCGCTGGCGCTGGCCAGGCGCCACGGCGCGTTCGCCACCGGGCTGCAGGTGGTCGCGGTGTGTCCCTCGCTGATGGCGATACCCGACGTGATCGACGTGCTGGCCGCCGAGGAACAGGCGGCGCTGGATCGTCGCGACTGGTGGCTGCAGCAGTGCCGCAGCGCGGGCGTGGACGGCGCATGGGAAGTGATGCGCGGCATCTCCGCGCAGGCGCTGGCCAAGCGCTCGCGGCTGGCCGACTTCATGATCGGCGAACTGAAGGTCGGCGACCCGGATGCCGCGCTCGGGGCCGACGACATCACGCGCGCGTTGTTCGTCCGCAGCTCGCCGATGCTGCTCCTGCCCGACATCGGTGGCGACACGCTGCAGGCGCAGCGCATCGTCATCGCATGGAACGGTTCCGGCGAAGCCGCGCAGGCGGTGAAGGCGGCGCTGCCGCTGCTGGCGCAGGCATCCGCCGTGCGGGTGCTCGATGGCGAGCGCGGCGGCCTGCCCGGCATCAGCCCGCCGCCGCTGCCGCTGCGCGGCTGGTTCACGCGCCACGGCATCGAGGTGCAATGGCAGCCGTTCCCGGCCGAACACGATGAAGGCCCCGCGCTGCTGGCCGCCGCCCGGGCGTTCGACGCCGACCTGCTGGTGATGGGCGCCTGGGGCCGCTCGCGCCTCAGCGAGCTGGCCATGGGCGGCGTCACGCGCTGGATGCTCAGGCAGGCGGACCTGCCGCTGTTCCTCGCGCACTGAGACCTGCCCGCACCACGCGCGGAGAAAGCCGCCATGCAACCGATGCCGATGGTTTGCCCCAGTCCGCTCGCCGACCGCACTGGCCTGCCGCCCGGTGGTTCCGGCCCGTTCGGGGGGGCTGCCATCGGCTCGCCGCGGTCGCGTTGACGGCAGCGTCGGCGGGCAGGCAGAGGCGAAATGGGCACGCACCATTCCGATGCGTCCGGCCGCGACGCGGCTGCGCCCACGCGAAACGCCGCGGCCGGTGCAGCGATCGCGCGCACGGCCACGCTGCCGCTGGACGATCTGTTCCGCTCGCTGGGTTCCGCCGACGGCGGCCTCGATGCGGCCGCCGCCACGGCCAGGCTCGCGACCGCCGGACCGAACCGTATCGACACCGCGGTGCCGCGGCGGCTGTGGTCGGCCGTCTCGGCGCGCTTCCGCAATCCGCTCGTCCTGATCCTGCTCGGCGCGGCCATCGTCTCGGCGTTCACCGGCGATGTCGCCAGTTTCGTCGTGATCACCCTCATCGTGGCCATGTCGATGGCGCTGGACGTGGCCCAGGAGCACCGCGCGCAGAACGCCGCGGAAAGCCTGCGCCGCCAGGTCTCGCTGTCGGCAACCGTGCTGCGCCGGGGTCGCCCGGCACAAGTCGCCGCCGCCGACCTCGTCCCCGGCGACGTGATCCTCCTCGCCGCGGGCGATCTGGTTCCGGCCGACTGCCGGTTGATCGAGGCGCGGGACTTCTACGTCGACGACGCCCTGCTTACCGGCGAACCGTATCCGACCGAGAAACGAGCGGAACTGGCCACGCCCGTCCCGGAGCAGGATGCCTTTCCGGAAAATCTCCTCTTCACCGGGAGCTCCGTAATCAGCGGCACGGCCAGGGCGCTGGTGGTGGCCACCGGTCGCGACACCCAGCTGGGCTCGATTGCCCGATCGCTGCAGAAGACGCCGCCACCCACCGCGTTTGCCAGCGGCATCCGCGATTTCGGCATGATGATCGTGCGCCTGACCGTTCTGCTGGTGCTGTTCGCACTGCTGGTCAACCTGCTGCTGCACCGACCGGCGCTCGAATCGTTCCTGTTCGCGCTGGCGCTCGCCGTCGGTCTCACGCCGGAACTGCTGCCGATGGTGGTGTCGGTGACGCTCGCCCACGGCGCGCTGCGCATGGCGCGCAAGAACGTGATCGTGAAGCGCCTGACCGCCATCCACGACCTCGGCGGCATGGACGTGTTGTGCAGCGACAAGACCGGCACGCTCACCGAAGCCCGTATCCGGCTGGTGCGCGAGGTCGACCTGGGCGGGGCGGCCAGCACCTCGGTGCTGCGCATGGCGCAGGTCAATGCGGCATTCGAGACCGGACTCAAGAGCCCGCTGGACGACGCCATCCTCGACGCCGCCGCATTCGATCCGGCGCCATGGCGCAAGATCGACGAGGTGCCCTTCGATTTCCAGCGCCGCCGGGTTTCGATCCTCGCCGAAAGCGGCGGCCAGCGCCTGCTCGTGGTCAAGGGCGCACCGGAAGACGTGCTGCGCCTGGCCACGGCGTACGAGCGGTCCGGTCTGCCGCCGGCGCCGCTGGAGGACGCGTCGCGGGCCATCGCGGCAGGGACTCTCGATGCCCTCGGCAGCGAGGGCTATCGCGTGCTGGGCGTCGCGTGGAAAGCGGTCGGACAGGACCGGCAGCATGCCGGGGTGGTCGATGAAACCGGCTTGATCCTCGCCGGCTTCCTCGCCTTCCTCGACCCGCCCAAGACCGGCGCGAGAGAGGCGCTGGTGGCGCTGGCCGGACTGGGCGTTGCCGTGAAAGTGGTTACGGGCGATCACGAGCAGGTGACGCGCCACGTCTGCCGCGAGCTCGGCCTCGCCGTGGGCGACACGCTGACCGGACCGGTGCTCGACGCGCTGGACGATGACGCGCTGGCGGCCCGGCTGGATGCCACCACGCTGTTCTGCCGCATGACGCCCGTGCAGAAGTCGCGCGTCATCCGCGCGCTGCGCCGCAAGGGCCACGTGGTCGGCTACCTCGGCGACGGCATCAACGATGCGCCGCCGCTGCATGCCGCCGATGTCGGGTTCTCGGTGGACACCGCCGTCGACGTGGCCAGGGAGGCCGCCGGCATGATCCTGCTGCGCAAGGACCTCGGCGTGCTGGCGGAAGGCGTGCGCGAGGGCCGCCGCACCTTCGCCAACATCCTCAAGTACATCATGATGGGCACCAGCTCGAACTTCGGGAACATGTTCTCGATGGCCGGCGGCGTGCTGCTGTTGCCCTACCTGCCGATGCTGCCGATCCAGATCCTGCTCAACAACCTGCTGTACGACCTCTCCGAAATGGCCATCCCGCTGGACCGCGTCGACAAGGCGATGGTGGCCCGGCCGCGTCATTGGGACCTGGGCGTCGTGCGCCGGTTCATGTTCACCTTCGGACCGATCAGCTCCGCCTTCGACTTCATGGTGTTCGGGCTGCTGCTGTGGGTCTTCCACGCCGACGAAGGGCTTTTCCACACCGGCTGGTTCGTCGAATCGCTCGCCACCCAGGTGCTGGTGATCTTCATCATCCGGACCAGGAACCCGTTCCGCGACCGGCCGCATCCCCTGCTGGTGGCGGGTGCCTTGTCTGTCGTCGCGGTGGCGGTGGGGCTGCCCTATTCGCCACTCGCCCCCTGGCTGGGATTCGTGCCGCTGCCCGCTCCGGTGCTGGCCGCACTCGTGCTCGTCACGACGGCCTATCTGGGCGTGGTCCACCTGGCGAATCGCCGGTTTTTCACGCGCTACCAGCGTGGATCACGCTGAGCATTCATGAAGCGCGACCGGGCCCGACGCGGGCGACAAGCGTTGTTGATCGCCGTCAAATGACCGGCACGGGAAACATTCCAGAATGAAACAAACGATACGCCGCCGTCGCGGCGGGCAGTCGCTTGCACCGGCACGGAGCCGACGCCGACATCAGGGGATCTGCCCGCCACGGGAGTCACCACCGATGAAATCCCCAAGCCTCACCCCCGACCTGTTGCGACGCATGGATGCCTACTGGCGCGCCGCCAACTACCTGTCGGTGGGCCAGCTCTACCTGCGCAGCAACCCGTTGCTGAAGCGTCCGCTGACCCTCGCCGACGTGAAGCCCATGCTGCTGGGACACTGGGGCACCACGCCCGGGCAGAACTTCATCTACGTGCACCTGAACCGGATCATCACGGAGCACGACCTCGACATGATCTACGTCTCCGGCCCCGGCCACGGTGGTCCGGCCGTGGTCGGCAATACCTATCTGGAAGGCAGCTACAGCGAGATCTATCCCGCGATCAGCCAGGACGAGGCCGGGTTGCAGAAGTTGTTCCTGCAATTCTCCTTTCCCGGCGGCATTTCCAGCCACGCCTCGCCGGAGTGCCCCGGTTCGATCCACGAGGGCGGTGAGCTGGGCTACTCGCTGAGCCACGCCTTCGGCGCCGCGTTCGACAACCCGGAGCTGATCGTCGCCTGCGTGGTCGGCGACGGCGAGGCCGAGACCGGGCCGCTGGCCACCGCCTGGCATTCCAACAAGTTTCTCGACCCGGCCACGGACGGCGCGGTGCTGCCGATCCTGCACCTCAACGGCTACAAGATCGCGAACCCGACCGTGCTGGCGCGCATCAGCCATGAGGAACTCGAGCAGTTGCTGCGCGGCTACGGCTGGTCGCCATTCTTCGTCGAGGGCAACGAGCCGGCGGCGATGCACGAAGCGATGGCCGGCGCGCTGGACCAGGCGGTGGAGCAGATCAAGGCGATCCGGCGCGAGGCGCGCGAGCACGGCCGGCGCGAACGACCGCGCTGGCCGATGATCGTGCTGCGCTCGCCCAAGGGCTGGACCGGACCGCGGGTCGTCGATGGCCTGCCGGTGGAGGGCACCTTCCGCGCGCACCAGATTCCGATCGCCGTCTCCGCCACGACGCCGGCGGAACATCTGCGACAGCTCGAAGCCTGGCTGAAGAGCTACCGGCCGGAAGAACTGTTCGACGCCGCGGGACGGCTGCTGCCGGAGCTGGCCGCGCTGGCTCCCGTGGGCCAACGCCGGATGGGCGCCAATCCGCACGCCAACGGCGGCAGCCTGCTGCGCGAACTGCGCATGCCGGACTTCCGCGACTACGCCTGCGCCGTGCCGGAACCCGGCATCCGCGGCATCGGCGACACCCGCGTGCTGGGTCCGTTCCTGCGCGATGTCACCGCGCTCAACCAGAGCCAGCGCAATTTCCGCATGTTCGGCCCAGACGAGACCATCTCCAACGGACTGGAAGCCGTGTTCGACGTCACCGACCGGCAATGGAACGCCGCCACCCAGGCCACCGACCAGCACCTGGCCCCCGATGGCCGCGTGCTGGAGATGCTCAGCGAGCACCAGTGCGAGGGTTGGCTGGAAGGCTACCTGCTGACCGGGCGGCACGGCCTGTTCAACTGCTACGAGGCGTTCATCCACATCGTCGACTCGATGTTCAACCAGCACGCGAAGTGGCTAAAGGTCACCGCCGAACTGCCATGGCGACGCAAGATCGCCTCGCTGAACTACCTGCTGGCCTCGCACGTGTGGCGGCAGGACCACAACGGCTTCAGCCACCAGGACCCCGGCTTCATCGACCACGTGGTCAACAAGAAGGCCGGCGTGGTGCGGGTCTACCTGCCGCCGGACGCGAACTGCCTGCTGTCGGTGATGGATCACTGCCTGCGCAGCCTGCATTACGTCAACGTGGTGATCGCCGGCAAGCATCCGGCGCCGCAATGGCTGAGCATGGAGCAGGCGGTGAAGCACTGCAGCGAAGGCATCGGCATCTGGTCGTGGGCCAGCAACGACCAGGAGGTGGCGGCGCCGGACCTGGTGATGGCCTGCTGCGGCGACGTGCCGACGCTGGAAACCCTGGCCGCCGTGTCGATCCTGCGCGAGCACCTGCCCGAGCTGAAGATCCGCGTGGTCAACGTGGTCGACCTGATGCGCCTGCAGCCGCAGGCCGAACACCCGCACGGGCTCGACGATGCCGGTTTCGACGCCCTGTTCACCCGCGACAAACCGGTGATCTTCGCCTTCCACGCCTACCCGTACCTGATCCACCGGCTCACCTATCGACGCACCAACCACGACAACATCCACGTGCGCGGCTACAAGGAAGAAGGCACCGTGACCACGGCGTTCGACATGACCGTGCTGAACGAACTCGACCGTTTCCACCTGGTGATCAGCGCGATCGAGCGCCTGCCGCAAACCGGCAATCGCGGCACCTACCTGAAGCAGCAGTTGCGCGAAAAGCTGGTCGAACACCGCTACTACATCGGCCAGCATGGGCAGGATCTGCCCGAAGTGCGCGAGTGGAGGTGGCCGGGCGCGGCGCGGGAACCCCGGTCATCGTGACCGTGCCGAGGACCGGCGCGGCGGCGGCGGCAAGGCATTCGAGCCATCGACAACGGACCCGTGCGACACTCCTCGAGCGCCCGCCGGCGTGGCGCCCGCATCCACCGAACGACCATCGATAGCACGAGGAACACGACCATGGTTCGCAGCAAGCCTGGCGGGTCCGAGCGTGCCGCGTCGGCGCAGGCCACGCTGCGCGGCGTCGAGCGCCTGATCGCACACGTGCGCTCGATGGAGCCGGTGCGCATGGCGGTGGTCCACCCGTGCGACGCCCTCAGTCTCGCCGGTGCCATCGACGCGCGCGATGCCGGCATCATCCGGCCCGTGCTGATTGCCCCGCACGCCAAGCTGCAGGCAGCCGCCGCGGAGGCCCGGATCGACCTCGCCGGCATCCGGTGCATCGACGTGCCGCACAGCCACGCCGCCGCGGCCGAAGCCGCGGCGATGGCCTGCCGCGGCGAGGTGGATGCGCTGATGAAAGGCAGCCTGCATTCGGACGAACTGATGGCCGCGATCGTTCCG
>Ga0209916_1000389_pt1 | contig 73513 bp, 63 predicted proteins | sample ThiBio_1000_plan_FD_183956 | JGI IMG/M metagenome (GOLD analysis project Ga0209916, IMG submission 183956) | Wastewater bioreactor microbial communities from Cape Town, South Africa - Thiocy_solids_2 (SPAdes) | ecosystem: Engineered > Bioreactor > Thiocyanate-remediating > Anaerobic-Aerobic ... | reverse complement strand
GGCGGCAAGTTGGACTGAAGATTTTAGTGGAGAGCCGTATGCGCTGAGAGGTGCAAGTACGGTTCGGGGGCGAGTTCTTGGAAACCTACTATAGCAATATAGCAAGGCGCCGGGTTCTTAGCCTACGTTTAAAGGCACAGTACATCTGGTGGCTGGGCGCTGGCATCATTGGGTTACTGGTGGTATTTGCCGTTTTATACATCATTGGTGTAAATACACTGGTTTGCCTGGTACTGGTGGGTAGCGGAGGAACATTCCTTTTTATCTATGTGTATCACCTCAGCAATACATACGGACAGCACGGCATGATGAAAAAAATAGCAAAACGCAACATACCTCAATTGTTAAGAAGCAATTCCCGGAAAATATTTATTAAGTGAGGTGAAAACGGGCAGTGATAAAATGAAGTAAGATGGAAAAGTGGTTGCAAAATGTATTACCGGTTCAGGGCGTGGAACAGGACTGTATCTTATCAAAGATGGGTGATATCTCGGTTGTATTTGAAGCCACCTTACCTGAAATTTTTACGCTTTCCGACCAGGAATATGAAGCCTTTCACAATGCATGGGTAAGAGCCATTAAAGTATTGCCCGGTCATTCTGTATTTCACAAACAGGATTGGTTTATTGAAGCCAGGTATGCACCGGACTTTTCCGGTGATGATACCAGCTTCTTATCAACAAGCAGCGAGCGGTTCTTTAATGAAAGACCGTACCTGGATCACCATTGCTATATCATACTGACGAAAAAACCACTCAACCGCAAAGCTTCCAGTTCCCTTTTTTCCACATTGCTTCGCAAATCCATTGTTCCCGAACAAACCATCAAGCCCCAACTGGCACAGGACTTTATTGACGGCTGTGGCCAGTTCAAAAGGATTATGGAAGACAGCGGCTTTATAAAACTCAATCGCCTTGGGGATAAAGATCTGAAAAGCTCAAAAGATAAAGCTGGTTTAATAGAAAGGTATTGTTACTTATCGGAAACACCAAACCAGTTGCTCATTAAAGATATCAGTTTTAAAAACGGGATCAGCGTTGGCAGCCAGCATTGCCAGTTGTACAGTCTCGCGGACGCGGCAGATCTGCCATCCCTGTGCGGATCAAGAATCAATTATGACAGGTACAGCAGTGATAAATCCAAATTTTCGGTTGGTTTTGCCTGCCCGTTGGGTCAACTACTGCCCTGCAATCACATTTACAACCAGTTTGTATTTATTGGGGATGGAAAGGAAACGATCAAAAAATTGGAAAGCAAACGCTTGAGATTGCAATCGCTGTCTGCCTACTCAAGGGAGAACGACATCAACAGGGATGCAACAAACGAATTTTTGAATGAGGCCCTCAGCCAGCAGCGTACGGCTGTTAAGGCCCATTTTAATGTGCTGGTATGGACGGAAGAAAAAGAAAAACGCAAAGACCTGAAAAACCTTGTCTCGGGAGCGCTTGCCCAGATGGATGCTGTACCCAAACAAGAATTGAATGGTGCGCCACAGATCCATTGGGCGGGCATTCCGGGCAACAGCGCGGATTTTCCAATGAACGACAGCTTCGACACTTTTGCCGAACAGGCCAGTTGCTTTTTCAACCTGGAAACCCATTACCGCAGTTCGGTAAGTCCCGTGGGAATTAGACTTGGAGACAGGCTAACGGGAAAACCGGTACATGTTGACATCAGTGATGAACCCTTAAAACGCGGCATTTGCTCTAACCGAAATAAATTCATCCTGGGCCCGTCGGGGAGCGGGAAAAGCTTTTTTACCAATCATATGATCCGCAGCTATTATGAGCAGGGAACGCATGTGGTCCTTGTAGATGTTGGCCACAGCTACAAAGGGCTATGTGATATGGTGGGTGGTTATTATTTTACCTATTCCGAGAAAGACCCTATTCGTTTCAATCCCTTTTATATCGCAGAAGGTGATTGCCTTGACACTGAAAAGAAAGAAAGTATTAAAACATTGCTGCTGGCACTCTGGAAAAAAGACAATGAAAGTTTCGGGCGTTCCGAGTACGTCGCACTGTCCAGCGCACTAAAGGCTTATTATGATCACCTGGGTAAAAACAAAAACCTGTTCCCCTGTTTTAACTCATTCTACCGCTTCCTTGAAGATGAATTTGTGACCATTCTGGAATCCGACAAGGTAAAGGAAAAAGATTTTGATGTCACCAACTTTCTTTATGTACTGCGCCCTTTTTATAAAGATGGAGAATTTGATTACCTGTTGAATGCAACGGAAAACCTGGACCTCCTGCAGCAGCCTTTTATTGTCTTTGAACTGGACAATATCAAAGACCATCCCATTTTATTCCCCGTGGTGACCCTGATCATCATGGAAGTATTCATATCTAAGATGCGGAAGCTAAAAGGTGTACGCAAAATAATACTGATCGAAGAAGCATGGAAAGCCATTGCGAAGGAAGGTATGGCCGAATACATCAAATACCTGTTTAAGACCGTACGTAAATTTTTTGGAGAAGCCATTGTGGTTACACAGGACGTGGAAGATATCATCTCCTCCCCTGTTGTTAAACAGGCCATCATCAACAATAGCGATTGCAAGATATTGCTTGATCAAAGCAAATATCAAAATAAGTTTGACCAGATCCAGGAACTATTGGGCTTGACTGAAAAGGAAAAGGCATTGGTGCTATCGGTCAATAAAGGCAACGACCCATTAAAAAAGTATAAGGAAGTTTTCATTAGCCTGGGTGCTGTATTATCCAGGGTATACCGAACGGAAGTATCGATGGAGGAATACCTGGCCTATACAACAGAAGAATCAGAAAAAATGAAGGTGCAAGCCTATGCAAAAAAACACGGAAGCATTCAAAAGGGAATTGCTATGCTGGCAGAAGAAATGCGTAAAAACAAAACGCAATGATATGAAAACATGGATCATATTTTTAGGCTTAGCCACCCTTTTTCAAAGCTGTGGCATTGTATCCACAAAGGATGTTCATGCTGAAATTTCCGGAACCTATGTCACCGAATGGGAAAATGAGTACTCAAAAGCCAAAGACACCCTTGTACTCCAATGGGCAAAGGGTACGAACCGCTACGATATCATCCGGAAAACATTTTATATTAAAAGGGTTGGCGGAAAAACGCTGCCTGGAAAAACACGACAACTGCACTGGACAGGTATTTATGATAGGGTTAGTCAGACCATCCAGGTGAGCAACAACGGCAGGACACTGACGGTTGACCCGAAACAAAGGACGATACAAATGGGTTCAGCCGTTTTCCGGCAAATTTGAAGGTATGAAAAAATATACAATCATTATGATGGTCGGCATTTCAACCGTATTTACCATCATGCCTACCCAACGATCCCAGGCCATCGTCTGGGTAGTCATACAGGAGGCAATAAAGGCAGCCATCCTGGCTATAGATGCACAGGTTCAAAGAATGCAAAACAAAACGATCGCTTTGCAAAATGCCCAGAAGGCAATAGAGAATGCGCTTTCAAAATTAAAGCTGAAGGAGATTGCCGACTGGGGTAAAAAACAAAAGGATCTCTACGACCAATACTACAAAGAATTGTGGAACGTGAAAAACGCCATCAGCACATACAAAAAGGTAAAACGGATCATAGACCATCAATCGGCAATGGTTGCCGAGTATAAAAAGGCCTTCAGCCTCTTTAAAAAAGACCAACATTTTACCGCAAGTGAACTGGAATACATGGGACGGGTTTACGGTGGCATTTTGGATGAGAGCCTTAAAAACATTGACGGCTTAATTTTGGCCGTCAACGCAATGGCAACGCAAATGAGTGATGCCGAGCGGCTGGCCATCATAGAGCAGGTTGCACAAAACGTTGACGCAAATATAAGTGACCTGCGCCGGTTCAATCATTCCAATATCCTCATCAGCGTACAGCGTTCAAAGGACGCCCATGAAATAGCAGTGGTAAAAGCTTTGTATGGAATAGAGGTTGAGTAGAAGCATATCAAATCAGGGGCATCATGAAAAAGATAGCGATAATACTGGTCATTGTGGGGCTAAGCCAGGTGGCGCCTGCGCAAAACAAGTTTAAAGAACTGGTTGCCCGGATCGCACTCCTGAAAGTGTATTTGGGCTACCTGCAGAAAGGATACAGTACTGTAAGCGGTGGACTAGATTTGATCGGGGATATAAAGGGAGGTGAATTCTGGTTGCACAAGGATTATTTTAATTCACTGGGAAACGTTAACCCCAGGATAAAACATTATGCAAAGGTAGCTGACATTATTACCCTTCAAATAATGATCAACCATCAGTATAAAAAAGCATACAGGCAGGCAAAGGAACACGGTTTATTCAATCCCGATGAACTAAACTATATCAAAGCTGTTTACGACAACCTCCTTAAAGAGACCGCTAAAGATGTGGAACTTTTGATTGCCGTGGCAACCAGCGGGCAATTACAAATGACAGATGCACAAAGGTTGGAGCAGGTGGAAAAAGTTTACATGCGGGTGCAGGAGCAATACGGTTTTATGGGCGTTTTCAACAATGAATCGAAGATTCAATCGCTGGGGCGATTGAAGTTGGCCCGGGATATTAATGCTGTAAAGATGTTTTATAAAGTTAAATAAAATGAAAAAATCCATATTAATACTGATGCTCTGCGGTACATTTCTTGTTCCGGCAAAAGCGCAATACCAGGAAGCCATCCAACTCGCACTGAATATTCAAAAGCTGTTGCAATTAAAGAAGATACTGGAAAATATGTATACCGGTTACAAGATATTAACGGAAGGATATGAAAAAGTAAAAGGTATAGCCGAAGGCAATTATAAAATTCACGAGGTGTTCATGGATGGCCTAATGGCCGTTAATCCAAAGGTCAAAGGTTACAAGCGGGTGCTTGACATTATTGAATACCAGAAAAAGATTCTTGCGGAATATAGGGTTGCTTACAGGAGATTCAGATCAAGCGAACAGTTTAGCGCGGAGGAACTGGAATATTTGTCAAAAGTGTATACGCATCTTTCTAAGATAAGCATTGAAAATGTGAACGCTTTGATCATGATCATTACGGCAAACAAACTACGGATGAATGACGGGGAGCGCATACAGCGCATAAACGGGTTGTTTGAACAGGTGCAGGATCAACTCATCTTTTTACGGCAGTTCAATAACCAAACAGCGATTTTAGCGCTGCAAAGATTCAGGGAACAAAATGACATCAACGTGCTGAAGCGACTGCACGAGACTGAAAAATAACAGTATAATAAACGGTGTGGTATGAAACAGTGGGTAAGGGTTATTCTTTTTGCTTTGTGTATTGGTGCACACAATAGCAGCCAGGCGCAGGATCTGTCAAATGAAATGCAGGGCCTCCAGCTAGTGCTGGATAAACTCTATTCCGAAATGCTGCCGCTATGCGGTAAGCTGATCGGTGTTGGCCAGGGTTTAGCGGGCTTTGCCGCGCTTTGGTATATTGCTTCAAGGGTTTGGCGGCATCTCGCCCATGCAGAACCCATTGACTTCTACCCCCTGTTTCGCCCTTTTGTCCTTGGTTTTTGTATCCTTATTTTCCCTTCCGTTATTGCGTTGATCAATGGCGTGATGCAACCAACGGTGAAAGGCACTGCTGCCATGGTGGAAGGTTCAGAGAGAGCCATAGCCGAGCTGCTGAAACAAAAAGAGGCCGCAATAAGAAAAACAGAAGCCTGGCAGCTCTTTGTAGGTGCAACTGGAAGCGGCGACAGGGATCGCTGGTATAAATATACACATCCGGATGAGGGTTCAGGTGATGGTGAAGGAATATGGGAAGCCATTGGCAATGACTTAAAATTCGCCATGGATAAGGCATCCTATAATTTCCGCAACTCCATTAAAGAATGGATGAGCGAGGTGCTCAACGTATTGTACCAGGCTGCAGCACTATGTATCAATACCATACGTACCTTTAATATGATTGTACTGGCCATCATTGGGCCCCTCGTATTTGCCATTTCCATATTTGACGGATTCCAGCATACGCTTACGGTCTGGATTGCCCGTTATATCAATATCTTCCTTTGGCTTCCGGTCGCCAATATCTTTGGAAGTATCATTGGTAAAATCCAGGAAAACATGCTCAAAATAGATATCCAACAGGTTAATGACCTAGGTGATACATTTTTCAGCTCTACGGACACGGCATATCTCATATTTCTTATTATAGGGATAATCGGATATTTCACGGTTCCCTCTGTGGCCAACTACATTGTTCATGCCGGCGGGGTAAACGCATTGCTGCACAGAGTGACAGGGCTCACGAGCAGTTATGGCAGATCGGTGAGCAACAGGGTTCAATCGGGCGGGTCAATGGTGCAGGATAGCTATGGAGACATAAAAAATTTCATGAGTGGCGGCTTTTTAAAATCCGGTAGCAGCAAAGGATACTTCAAGGATAAAATATCCGGTAAATAAAGTTATAAAAATAAGGGAGTGATGTTCAGACAAATGAAAGATATCGATTCAGCATTCAGGTATATCAGAGGATTTACCGCGGTGGTAGTGGTGGGTTGCGTTTGCATTTGCTGTTATTCCCTCTACAAAAGCCACAGGCTGGTATTGAGTATGCAGTCCAAAATTTACATCCTTTCCAATGGCAAGGTGCTGGAAGCTTATGGTGCTGAAAGAAAAGACAATATTGCCGTGGAAGCGCGGGATCATATCAAAAACTTCCACCAATGCTTTTTCACCCTTGATCCCGATGATAAAGTAATCCAGCGTAATATCACCAGGGCCCTGTACCTGGCTGACGCTTCAGCAAAACAGCAGTATGATAACCTCAAAGAAAACGGGTATTTCACCAGCCTTATCAGCGCTAACATAAGCCAGAACATTTCAATAGACAGTATCCAAATGAACCTGGATATGATACCTTATTATTTTAAGTGTTATGCCACCCAGCGCATTACGCGCACGACCAGCGTCGTCCTGCGAAACCTTATCACAGAAGGTTACCTGAGAAATGTATCCAGGAGCGACAATAATCCGCATGGATTTCTTATAGAACGGTGGCTGACCATTGAAAATAAAGACATTAAAACCATTAAACGTTAATGCACGAGGATTCCTTATGAAGGAGAAGCTGACCATTGAAAAAAAGAGATTAAAAATAAACGGCAAAGCATGAAGACTACTTAAAGAACGGTAGCCGGCGTTTGAAAACAAAGACATTAAAGCCATTGATCGATAAAGCACGAGGATTTCTTACGGAAGAGCGGCTGACCATTGAAAAAAGGACATTAAAAATAAACGGCAAAGCATGAATATTATTAAAATACGGTAGCCGGCGTTTGAAAACAAAAACATAAAAGCATTAATCGTTAAAGCACGAGGATTCCTTATGGAAGAGCGGCTGACCATTCAAAAAAGGACATTAAAAATAAACGGCAAAGCATGAGGCGGCTGGCAAAATACATGAGTGCAATTTGCGAAAAATTGAAGGTAAAACAGTTAAGGGTACTGCTTATTGTGTTTGGGGTAACAGGGCTATTACTATTTGGGCACGCGTTGTTCTATCCATCAAGGTTTACACCTGACATCACCCCGATCCGAAGTACGCGAAATGGCTTTGTAAATGGCATCAATGAAAGGACAGTTTATAACCGGGAAGTTTATCGCAGAATAAAAGTATACAAAGCGATGTTAAACGATTCGGTGATCAAAGTTCGGCCGGGTCTCAGGGACACTTTAGCATTTTTGGAATTAATTTATAAAAATAAATGAGTGTATGGAACAAAGGTATTTGCGCAAAAGAAAGATGCTGGTGATGCTCCCTGTTATTACCCTCCCATTTATTACGCTAGCATTCTGGGCTCTCGGGGGTGGCAAAGGCCATAACAATTCCGCTTCATCAGCCGAGCATAAAGGGTTGAACATGGAACTACCTTCGGCCGTTTTTGGGAAACAAAAAGATTTGGACAAGCTGGGTTATTACCAGAAAGCGGATGCTGATTCCGACAAAATCAAAGCCATGATCAGAAATGATCCATTCTACAATGAAGGCGCTTCAAATCACTTGTCCGTGGAAGAAAGCGACGGTTTTCGTGACGAGGAATATGGCAGCCGGTCTGAGCAGTTGGTGGCGGCACCACCCAAAAGTGGCCGCGAAGCAGTTGAAAAAAATGAGGCCGCACTCCTGGCTAAACTGGACCAACTCAAAAAAGTATTAGACCAAACGGATACGACCCAAAAAAAGGAAGATATGGAATCACTGCGCCTTTATGATGACACAGATGATCAGCATTTGCAACTTAGCCAGATGACTCAGGCAATTGGCGGGGAGGATCCAAATGAAAACAAACAGCTCGACCAGCTCAGCAATATGCTGGACAAGATACTGGACATACAACATCCGGGCAGACTGAAGGAACAGCAAGCCGGTTCAAAAAACAGCACCCGGGTATATGCGGCTACGGTTAAAAACGGGCATCCCTATTATTCAATTTTGGACAGCAATACAGTTGGTGCTGAGAAAAGTGGAGATAAGGTTACAGGCAACGGCTTTTACTCCACTCAAGATAATAAAAATAATTCAGCATCTCTAAGCGCAATTGCGGCGCAGGTTCACAGCACACAAACCCTGGTCAGTGGCGGGATAGTGAAGCTGAGGCTGTTGAGTGATCTTTATATTGACGGCCGCTACATTTCCAAAAACCAATTTGTCTATGGAGTGGCTTCCTTATCCGGAGAACGATTGCATATTGAAGTGAAAAGCATCCGCTCAGCAAGTAATATTTATCCCGTTAAGTTGAAAGTTTTTGATATGGACGGACTAGAAGGAATATATGTTCCCGGCGCAATAACGACTGATGCCCTGAAACAATCCGCAGATCAAACGATTCAGACCCTTGGCATCAACAGCATCAGCAATTCGTTGAGTGTGCAGGCTGCCAGTGCCGGCATTGAAGCATTGAAAAATATGGTTAGTAAGAAAGTGAAACTGATAAAAGTGACCGTAAAGGCGGGATACAGGGTTTTGTTGGTGAATGAGGGGAGATAAGGTGCAGGTGTGCGTGTTGCGGGCGTGTATGGGTGGAGTGAGAGAGGGTTATGATGGCGTCTGCGGTAGGGGTTGTCGCGCTTGCGGTGGGAGTTGTCGCGCTTGCGGTGCGTATGGGGTGGAGTGAGAGGAGAGGCTTGTGATGGCGTCTGCGGTAGGAGTTGTCGCGCTTGCGGTGGGGACATGGCGCTTGCGGTGAGATGGTTCAGGCGTGTACAGCTGCGACCCGGGACTGTTTGAGGGAATGGCAGGCTACCAGTACCGGCATTGGAGCAGGAAGTGAGGCTGATATACATGACCGAAAAGGCCGGATACAAGGTTTTGCTGGTGAAAGGGGTGATGTAAGGCAGAAAGGATGGACGGGTGGTTATGCCAGGAGAATGGCAGGCATAGGGCAGACCACTTCAACCGATGCCGCGATGGCGAAAGCCCATTTCAACCGATGCGGCCAAGGCGAATGCCAGGGACAGGGTTTTGCTGGTAGAAGAGGTGATGTAAGTTGCAGGGTGTATGGTGACAGGTGCGTTTTGCGGGCGTGTATGGGGTGGAGTGAGAGGGTTGTGATGGCGCCTGTGGTAGGAGTTGTCGCGCTAGCGGTGCGTATGGGGTGGAGTGAGAGGAGAGGCTTGTGATGGCGTCTGCGGTAGGGGTTGTCGCGCTTGCGGTAAGAGTTGTCGCGCTTGCTGTGCGGAACATGGCGCTTGCGGTAAGAGTTGTCGCGCTTGCGGTGCGGAACATGGCGCTTGCGGTGGGAGTTGTCGCGCTTGCGGTGCGGAACATGGCGCTTGCGGTGGGAGTTGTCGCGCTTGCGGTGGGGACATGGCGCTTGCGGAGGATGGTTAAGGTGTCTCAATATGTAAATTATCACTATTAAAACGTGTGTATGAAAAGTGTGAATGTTCTTTTAATAATGTTGTTGCTGTATTATAATGTTTACGCCCAGAGCAGTGAGAAGCTCCCCGAAAAGGTTGTCATTCCATCGTCGCCATTAGAAATTTCTAACCAGAGGACCACGCATTTGATTTTTCCGTTCAGCATTCTTAGTGTTGACCGGGGCAGTAAGGATATTCTTGTGCAAAAAACAGAAGGCGTGGAAAATGTATTGCAATTGAAGGCAGCCAAAGAAAACTTTTGCCAAACCAACCTGACTGTAATAACGGGCGACGGAAAATTGTATTCTTTTCTCCTAAAATATTCTGCCGATCCGTGGCCGCTGACTTTAAGAATTATAAAATCTGTTGAATTGGATAAGAGTGATTTGTCCGCGGCAACTTTATCGGGCCCTGAAAGCAACGAGGCATTGCTTGAATCAAAAAGTGCGGAAATAAAAACAATTCCAAGAACAATCTGGGGTATGGTGAACAGGAAGTTTGGTATGGTGATCAAGCTGATTGGATTGTATAGCAGGGGAAATACGCTGTATGTTCAACTAAGCATCGCCAATCATACCCAAATAGATTACGACGTTGACCAGTTTAGGTTTTATATTAAAGATAAAAAGCAGGGACGCCGGACCGCCAGTCAGGAATCAGAACAAGTTCCCCTATATATCGATGGTAAGCCTTCAGTCATAAAAGCAAACGGTTCGCATACAATCGTCGTTGCGCTTTATAAGTTTACCATAGCGGACAAGAAACGCTTTTTCATCGAACTCACAGAAAAAAATGGAGGCAGAAACCTTAGTCTAAAGATCAACAATCTCAGGCTCATGCATTCCAGGGCGCTCTAAGCAAATTATGGAAAAGGAACACGTGATATCGGATGAGGCATTCAATGAAATTTTAAACGGTTTGTCACAGGGTCAGCAATGGCTTGCGTATAATTCAACGAACTACTTTTTGGAAAAAGGGGACGTCTTTATGTTCCGCCATGAGGAGCAGGCGGATGAATTTGCCATGAACAATATCAGCGACTACGATTTATTTGACGTGGTACAGGTGAACTCCATCAGAGATCTAATGGAGAAATTGGTTTACGGAGAAGCATTGAAAATGTCATATTTCTTAACACAAAATAAAAAAGTCATGAACGAGAAAAATTATGATTATTTGAGCAACCAGCTCAAGTACAGCGGCTTTGGAGATGAGCTTAATGAAAAGCTTAAAGAGAAAATCAATTTAGGTCAACCTGAATTTCAACTTTTCCAAAGCAAAAATTTCGGCAAAGATGAAACCGTGGCCACCCTACTATTCAAAAAACCGGAGAACAGTGACATGTATTTTTTTAACCGTTACTCCCTGATGTTAAAATCACCCAAAATGGAGGCCCCCGTTAAGCAGACATTTTATATTAATAACAAAGAGGATAATATCACCCTCAAAGAAGGTTATAACCTGCTCAGTGGACGTGCAGTTCATAAAGAACTGACATCAAAGGAAGGTGAAAAGCAGAATGCCTGGGTGCAAATGAATTTCAAGGAGACAGACGCGGCCGGAAACTTTAAGTTAAAGTCATTTTATGATAACTATGGCTTTGACCTGCAAAAAGAACTGGCAAAACATCCGATTAAGGAATTGAAAAACGAGGAAGATCAAAAACAACTATTGGCCTCCCTGCAAAGAGGCAACCGGCAGTCGGTGACGATAGCAACCGGTGGAAATGAATCCAAAGTGTTTATAGAGGCAGCACCCCAATTTAAAAGTCTTAATTTTTACGACGAAAAAATGTACCGGCTCAGACCGGAACAATTAAAGGGGCTTGCTTCCAAAGAAGAAAACCTGGAGCCAAAGCAAGATCAGAAAAAGACGCAAAAACTATCTGCCGGAACTGCAGAAGAAGAACCGGAAGAGGCGAAGAGTCAAAAAAAAAGCCGTAGAAAGGGACAAAAGGTGACGTGAGAATTCCATTGAAAGGTTGGTTGTATGGACGGACTAAACATACTGAATGCCTTTTTAACCAGTGCGCTGGATGATCCGCGGATCGGGTCAGGTTTTGTCACTCTGTTTGTTTCCCGCGGAGGCTTCGTTAGGTTGTTTAAATCCTGAGCGTTTTTTGCCGGTGCTATCAGGAGGTTAGGCCGCTTTATGGGGTCCGACCGCTCTGCAAAATTACAGGTAGCGGGAGCCATCCCCTGAGCATGATTGATCTCTCATGAATTGTTCTTATGAATGGATTGAGCACATTGAATGCTTTTTTAACGAAGGCGCTGGATGATCCGCGGTTATCTGCTGTTCATATAAGTTTATATGCAGGATTACTAAAGTGCTGGCAGGATCAGCACTTTAGTGAGCCGTTTTACATATTCAGCAGGCAGATTATGCCCATCTGCAAAATATCGGGTCCAGCAACCTTTCACAGAAGTATAAGAGAATTGAGGGAGTACGGCTACATTGAATACATGGCATCTTATAACCAGTTTTTGGGGAGTATGGTGAAAATAATTCCATTGGTTGCCAAACAGACAGCATAATTGAACAAATAAATTTCAATCGAAACGAATGAATTCAGACCGGGGAAAGAATTGAACCTGTTAAAAATTTTGCAAATCGTGAAACTGAAATATTATGGCACTTGAAATTGTAACAAAAGAGGATTTGGAGGATTTTCGGGTAAGACTATTAAATGATCTTAAAAGTATCATTCCTAAAACCGAAAAAAAAGAGGTAAAGAGATGGCTACGAAGTCACGAGGTTAGGGCTATGCTTAGTATTTCACCCGGCACACTTCAAAATCTTTGTATCAATGATGTATTGCATCCGAATAAAATTCGTGGTATTAACTTCTTTAAATATGATGAGATCGAGGTTGTACTCAACAAAACATACAAATAAGGTCTTATGGAACGAAATGCAAAACGCCTCCAATTGGGAGGCGTTTTTTGTGGAGGATATCGGGGTCGAACCGACGACCTCTAGCGTGCCACGCTAGCGCTCTAGCCAACTGAGCTAATCCCCCATTATTTTTTTAGAATATCAATTCGTGTCAAACACAATTAAAGGTTAGTTTTAAAAATGTTTTTAAAAAAATATTTTTAATATTTTTTTTATTTGACAAAGAACTGAATCTCAATATATTACATTGGTCAAAGTTGGTCAAATGACTTGCATGCCATGCAAACGCTCTAGCCAGCTGAGCTAAACCCCCATTAAAAAAACTTAAAGAATAACCCCGGGCAGCCTTCCCGCAAACTTGCAGCATACGCTAACCAACTGTGCTAAACTCCTGTTTTCTCTTAAGGAGTGCAAATATAGAGCGCCGCGCCATTCTGTCAAAATAAAAAACCAGACAGAGAACTGCCTGGTTGATACTTAAATAACCGCAATACATTTTCCTTTAATCACCCCAAATTTCACCTTTCCCTTTCAGCCAGTCTTTTACCAGTGCCGTGGTAACAGATTTAGGGCGTTCTATCGGAAGCCCCAGAGCCCTGTCCCAGCACAAATTGGCCAGCACGCCTAATGAGCGGCTTACACCAAACAATACGGTATAAAATTCGTATTCAATCAATCCATAGTGCACCAGCAGGGCTCCGCTGTGCGCATCAACATTCGGCCAGGGGTTTTTTACTTTGCCCAACGATTTCAATATGCCCGGAACCACTTCATAAACCCGCCATACGGTATTTACCAAAGGATCGTCTGGCATATGTTTTTTACCAAATTCCATTTGAGCCGAAAACCGGGGATCGGTTTTACGCAATACAGCGTGGCCGTACCCAGGAACTACTTTTCCTTCTTTCAGTGTTTTCTTCACATATTTTTCTATCTGTGCTTTGGAAGGCAATTCAACGCCGAGTTCGTCACGCATTTCATATATCCATTTAATCACTTCCTGGTTTGCCAGCCCATGCAAAGGACCCGCGAGCCCATTCATACCCGCCGCCAGGCTCAGGTAAGGATCGCTTAGCGCTGAGCCCACCAAATGCGTTGTATGCGCCGATACATTGCCTCCTTCATGATCAGCATGAATGGTCATATATAAGCGCATCAGTTCTTTAAAACTTTCGTCTTCAAAACCCAGCATATGTGCAAAATTTCCCGACCAGTCCAGCAACCCATCGGGTTGTATATGTTTTTCATCTTTATACTTACGGCGATAGATATACGCAGCTACTCTGGGCAGGCGGGCTATAAGGTTCATCGCATCATCGTACACCGCATCCCAGTAATCTTTCTTGCTGAGGCCTTCACCATATTTACGAACAAAAATACTTTCGGTTTGCAATGCCATAATGGCCACTACAAACTGGGTCATCGGATGAGAAGATTTAGGAAGGCCCTCTATGGCATCAAAAACATGATTGGGTACATGGGAGCGGCGCTGCCATGCATTGGTGATATCATTAACATCGTTTTCAGTTGGCAGTTCCCCCACCAGCATCAGGTAAAACAATCCTTCCGGCAAAGGTTCGTTCCCATTGATGGCTTTGGGCAGTTTTTTTTGCAATTCCGGAATTGAAAAACCTCTGAAACGAATGCCCTCCCGGGCATCAAGTAAAGATGTTTCGCTTACCAGCCCTGTTACGCCCCTCATACCCTGGTAAATCTGGGAAAGCATCACCTCTCCTATTTTTTCGTTGCCGTGTTCATTAAGAATGTCTTTGATCTCTGCGGATAACTCATCTGCTTTCGCTTTAAACCTTTCTTTTATTGTTGCCATATATAAAGTGTTGAATAATTCTGAGATTATATGTTAAGCATGGGCCAAGAGCGCTAAAGTTAAATAAAACACGGTTAAAAGCCGTCAAAAATCAAATGTTTCATATAATTTATTTGACTTATTTAAGCCAATTATTTCAAATAAGAACAAGGATTATATCGAATACGGCGCTTTTATTTTCTTCCCGTTTGAGTTCAATTGAATTTGATTCGGGTATGCTATTTAGGCGCCTTTCGGTAAAGGTACCAGGTAAGTAATCCAAATAGCAAATTGGGCAGCCATGCCGCAATAATGGGCGGGAGACTCCCTTTAACACTGAAGATTGTAGAAAAACGGTCGAGTAATATAAACAAAGCAGCAATAGCAAAGCCGGCAGCCAGGTGAATGCCACTACCGCCTCTTATTTTACGGGAGGCCAGTATAGCACCTATCAACGTGAGTATAATAACCGTTACAGGTGTAGCATCCCTGCGGTATAATTCTACTTCCAGGTCATTGGTACCTTCTGATCCACGTAATTTCTCCATATGCACCATATGCCGGAGTTCTGCTGTAGTAAGCCTGCTTTTTATATACTCATCGCGTTTTAAATCGTCAGGCGTAAAATTAAAATCCATACGCCGTACAGTATCCTGTTTTACATCTTCATGTAAACCATCAATTTTTCTTTCTATTACGCCCGTTAGTTTCCATTTCTTTTGAGCAGCATCCCAGGCAATATTATTGGCCCTCAGGTTATATGCAACCTTTGTTCCGTTTAACCTGTCCATAAAAAAACCACTGCCGCTTTTTGCAGCAGTATCATAATAACGGATACCGCAATACGATACCGAATCAATACGCATGTAAATATTATTATTGCTGTTGTATTGTCCGGGTGATTTAATATATTCCAGTTCGAATGCAGTACGTATCTCGTTGGCCCGGGGCACAAAGGTTCGGTTGCCGAACCAGAGCAGCGTTGCCAGTAAGATGCCGCCCAGTAAATAGGGCTTTAACAAGCGGTTAAAGCTGGTTCCACTGGCCAAAATGGCTATAATTTCTGACCGGTTAGCCAGGCGGGAAGTAAAAAATATAACGGCTATAAACGTAAAAAGAGGAAACAAAAATGAAACGATGAACGGCACAAAACCTACATAGTAATGTGTCAATACAAATTTGGCGGAGAGATTGGCTTTGGCAAAATCATCTGTTTTTTCGCTAATATCCACTACTACCGAAATAGCGGTAAACAGCAGAATGCAATAAATAAAAGTGAAAATAAAATCCTTAAATATGTACCAATCTATTTTTTTCATGGAAGTTGCTCCGGTGAACATTAAAAAGCCGGTATTGGCCAAAAGTAAACCAAAACTGTAATAAGAACTTTGTATCTTTCTGTTATGAGAAATATTCACATTAGTTTTAGCCTTTCCCCCCTCGTTTTACTATTTATTATTACGCCTTGTATAGTTCATGCGCAGGTACCCGACCCCGATTTATTTGAGCGGCAACTTTTTTTACAGGGCAATGATACCCTGCCCTGCCGTATACTTTCCCCTCTTCATTTTTCTGCAGGAAAAAAATATCCTTTAATTGTTTTTTTACATGGCTCTGGTGAAAGAGGTAATGATAATGAAGCACAGCTCAAATGGGGTGACTCTCTTTTTCTTGATTCGGCCAACAGGGAAAAGTTTCCCGCAATAGTGGTTTTTCCGCAATGTTCAGCCGAATCATCGTGGAGTGTTCGCCTGAAAAATAAACCTACAGATTCATCCGGAATATACCAGTTCCCCATGAATGTACCTCCTACCCGGCCGCTGCAAATGGTAATGAGTTTTATTGACACTTTGGTTAACAGCGGTATTGTTGATCCAAAGCGGATTTATATTGGCGGACTTTCGATGGGTGGTTTTGGCACATTTGAAATATTATGGCGCAAACCTGCATTGTTTGCGGCGGCATTTCCTATATGTGGGGGAGGCAATCCGGCAAGTGCAAAGCTCTATGGAAAACATTTTCCCATGTGGGTCTTTCACGGCACGGATGATGATGCAGTGCCCGTTGTTAACTCACGGAATATGGTTGCCGCATTAAAACAAGCGGGAGCGAAAGTAAAATATACCGAATACCCTGGTGTAAAACACAATAGCTGGGTAAATGCCTTTGCAGAGCCCACCTTATTGCCATGGCTGTTTGAGCAGAAGCGGAATTAGGTTATTAAGCAGCCAGCTTTGAGCAATCAGCTTTGAGCCTTGAGCGATCAGCTTTGAGCGATCAGCTTTGAGCGTTCAGCTTTGAGCGTTCAGCTTTGAGCGTTCAGCTTTGAGCGTTCAGCTTTGAGCGTTCAGCATTCAGCTTTTGATGTAAGCATACTAACGATGAGCAGATGGCTTATTTCTTTCACCTCTCACTTCTCGCCTCTCACCTCCCGTCACCTTCTTACCTTAAACTGTTCAATGCTGCTTTTCATCCAGCTTGTAAAATCACCCGTTTCAATATGCTTCCGGGCTTCGGTAACCACATGAAGATAGAAGGCCAGGTTGTGTATGCTGGCTATGGTGAGCCCCAATAGTTCTTTTGATTTGATAAGATGCCTCAGGTAAGCCTTACTGTAATAATTACTGGTTTCGCATGCAATACCATCATCAATCGGCGAATAATCTTTCTCCCATTTTTTATTATCAATATTAATGACGCCCTTCGAAGTAAACAACATAGCGTTACGCCCGTTTCGGGTAGGCATAACACAATCAAACATATCCACTCCCAGTGCTATACATTCCAGTATATTCCAGGGTGTGCCTACACCCATCAGATAGCGTGGTTTATCTGCAGGCAGGTTATCGCAGCATAAGCCGCATAAATCATACATCATATTTTCGGGTTCTCCAACGCTTAAGCCGCCAATGGCATTACCTGCAGCATTTTTTGAACCAATGTACCCGCATGATGCTTTTCTAAGATCAGTATACGTTCCGCCCTGTACAATAGGAAAGAGATTTTGTGCGTAACCATATTTCCCCGTTGTCTCTTCCACCCGCTGAAAACATCTGTCCAGCCAGCGATGGGTGAGTTGCATAGATTGCTGCGCATAAGTATACGCGCTGGGATAAGGCGGGCATTCATCAAAAGCCATAATAATATCAGCGCCTATGCTCCGCTGTATATCCATTACTTTTTCGGGTGTAAACAAATGCTTACTGCCATCAATATGACTTTGAAACATTACCCCTTCTTCATTTATTTTGCGTGTGCCTGCCAGTGAAAAAACCTGGTATCCGCCACTATCGGTTAATAACGGCTGCTGCCAGTTCATAAACTGGTGCAGTCCCCCTGCTTCCTCCAAAACTTCAATACCCGGTCGCAGATACAAATGATAGGTATTAGCCAAAATGATCTTTGCCTTCACTTCTTTATCCAACTGGCTTTGGGTAAGGGCTTTTACGCTTCCGCCTGTGCCCACCGGCATAAAAACGGGTGTGGGTATAACGCCATGTTCCGTGATAATATTTCCTGTTCTTGCCCGAGATGACGAATCTTTTTGCTGTAATTCAAACTTTAATGCAGCCATAACTTTTCAACATATTTTCGCATTCTGATAAATCCATAATAACAAATCCTTCTATTTCTTACCTTCGCCGCCATGATGGAGAAATTTGACTGGCCTTTAATAGTATTTGGAGCGTTTTGCTGCATTACTTTCATCCAGATCATTTATTATCTTTATTTCTTCAGAAGGCTGGCTTTTTATCGCTCAGGATCCTCCATATCCTATCATCAGCAGCCTGTTTCTGTAATTGTTTGCGCCCGTGATGAAGCCGCAAATTTAGCTAAAAATCTTCCCGGTTTACTGGTACAGGAATTTACTGATGCGCATGAACTCATTTTGGTAAACGATAATTCATTGGATGAATCCAAATACCTGCTGGAAGCTTTGCAGAAAGATTTCGCACAGTTGCATATTATTGAACTGAAGCAGGAAGCTAAATTCATCCATGGCAAGAAATTCCCCCTGTCAATGGGCATTAAAACAGCAAAGTACGATGTTGTGCTGCTAACCGATGCTGATTGTGTTCCCGCAAGTGAGTTCTGGATGCACAAAATGGTTGCTCCTTTTGAGCAGGGAACAGAAATTGTGTTGGGGTATGGCGCTTATTATAAAAGGAAGGGATTTCTGAATAAAATTATTCGTTTCGAGACTTTTCATACAGGGTTACAATATCTTTCCTATGCCCTGGCAGGATTGCCCTATATGGGAACCGGCAGAAACCTTGCCTATAAAAAGAATGTATTCTTCCGCAATAAAGGATTTTCGGGGCATAACCATTTACCCGGAGGCGACGATGACTTGTTTATTAATGCTACAGCCAATGCCAGCAATACAAAAGTGGTGGTAGACAAAGAAGCTTTTACACTTTCTGAACCTAAAAAAACATGGAAGGACTGGCGCAATCAAAAACAAAGACATTTTACTACGGCCAGGCTGTATAAACCCAAACACCGGATTTTGCTTGGTTTATACGCCCTCACCCATTTTTTATTTTATCCGTCATTTATTGCAGCACTCATCTTTTTTCAATGGGAATTTGTTTTGGGAGTGTTTTTATTGCGTTTCATTATACAGGGCATCATTTGGTATAATGCAATGGAAAAATTAGATGAAAAAGACCTTTGGAAATGGTTCTGGGTCCTTGATATTTTTATGTTTTTTTATTATCTCATTTTTACTCCCGCATTATGGAAGAAGCCACGGGTAAACTGGAAGTGATCACCCGGCATTTTACTGATTTTTCCGATCTGCAAATAAGCCAGTTCACTGCACTCGGTCAGGTTTACCAGGAATGGAATGAGAAGATCAATGTTATTTCCCGAAAGGATATTGATTCACTGTACGAAAGGCATGTGCTGCACTCCCTTGCCATTGCAGCGGTATTTAAATTTACCAGAGGTACCGAAATTATTGACATTGGAACAGGGGGCGGGTTTCCCGGAATACCCCTGTCCATTTTTTTCCCGGATGTTCAGTTTCATCTGGTAGATTCAATCGGAAAAAAAATAAAAGTAGTGGATGAAGTGGTAAAGGCATTGCAATTAAAAAATGTAACCACACAGCATATACGTGCTGAAGAAATCAAAAACAGGAAATTTGATTTTGCCGTGAGCCGTGCCGTTGCTCCGTTAAAAGACCTGTGGCAGTGGAGCAATCCCCTGTTAAGCAAGAAAAAAAAGACAGATGATTTTAAAAACGGACTGATCTGCATGAAGGGCGGCGATCTTACACAGGAAATTCGGGAAAGCGGTCTTAAGCCGCATATATGGGAGATATCCGGCTTGTTTAAGGAGGCGTTTTTTATGGAGAAATATTTGCTCTACATTCCTGTTTGACACTTATTTTGAAATAAATCCTTTAAATTACAGTACAGCTCATTTTGCTTAAAATCAATCTGCTTGTTGTTAAAAAGGTTTGTGACCGCCATTACCTTCCTTTGGTGCTGGAGTTTTACCACAGCACAACCTGCTGATTTTATTGACATAGGAAAGATCAGCGCGTATGACACCGTTTTAAGACGTTTATCGTATTTTACAGACTATACCAAACAAAGGACCATTGATAATATTACTCCGGGGGAGTTTTCATACCCGGGTGAAAAATTCCCTTTTGATAAAACCCGGCTGGATGCGCGTTATTTCATAAAGCTATCTGTTGCCAACAGCAGCCCGCAGAGTACATTCTGGCTATACACAGGCAAGGCTCAGCGCTATACCATGTATGAGTATGACAGCAGTACTGCAACAATGAACCCATTGAACAATCAATTCACTTCTTTTTCCCATACTGTATTTAATGAAGTTCCGTATGCTTTTTTTACAGTGAAAAAAGGGACGTATAAAACATTTTACATCCAGGCTGATATAAATTTTTATAACTGGTATCAGTTTGATCCTGTAATATTAGTACCCCATGAGCAAATTGCTTTTACCTTTAATCATTTTTTACGGCCCAATCGCCTGTACATTTACATTACTATTGCGCTGCTGGGAATTATGTTCAGTATGTTTGCGTATACGCTCACCATTTTTTTCCAAACCTTCAAAATTGAATACCTGTATTACTCCGGCGCAATGTTTGTTTTTGTGATTTATTTTTTACTCCGGCTGCTCAACCTGTTTATCTTTAGCGATCTGTATTATTTTTTTTACGATTTCAGGTACCAGGTGCTGCAATTGAGCGGAACTATGCTCATCTTACTTTTTATTTCTTCTTTCTTTGCGCTGAAAAAGAAATTTCCCGGACTATACAAACAATTGATGATACTTGTACTGATTCAATTTATTTTTTTAGTCATCAATCTCCCGCTTACATACACCAACCGGTACAACTATATTGGAAATATCGCTTTCGATACCATAAGAATGATTGTGTTGCTGTACACGGCCGGTATTATTTCGATATTAATCAACCGGAACGGCAACAAGGAGATACGATATGTGGCTACAGGTGCATTTATCGCTATCCTCCTATCATGTGTGGCGCTTTATATTGACAGATGGAGCGAGTACGAATATCATTTTTTCAGACATGCCGGTATTCCTGTTTTGGTTTTTATGCTGGGTATACTTCTGCAGATGCTGCTTTTTATGCAGGGACTATCTTACAGGGCGAGAATGCAGGAAGCACAGCGCATAAGGGCTGTCGAAAAACTACAACTCGAAAATGACAGAAAGAAACTCGAAAAATACCAGGCAATCATTGATACCAGGGACAAAGAAAGGAACCGGATATCGCAGGAAATACATGACGATATAGGATCGGGGCTTACCTCTATACGACTGCTGAGTGAAATTGCCAAAGCCAAAAGCACATCGGATGATAGCAAAGAGCTTGAAAAGATTTCAGAAACATCGAATATATTAATTGATAAAATGAATGAAATTATATGGACATTGAATTCACGGAATGATACATTGCCTAACCTCATCGCCTACCTGCGACACCTGATTGTAGAATACTTTGAACCCCTGCCATTTCAATTACACATTGCAACACCTGATCCGATCCCGGAAATAAAAGTGAGTGGAAAAATCCGCCGTAATATCCTGCTTTCGGTAAAAGAAGCTTTGCACAATATAGTAAAGCATTCGCAGGCAACGAAGGTGAATGTAAAATTCATTGCCGATGAATATTTCTCCATTTCTATAACAGATAATGGCATCGGCTTTAACACGTCTGTTATACAAAGCTTTAACAACGGGTTGCTTAATATAAAGGAAAGGCTTTCCGCCGTTGGCGGATCCTGTATTATTTCAACCCATGACGGTACCTCGGTTGTACTAAAGGTGCCCTTAACCTGATACCCACTTTAGGGTACGGGGATTTCACCATTAAACTTTAGTTTTACAGTTTATTTTACTTTACATGAATACGATTTCTGTTTGCATAGTAGAAGACAATGACGATATACGCCAGGCATTGGAACAGATCATTATGATGGCCGAAGGATACAAGTTCAGTGGATCCTTTATCAGTGCCGAAACTGCTATTTTGGGCATTCCCAAACTGAAGCCGAACGTTGTGCTGATGGATATCAACCTGGGTGGTATGAGTGGTATAGATTGCGTAAGAGAATTGAAGCCCCAAAACCACGACATATTATTTATGATGTGTACGGTGTATGAAGAAGATGAAAAAATATTTGAAGCGCTGGCAGCCGGAGCCAACGGGTATATCTTAAAAAAGACTGCGCCCGGAAAACTTCTCGAATCTATACGTGAACTGGCTGAAGGCGGCGCGCCGATGAGCAGCCAGATAGCAAGAAAAGTAGTTGCCGTTTTCCAGGAAAAAAATCCTTCTTCCGGTTTGCTGGACAATTTGTCAAACCGCGAGCATGAAATTCTCGAGCTGCTGGCTAAAGGCATGTTGTATAAGGAAATTTCAACAAGGCTTGGTATTGCACAGGAAACCGTGCGTAAACATGTATATCATATTTATGAAAAGCTGCATGTAAATAATCGCGTTGAAGCAGTAAACAAATACTTCGGACGGTAGCGCCGTTCATTTTCCTGACCCATGTTAAATTGAAAAAACCGTTTCGGTAACGCGAGCGGTTTTTTATTTCGGCAGATGTGCTGAAACAAAGGATTGGAGACATCGCCACAGTAGAAACTCAGGAACACAATAGCGTAACAAAACTATGTGTACCTACATGTCCTATGATCCTTTGTGCTAATAATAATATTGTTACAAACACATCGCCACAGTAGAAACATGGGAACACAATAGGGCAAACAAAACTATGTGTACCTATATGTCCTTTGATCCTTTGTGTTAATAATATTGTTACAAACACATCGCCACAGTAGAAACACAGGAACACAATAGCGTAACAATACTATGTGTACCTACATGTCCTATGATTCTTTGTGTTAATAATATTGTTACAAACACATAGCCACAGTAGAAACATAGGAACACAATAGGGCAAACAAAACTATGTGTACCTACATGCCCTATGATCCTTTGTGTTAATAATATTGTTACAAACACATCGCCACAGTAGAAACACAGGAACACAATAGCGTAACAATACTATGTGTACCTACATGTCCTATGATTCTTTGTGTTAATAATATTGTTACAAACACATAGCCACAGTAGAAACACAGGAACACAATAGGGCAAACAAAACTATGTGTACCTACATGCCCTATGATCCTATGTGCTAATAATATTGCTACAAACACATAGCCACAGTAGAAACACAGGAACACAATAGGGCAAACAAAACCATGCGTATCTACATGTCCTATGATCCTATGTGCTAATAATATTGTTACAAACACATCGCCACAGTAGAAACACAGGAACAGGTATCCTATTCTTTTTCTGCAATAAAAAAAAGATCGAAGCAGCTATCATCTGCCGCCCGTATATTATAATCTTCATGGGTAATCCGGGTAACCAGTTCTTTATTGCTGTTCAGCAGCTTTTTTCTATTCAGCCTGTTCAGAATATCGTACGGTATTTGAAGAAGCTGGCGGGGCAAACGATACTGGAGATTAAAAATATCGAACCGGGTTATTCTTTTAACCGAAGCTTTGTTTTTAATGTAATAATCCATTATGCTTTCGTTTCCAAAAACGCCAAGCTTCTCCGCTTTTTTAAAATGAGATAATAATAATTTTTCCAATTCCTGTACGGTATATTCTCTGATATGCCAGGGATTGCGGGTGATTGACATTTTTTTGTTGGGCGTTGTAACTATTAATTTTCCGCCACTTTTTAATACCCGGTTTATCTCTTTCAGAAACAATCCGTCATTTTGTATGTGCTCTATTACCTGGAAAGTGATAACAAAGTCGAAGCTATTGGAAGGGATACCATGCAAAGGCGGCACATTCATTTGAATAAATTTCACTGCACTACTGCTGTTCATGGGGGTTTGGTGCTTGTCAATTGTAACAAACTCCTCCGCATGCGGAGCAATAATATCAACGCCGTAACCACTTCCTGTACCAATTTCCAGCACGCTGCCCGAAATAATTTTTGCCGCTTCCAGGTAAGCGAGCAGGGAGCGCTGGTATACATAATTATCGGAATGCTCCTTTTGGGATACCCTTTCGGCTGTTTGTAAAATTTTCATACTGTAGTATACAATGCTATTCTATGAACTCCGTCCCCACAATCCTTAATGCAACAATTATAGAAACTGCTGTCTGAATAAACAACAAAGTAATGAACACCAAAAACAATAATGTAATCTTTATACCCAAAATACCCGAAGGTTTTTAGACTGATTCTTTCCTAACCTTGTCTAATATTTTCTGATACCTTTTCTCATTCCTTGCCCGAACAATAAGGGCAGTAATAAATCCAAGTATAAAGCCTATAATAATAATCAAAACGATTTTATTATTATCCCGGGCTATGGGTATAATACTTATACCACCTAAAAACATCAATAAAAAAAAGGAAATAAAAATGATAACCAACCCCCAACTGAAAGTGTAAAGAAGGTAGTATCCTATTTTTGAACCAACTCTTTGCTCTCTCCACAACTCTGCGAAACGAATATCTGCCTTTGTTACCGGTTTACCCACAACGAAGTCAATTTGAAATTTAAAATTTGAAATGCTAAGAACTGCTCATAATGGGCTTGGTACTCCTTTTCTCACTTTTCACCTCTCACTTCTCCCTGTAACTTGCAACCTGTACCCTGCAACTTACCTTCCTCATTCGCTCATCATTTCCTTTACTATCCTGATAAAGTCTTCTACATTTGGCTTACTAAAATAATCTCCATCAGTTCCATATGCTGGCCGGTGCGCCTGTGCCGTAACGGTTCTTGGAGCAACATCCAGCCACCGGTATCCTCCCTGTTGTTCCATAACAATATTAAACATATAGGCAGCGGCTCCGCCGGGTAAATCTTCATCCGCAAAAATAATACGGTTGGTTTTCTTGAGGGAAACGAGGATGGTATGATTAATATCGAAAGGCAGAAGTGTTTGTACATCAATAATCTCGCAATGTATACCCATTTGATCAAGCAGCGTTGCCGCTTCAAAGGCTATGCGTACGGTAGCGCCATAAGAAACGATCGTAAGATCATCCCCTTCTTTTATTATTTCGGGAACTCCCAATGCTACCCTGTATTCTAAAAGATTGGATGGCAGCTTTTCCTTAAGCCGGTAGGCATTAAGGCATTCTATGATTATTGCGGGATCGTTCACTTCCAGTAATGTATTATACATGCCCGCGGCCTGTACCATATTGCGCGGAACACATACATGAAATCCACGAAGCGCATTAATGAGCATACCCATTGGAGAGCCACTATGCCATATCCCTTCCAGCCGGTGCCCCCTGGTTCGTACAATAATAGGGCAACTTTGCCTTCCTTTTGTACGATAGTGCAAAGAAGCTGCATCATCGCTTAATGGTTGCAGTCCGTACAACATATAATCAACATACTGTATTTCAGCGATAGGCCGCAAACCCCTCATAGCCAAACCAATGCCCTGTCCCATTATTGTGAGTTCACGGATACCTGTATCAAATATTCTTTTATCACCGTGCTTCTGCTGTAATCCTGCAAAGCCCTGGTTAACATCGCCGATCAGTCCCAGGTCTTCACCAAAGGCCAATACCTTAGGATTGTGTGCGAACAATTCATCAAAATACCGGTTCAGTATCTGGTAGCCATTAAGAACAGGTGCGTTTTCATTGAACAGCAACGATGTAGCCTGAACATGTTGTAAACTTTTGGCTCCCTCATTATACAAATGCGAATGATATAATGCGCTTTGCTCCGCCAGCAGGCTGTCGTAGTAAATATGCACAGCATCATCATCACTAAAATGAACACCGGTGGCCAGCGCTTTTAAAATATCCCGGCGGTCGGGTTCCCGGTTCGACTGTAAGTTTTTAACTGCAAGCCGGATGCGTCCTGTGTTGTCCTTTCCTTCATCTACAATATGCTGTAAAACGGCAACGGCTTTGGTTACCATTGTTTTTACAGGTAAAACATATTTATCCCAGGCAACCTGGCGGCTGGCTTTTATAGTTGACTTTGCATTGATCTCAATTTCATTTAATTCTTCGTCGTCGGCCAGCGCGTTGGCAATGATCCACTCTTTCATTTTTTTTATGCAATCCCATTCCCTTTCCCATTCAAGTCGTTCCTGTGTTTTATAACGCTCGTGGCTGCCCGATGTAGAGTGTCCCTGGGGTTGCGTCACTTCTTCCACATGAAAAACAGCGGGAATGTGCGTATCACGCACTTTTTGAATACCTTGTTCAAAAATCTCACAAAGTCCAGCGTAATCCCAGCATTTTACTTTATAAATATCAATCCCTGTGGTATCCTTTTTTTTCTGGAATCCTTTTAATGCATCAGAAATGGAGCCCTTCACAATCTGATTTCCCGAGGGAACAGAAATGCCATAGCCATCATCCCATATAAAAATAGCCAATGGAACTTCGAGTACCGCGGCGGCATTAACCGTTTCCCAAAAATGGCCTTCAGAAGTAGAGGCATCGCCAATAGTGCAAAAACAAACCTCATTGCCGTGGTCAGAAAGTCCGGTAAACTGGCGCAATACATCAATTTCCCGAAATGCCTTTGAGGCAAAAGCCAGTCCCAATGCCCTGGGCATTTGCCCCGCAGTGGGTGCAATACCACTGGTTATATTTTTATGATTAACCAGGTCCAGGAATTCGCCGTTCTTATCTGTAAAAGCAGAAGCAAAATGCGCATTCATCTGTCTTCCTGCACTATGAGGCTCATCATTTTCGTTGGGGTTGGCATACAATTGTGCAAAAAACTCCTCGATAGTTGCCGTTTGCGTTGCAAATGCAATGGTTTGATCGCGGTAATACCCTGCGTAAAAATCTCCGGGCTGGAAAAATTTAGATAAGGCTATTTGCGGCACTTCCTTACCATCACCGAAAATGCCAAATTTAGCTTTACCTGTCAGCACCTCTTTACGACCCAGCAAACTGGCTTCCCTGCTTTCGCAGGCAAGGCGGTAATCGCCGAGTACCTCTTCTCGAAAACGATCAAACGAAAGTTTTTCTTCAGACAGAATATCGTTGGGAATGATGTGCTCCATAAGCGCAAAAATACCCGAAAATTATTTAAATGGAACGCCTTATTCATGGCGGGGAAAAATGGTGAATTGGTCGCGCTCCCTGCTTAATTAATGCAAAAACCTCTTATCTTTGCGCCACTTTTTAAAAAACAAACATGGCAAGTACAGCAGATATCAGCAGGGGAATGATCCTCAAATTAGACGGCAGCTTGTATAGTGTAGTGGAATTTGGCGAAAATAAAACCGCCAGAGCTGCTGCTAAAGTATGGGCCAAACTTAAAGGTATCGAAAACAACCGCAGCATTGAAAAAACATGGAATTCCGGTGATAGTATTTATCCTGTGCGGGTAGAGAGAAAAGGGTACCAGTATTTGTATAAAGATGATTCGGGATACAATTTTATGGACAATGAAACCTTCGAGCAGATTATTGTACAGGAACCGCTTATAGATGCCCCGCAATTCTTAAAAGAGGCGCAGGAAGTTTCTGTACTGGTCAATACCGAAACGGAATTACCCATGAGCGTAGAATTGCCGGATAAAATTGTTGTGCTGGTTACCTACAGCGAGCCGGGTATTAAAGGCGATACAGCCACACGCACATTAAAGGCCGCTACTATTGAAACCGGAGCTACAGTAATGGTACCCCTTTTTGTAGAAGAAGGAGAATTAATCAGGATCAATACCAAAACCGGAGAATACGTTGAAAGGGTTAAAAACTGATTTTTGGGTTTATTTACCCTGAATTCCTATCTTAGCCGCCGGTTTCCAAACAATTGACGGTTAAATAAATTAAACTCACCCACATGGATTTTAAGCAAATTCAGGAGTTGATAAAGATCATCAACAAATCGAATATTGGAGAAATTAGCGTAGAAGATAAAGATTTCAAAATTACAATAAGGCAAAAAGAAGAGCATATTACCCAGGTTGTATCGTCACCACCTAACCAACAGTTTTTTGGACCACCGGCTCAAACCACCGAAAGGATACACGAAAAAGCCAAACCACTGGCGGAACCCAAAGCCGATAATCTGCTTACTATTAAAAGTCCCATGATAGGTACTTTTTACCGCCGTGCATCGCCCGATAAGCCTTTATTTGTTGAGGTAGGCGATGAGGTAACCCCAGGAAAGGTGGTTTGCATTATTGAAGCCATGAAACTCTTTAATGAAATTGAAAGTGAGGTGAGTGGTAAGATCGTAAAGATACTGGCAGATGATGCCAGCCCGGTGGAATACGACCAGCCGCTGTTTCTGGTGGAACCCAATTGATTTGAAAATTTGAAAATGTGCGAATGTGAAAATGGCGCACCTCATTTTTAACGGATAAAATCAATTTTCAAATTTTCAAATTCCCCAATTTTCAAATTGAATACATGTTCAAAAAAATACTTATTGCAAATCGTGGTGAAATTGCATTGCGGATCATTCGCACATGCAGGGAAATGGGCATTAAAACAGTGGCTGTATATTCCACTGCAGATAAAGACAGCCTGCACGTAAAGTTTGCCGATGAAGCTGTATGCCTGGGTCGTCCGCAAAGTGCCGATTCTTACCTTAATATTCCCCATCTTATGGCTGCCGTAGAAATTACCAATGCGGATGCCATTCACCCCGGGTATGGTTTTTTAGCTGAAAATGCAAGGTTCGCCCAAATTTGCTGTGAGCATGGAATAAAATTTATAGGACCCACGCCGGGTATGATCACCGCAATGGGTGATAAAATTACGGCGAAAGAAACAATGATTAAGGCAGGTGTTCCCGTAGTGCCCGGCGGTGAAGGATTGCTGGAAAGCGTGGACCAGGCGAAGGGGTTGGCAAAAGAGATCGGGTATCCTGTAATTTTAAAGGCAACAGCAGGCGGCGGTGGTAAGGGCATGCGGGTGGTTTGGGAAGAAGGTGAGATAGAAAAAGCATTCAACAATGCGAAAGCAGAAGCGGGGGCGTCGTTTAAGAATGACGGCATATACATGGAGAAATTTGTAGAAGAGCCCCGTCATATTGAAATACAAATAGCCGGCGACCGTTATGGTAAAGTATGCCATATGAGTGAAAGAGATTGCTCCATTCAACGCCGTCACCAGAAGCTGGTAGAAGAATCTCCTTCTCCGTTCATGACCAACGACCTGCGGGAAAAAATGGGCGAGGCAGCGGTGAAAGCGGCTTCCGCCATTAATTATGAAAGCGTGGGCACTATAGAATTTCTTGTGGATAAACACAGGAATTTTTATTTTATGGAGATGAATACCCGCATCCAGGTAGAACATTGCGTTACAGAGGAAGTAACCAATTTTGACCTGGTGAAAGAACAAATAAAGATTGCCTCTGGCGAGTCTATTTCGGGCAGAAATTATTATCCCGAGATGCATGCCATAGAATGCCGGATCAACGCAGAGGATCCTTATAACGATTTTCGACCCTCACCAGGTAAAATAACAGTACTGCACCAGCCGGGCGGGCATGGGGTGCGTATTGATTCGCATATTTATGCAGGTTATGTTATTCCCCCCTATTACGATTCCATGATCGGTAAAATCATTGCCGTTGCCCGCACCAGGGAAGAGGCGATCAATACCATGAGCCGCGCCTTAAGCGAATATGTAATTGAAGGTGTAAAAACCACTATCCCCTTTCATCAGCAACTCATGCGCAATGAAGATTTCAGAAAGGGCAATTTTACCACTAAATTTCTTGAAAATTTTACTATGCTGTAGTCTTGTTGACTGGTTGACCGACTGATTGTTGAATAGTCAATAAGTTAATAAAATAAAACGCCCCTGAAAATTTCCAGGGGCGTTCTTTAATTTACAGGGCTTGCGTCTACCGCAAAAACAATAACTCCCGGTATTTCGGTAATAGCCAGTACTGATCATCTACCAATAATTCCAGTTTATCAACATGGTAGCGGATCTTATCAAAAAACGCATCTTTAACCTGGCTTTGATAAGCTATCGCTTTTGTACGGGTGTCTTCGATCTTGTTTACTACTTTTCTTGCCTCAATCATTTTCTCAACGCCATCTGCCACCTGACCGATATGCTCAGCTATTTTTTCGAGTATCTGCAACTGGTTGGCATACGATGACTCCGCTAAACCCAGATCTTTAAGCCCGCGGATATTATTGATTAGAATGTTCTGATACTTTACCGAAGAGGGTAAGATATGACTGGTGCAGAGTTCTCCCATAATGCGGCTTTCGATCTGCACCTTTTTAATATATTTTTCCAGTTCAATCTCATGCCGTGCTTCAATCTCGGAATGATGATATATGCCCAGGTCTCCGAACAATTTTTTAGCCCTGTCTGTAACCATCGCATCTAATGCCAATGGTGTTGTTCTAACATTGGGCAAACCACGTCTTTCTGCTTCGTGATGCCATTCATCACTGTATCCATCTCCTTCAAACAACACTTTTTCGGAACTGGCTATGTATTCACGAATTACGTGCATGATGGCAATTTCCTTTTTCTCTCCTTTATCTATCAGGGCGTCCACTTCTTTTTTGAACTGGGTTAAAGTATTGGCCATAATGGCGTTGAGGGTAGTCATAGGAATACCGCAGTTGGCGGTGGAGCCCACGGCCCGGAATTCAAATTTATTACCGGTAAAGGCAAAAGGTGAAGTGCGGTTACGGTCTGTATTGTCTAATAACAATTCCGGGATGTTTTTATGGATGTCTAATTTCAAAAGAATTTCATCCTGTTCCGAAAAATTATCACCCACCCTTGTCTTAATTTCAGTTAATACCTCATTCAGGTACTTGCCGATAAATACCGATATAATAGCAGGAGGAGCTTCATTAGCCCCTAACCTGTGATCATTACCTGCAGATGCGATAGAGGCGCGGAGCAGATCAGCATAATCATCCACCGCTTTAATTACATTCACAAAAAAGGTAAGGAACATGAGGTTGGTTTTGGGCGTTTTGCCCGGGGCCAGCAGGTTAACACCTGTATCTGTAGACATGCTCCAGTTGTTGTGCTTGCCGCTTCCGTTGATGCCGGCAAAAGGCTTTTCGTGCAGCAGCGCTACCAGATTATGATGCCTCGCGATCCTGGTCATAACATCCATTAAAAGAATATTATGATCAACAGCCAGGTTCGCTTCTTCAAAAATAGGTGCACATTCAAACTGCGCTGGTGCTACTTCATTGTGGCGGGTGCGTAAGGGAATACCAAGGCGGTACGCCTCTTCTTCAAAATCTCTCATGAAAGCATATATTCTTTCAGGAATGGACCCGAAGTAATGATCTTCTAATTGCTGACCTTTGGCAGGTGAATGCCCGAACACGGTACGGCCGGTCATGATCAGGTCCGGACGTGCATTGGCCAACCCGGCATCTACCACAAAGTATTCCTGCTCCCATCCTAATGTGGCAATAACCTTGGTAATATTTTTATCGAAATAGTTACATACATCTACAGCAGCTTTATTTAATGATTCCAGCGAGCGCAGTAACGGGGTTTTGGTATCTAACGATTCGCCGGTATAAGAAACAAATATCGTGGGTATACAAAGCGTGTTGGCATCGCCAATATTCATAATAAATACTGGCGAGGTAGGATCCCAGGCAGTATAACCCCGCGCTTCAAAAGTGGCCCTTAACCCACCCGATGGAAAAGAAGAAGCGTCGGGCTCCTGCTGTATAAGCGCGGCGCCATCGAACTCTTCAATAGGCGTACCATCACCTTTAAGTGTAAAAAAAGAATCATGCTTTTCGGCTGTTGTACCCGTTAAAGGCTGAAACCAGTGTGTAAAATGTGTAACACCCTTGGCTTCCGCCCAATGCCTTAAGCCCGCACCTATATGGTTACCCATGGTACGGTCTATTTTTTTCCCGGTTTTAATGGAAGCAACCAGACTTTTGTATGCTTCATCGCTTAAATACTCGCGGGCCGTTTTTAGCGTAAATACGTTTTCTCCAAAAATGGTGGTTATTTTACGGGACCCTTCTACAAGGATTTCCTTCCCCAAACCAGATAAATGATTGATCGCATTAAACCGAAGTGATTCCATCTAATTTAAGTTTAATATATTTAATTTATCAATTTGATTGTTAAAAAGCGAGGCAAAACTATTATTTTTATTGAATATCTTACAATTAAATTTAAAAAAAAGGGAATAATTTATCAAAATAAGGAAATTTATACAATAAAATAAAACATTATAATAAATAACTATTTATCTATTTTTCTACGAAACGGTCTTAATGCGCCAGCAAAAGGCAACAAGAACAGTACCATATACAGCGCTTTATACCGCACAATGGCCCCTGTAAATGGAACAGTATATCCTATGATCAATAGCCCGCTCAGCGACACCGTGATAAGAAACAGGCAAAATGGCTGTGATAACGTATCGAGAACAGGCTTTGCAGCAAACAAAACGGCAAGGAGGAAAATGACCATAATTAATATCATCTCAGCAAAAGCCATTAAGTGAAACGGGCTCCTTATTTCGGTAACATAGGGCCTTAAAAAAACATGGTTTATAGCCTGAGGCAATACCTCTGCATAACTTTTAAATGTAGGCTCCAAAGGCGTAAGCGGTAAAACGGTGTTGGCCTCCAGCGTTAAAAACTGGCGTTGCTTTTCTGCAAGTTTAAGCGGCAAATTAAATTTTGCAGGAAAATGAACGGAAAGAAAAAAGAACAAAAGGCAACCGCTGTAAATCACAATATAGACCAGGTAAGGTTTTGCCCTCAGTGCCCTGGCAGAAACCCACCATGCTACGATGGCGGGAAGCAGTACAAGCGCATTAACACTGCGCAACAGAAAAATGAATACGAAGCTGAGAACACCGATCACCAGTTGCCCTGCTGCTCGTTTTACCGTAATACAATAGTGTGCTGCATAAATCAATGTGCCTGTAAAGAATACGATTAAGCCATCTTTATCTATACCACTGTTCCAGAACAGGCAGGAAGGAAGGAAAAATATGATACAAAATAACAACAGTCTGTTTTTTTGAATATGCTTTCCCGCAACAATATAGATAAGGTAAAGGCCCCAAAAAGATAAAGCGTTAAAAAAAATGGTATCAATATAATAATTGCCTCCGCTCAATACATTAAAAACGGCAAGCAGTTTAATCAATAAGTTTTCACCTGTATTGCTCCAGGGCGCATCATCGGCAGTAGAGAAAAGATCGGTGAGATTGGTGAATGGAATACCCGTAGAAAAAAAAGCGGAAGGTCGGGTAAGCAGATTTTGAGATTCTACCAGCGATTCTTTAAAATACACCCAGCTATCGCTTACCGGGAAATAGTGTGCATACACAAAACCATAACCAAAGCCTGCCACGAGTTTTGCAACAAAAGCAGCCAGCAGCCATCTTTCATCCACCGGTTTTCCTTTCCGGCGGTTCAGCCAGCGGAACAAAAAGCTTAAACCGGTAGCATACAAGATTCCGGCGATAATATATAAAATAAAATGCAATACTGATGAATAACAATTGTAAAGATGTGGTGCAAAATAATCTATTGTGCTTTGATTGAATAAATTTTTACTGTTTTATAATGAACACTTACTTTTAAGCGATATACACTGTTATGCCGAAAATTTTGTTAGGAGTTTCCAGTTCGTTTTGCGCTAATTTTCTAAAAGGACAGGTGGCATTTTTAGTGCGGCATGGCTTTGAGGTTATTATAATCAGCGGACCGGGTGAAGAGATCAGCATGTTGGCCAAAAAAGAGAATGCCAGGCTATTCACTATAAATTTTACCAAAAGGATTTCACCCTTAACAGACCTTGTTCAACTTTTCCGGATCATCCGGTTAATAAGGCATGAGCGGCCCGATATTGTTAATGCCGGTAATCCCAAATCGGGATTTCTCATTATGCTGGCCTGCAGGCTTACCGGCTGTAAAAACAAGGTATTTACGCTTCATGGATTATTATCGGATACAAAAAAAGGCCTGCTGCGATGGCTGATCGCTTCAACAGAAAAGATTTCATGCGGCATAGCAAACAGCGTGTTGGTGGTGAGCCCTACTTTAAAAACCCATGCAGAAAAAAGAAAAATCCTGCCCCTGGGAAAAGGGAGTGTAATAGGAAAAGGGAGTGCCAACGGAATTGACCTGCAACTGTTTCCCGGCAAAAATGCTGTTACAGACAGGGCCGCACAACTGAAAGTCAGGCTCGATTTAAAGGAAGATGATATAGTTATCGGTTTTCTGGGCCGTTTATCAAAAGACAAAGGAATAGATATCCTTTTTGATGCATTTAATTTGCTGATAAAAGAATATCCCTCTTTACGGCTGGTATTGGCCGGACCCATTATTGAGGAAAATCCATTTTCGCGCCATCTGCTTCACCAGTTGTATCACGATGAAAAGGTGATGTACCTGGGCAAATTATATGATGTAACGCCGGTGTATGGTATTATGGACATGCTTGTTCTGCCGTCTTTTCGCGAAGGGTTTCCCAATGTACTCATTGAGGCCGCGGCCATGGAAATACCCGTGGTTGCTTCCGATATACCGGGGTGCAGAGATGCGGTACTCGCTGGTATAAACGGAGAATTATTTGAAAAAGGGAACGTTGCTGCCCTGACAGCCGTTTTGAAAAAGCTGATCACGAACAAAGAATTAAGGCAGCAATATGGCAGGAACGGACGGAAATTCGTGAGCGATCATTTTTCCAATGAAAAAATATGGGCAGGCCAATTAGAATTGTATAAAAAAATGCTGTTGGCTGACGGATGATCTCAGCCATTTTTGTTTGAATTTTCCGTAAAGGCAATTCCCGGAAATCTTTTTTGCAAAAAGGAGGTTATCCCCGATTTTTCAATTTGCTTTTCCCATGTCCATTCCCTCAGGTCAGGCGCAGCATAGAAAAATGCACTGATGCGTTCCCAGGTAAAGTTGGAAAGATCAGGCTCCAGGTAAAAATACCGTCCGCCATATACACGCTCAAATTCCTTTATCCATTCGTATCCTGAAGAAATAACGGGGATCCCGCAGGCGGCATAATCTAAAAATTTCGCCGATACCTGCTTATTAAAAGGTTTAATATCGGGCATGAAATTAATGGCATACCTGCACTGATCAATGTATGAATACACCTCCCGGTAAGGAACGGGCCCTTTAAAACAAATGTTTTTATGGGCAGCGAAACGTAGTGCCGTTTGCGCATAATTTTTACTCAATACCAGCAATGTTCTGTCTCTTAAATTACCCCTGGCAAAACAATCCAGCAACACATCCGTCCCCCTCCTCGCGTCTATGCTTCCTGCGTAAATAAAATCATAACGCTTTTCAGTTTTTTGTGACACCGTTTCATTGTTCCGTATACCATGGCTGCGCAAGCCATACGGTATGCCATCACCAAAATCGAATTGCCGGCGTACATAATCACTGTAGAAAATTCTATAGTCGGGCAAACAATTGATGTTTTTCTTTATTGCATTTTTAAGCGTGGCAAACGGTGGTATGGATGCGGATGCATATTCATGAACAACAGTTGTATTTTTCTTTCGTGTTACATGAGTACCCATAAAAAACCATTCCACATCAGCAGGTGGGTTTGGCAAAGCGTTTTGTTTCCGCACAATAGTGGTAATTCCGGGATAAGCGGAAAAAAATGAAGCATAGGCTTCAATTTCAGGCAAAAAAGCCCTGTCGTTGTGAATAAAAGCAATGGTCATAACAGGATAAATATAAAGGAAACCAGATAATTCAGGCGATAGGCAGTTATCAGGGCATACAACTACATAACCTGTTTAGGGGATTGCAAATGAGAACGTTAATGATTATATTAACGCCCAAATCACAACAGGATATTCACCTAACGACACAAACCTCAGCAACATGACACTTTCCGAACATTTTTCAAACGACAGTTCTCCCAAACGTATTCTCGCCCTGGATGGCGGTGGCATCCGCGGCGCTCTATCTCTTGGCTATCTTCAGCGAATTGAAGATATTTTACGAAAACAGCACGGCAACGACAAAAACTTCAGACTTTGCGACTATTTCGACCTCATTGGCGGCACAAGCACCGGTTCCATTATAGCCTCCTGCCTTGCCATTGGCATGAAAGTGCAGGACATAAAAAATATGTACATGGAACTGGGTGACAAAATATTCGGCAAAAAAAACAAATGGTGGAAAATTTTTGAAATAGATGACCTGTTAAAGGCCACTTACAAAGCCAAACCTCTTGAAGATGAACTGCAAAAGCTGTTTGGAGATATTAAGCTGGAAAGTGACAAGATAAAGACGGGCTTGTGCATTATTGCAAAACGTGCCGATACCAACAGTGTATGGCCACTGATCAATCATCCCGGAGGAAAGTACTTCAACAGTGCAGACGGACTGAACAAAGATATATTGCTCTGGAAAGCAGTAAGGGCAAGTGCTGCAGCACCCACTTATTTCCTTCCCCAGGTTATTGATGTAGGCGGAGGCTTGCATGAAGCCGCATTTGTAGATGGCGGGGTGAGCATGGCCAACAACCCGGCCTTACAGCTATTGATGGTAGCCACTTTGCAGGGCTTTCCTTTTAAATGGAAATGCGGGGCCAATAACCTGCTCATTGTTTCTGTAGGTACGGGCATGAGCAGATGGAAACAAATTCCCGCCAACGTTAAAAAGAACAATATCCTGAACTGGGCAAAGCAACTACCCGATATGTTTATGCAGGATGCGAGCTGGCATAACCAGATCATCATGCAATGGCTGAGCAATTCGCCCACGGCATGGGACATTGACGGTGAAATAGGTAAACTGGAAAATGACTGCATCAGCGGACCCAAGAAAGATGGCGGCCTTACGTCGTACCTGCGCTATAATCTTTGGCTTGATGCAGAAACCTTAAAGCCATTAATGAAAAAAGATTATACCCAAAGTGAGATTGACGGATTAACAGAAATGAGCAATGCAGCCAGCAGGTTTGAGTTGTATGACATTGGCGTAAAAGCCGCTTCCGCCGAGGTGAAAGAAGATCATTTTGCTGACAACTTTAAACTAAAGTAAATGGCAAGTCTTTGTTTCGTTCTGATGCCATTTGGCGTAAAAACGGATGGCAATAAGAAAGAAATTGATTTCAATAAAGTATACGATTCATTTATTAAAAAAGCGATTGAGCTGGCAGGACTTGCGCCCGTACGTGCCGACGAGGAAAAGGGTGGCGGATTCATTCACAAACCCATGTTTGAGCGTTTGCTGTATTGCGAATTTGCTGTTGCCGATCTGAGTTTTGCCAATGCCAATGTGTTTTATGAATTGGGAATCCGCCATGCTGCTAAGCCCTTTACCACGGTAAGCATCTTTGAAGCCAATACGAAGCTGCCGTTCGACGTAGCGCCCCTAAGGGCCCTGCCCTATCATTTTGAAGCAGGTGAAGTACTGAACTGCGCGCAGAAGATCAAAGATCTTTCCGATATCATACGACTAAATCTTGATGCTCAGCAGGCGCAGGCCGACAGCCCCATCAGTGAGATGATCCCTGCGTATATTTTCCCTGAATTGAATACACTACAGGCAAAGGCCGACTCTTTCAAAGAAATCATAAATGAAACAAATAATACCAAGGAACGAATTCAAACACTTGTAAAGCAATGGAAGCAGTGGGACAAGGAAAGTAAAAAAGAAGATGCCTCTGATGAGGAAAGGGCTTCAGTTGAAAAAGAGAAGCTGCATCTTGCGGAGCAGTTAAAATCAATAGAGAACGCGGCAGGAAAGGGGTTAAAATACAACTACGACCTGGTGTATGCGTTAATGAGTGCATATAAATCCACTAATGCTTTCAACGAAGTGGCAAGAATGATACAACCATTGGTAAAAAGTGAAAGAAAAGGCGATATCTATCTTCACCAGCAACTGGCGCTTGCGCTCAATAAAATAAAGCACAGAGACGAGGCGGAGCAGATCCTTACCGGCATCATTGATAAATACGGAGCCGATCCCGAAACGAACGGATTGCTGGGGGCTGTATATAAGGGGCTCATGGATGATAACGCCGGTGATGAACTGCTGGCGGCAGCATACAGGCGTAAATCCATTGAAGCCTACCTCAACGGCTTTGATGCCGACCCCAGGGATTTTTACCCCGGTGTGAACGCGCTTACTTTGTTGTTTTTTGAAAATGCGGAAGATCCCAGGTTCAAAAGATATTTTCCCTTGGTAACCTATTCAGTAGAGCGACAGCTTCAAACCAATAAAAACAACTATTGGGTGCAGGCAACAGCGCTGGAACTGGCTGCACTGGAATTGAATGAAGCAAAAGCCAAAGAATTTCTGGCCGCGGCTTTAACGTGCAATCCGGCCAAATGGGAAAAACAAACAACCGCTGAAAATCTTAAAAAAATATATGCCAAAGTTACGCTGCTGCAAGGCAAAGAAACACTGGCGTGGCTTACAACCTGTATCGGAAAACTCAGTTGATTTAAACCATCACTTATGGCCTACCGAGATCAATGGAAAATGCTCCATTTGCTCAACACAAGCATGTATGGGGCGCTTAAAGAAACAGAATTGATAGAAATGGGTATAGACTGTTACCCCGATACCATTCAGTATCTTACGGATGACGGGATTGTGGAAATGGATGGCACACGCACTTACAGTCTCAATCCCCTGGTTCGACGCATGCTTAACAAATTTATGATAACAATGGGCCCGGCTGATATGAAAGAAATTTATGTGGATATCCCTTCCTGCTTTGTTGTTATGCCTTTTTCAGAGGAGTGGTCCAATAAGGTATTTTATGACTTCATTCAGCCTGCTGTTATCCAATCTAAAATGGAATGTGTGCGTGGAGATATGATTCCGCGTGTTGGCAAACTGGCCGAAAACATCGTTAAACAAATACAAAGGGCAGGACTGGTAATAGCTGATATTTCGGTACCCAATGCCAATGTGTTCTATGAGTTAGGCATTGCCGACACCATAGGAAGAGATGTTTTTTTATTGTACGAAAAGAGTGCCGAACAAAGCCTGCCCGCGGATATTCGGGGAGCACACTACTTTGCCTACAACAGAAATGATCTCACGGAGGAGGTTAAACGCTTTTCTGATAATCTTGTACAATGGAAAACGGATAACCGTGTGGATAATACTTTAAAATATTGCCGCAAATAACCACTTATGCAGCTTCTCTCGCAAATAACAATACCAACAGGCAAAAAAGATGCAGTTATTCAACTGCTGCAGGGTGATCTTTCGGCCATTCCCAAAGAGCACGCTGTTGACATACTGGTTGTTTCCGCATTCCCCAATGATTATATGGCTTTAAAAGGATCATTGTTCCTGGCACTTCAGGATAAAGGGCTTTCTGTTCAGGCATTGGCGGCAAACAAACAAATAGATTTAATAAGACAGTTGGGATGCTGGCTGTCTGCCCCGCTTTCAACAGAACAAAAAAACAAATTCAATTTTAAAAAAATCCTTTGTTTTGAACCGCAGTATCATTCAACCGAACCCCAAACCATTGTAGGCAATATTTTCAGGTGCATCAATACCTTCGCCTTTGATGACGACAATGACGAAATAGCCATGCCGGTACTGGCAACAGGATACCAGAAAGTTCCCATACAAAAAATGCTGCCCCCCCTACTGGAAAATGCTGTTTTCTGGCTGCAGAACGGCTTGCCGCTGAAAAGCATTAAACTGGTTCTATACCGTCAGGAACAGGCGGATGCCGCATTGCCCATTTTTGAAGAGGTGAAACAACGACTGCCCAAAACACCACAGCAGGAAACAAAAAGTATAAGTGTCTTTCCCCGGCGGGCGCCTTCAGCACCTGATCCTCCAACTGAACCCGAACCGGTTTATGCGCCTGAAAATGCCAGCCGCGATCCTGAATCAACCGGCACAGTGCCAACGGTAGCGTTACAACCTCCTGCCACAGCCACTTCAGCCTATGACCTGTTCATCAGCTATTCGCATAAGCAAACGGCGGCGGTTCAGGAATTTGTAAAGGCCATACAGGAAAAGAAAGATACGCTCAATATTTTTTACGACCGGAGCAGCATACCACCGGGCGGGCTATGGATCAGGAAAATTTCGGAGGCTATACAAAATTCAAGATCGGTGCTCTGTATTTTAACACCGGAGTACAGCAAGTCGGATGTATGCTGGGATGAGTTTCAATGCGCGAAAGTAATGGAGCTGCGAACAAAAAAAAGCATCATTAAAACCATCAATTTTATGAACGACGAGGATATGCCGCCCATGTTTGCCATTTATAGCTATATAGATTGCACGGAAGCCGACCTGCAAAAATTAAAAAGCAGTGTGGATCAGTTTATATAGCGGGAAGGATTTTTTGTTGTAACTTAACACTATACCTTATGAAATGAGTTGAATTATAAATTGTAACAGCATGGCTGACATATTTATAAGTTACTCCAGTGAAGACAAGACCAGGGTAAAAGCCATTGCCGAAGCGCTGGAAAATAATGGCTGGACGGTTTGGTGGGACAGGCAAATACCTGTAGGGCAAAGGTTTGACACTGTTATAGAGCAGGAATTGAACAAAGCCAGGTGTGTAATTGTAATCTGGACCCAGCGTTCGGTAAATTCCGAATGGGTAAAAAATGAAGCCAGTGAAGCTGCCCAAAGGAATATCCTTGCCCCGGTTTTGCTGGAAGATGTAAAAATTCCGCTCGCCTTCAGGCGCATTGAAGCAGCCCAGCTATACACCTGGAAAGGAGAAACAGATCATCCTGAACTGGAAATACTCTTCAGCGCCGTTACTGCCATTGTAGATAGCCGCGTTGCCACAGATACCGCAATTACGGGTAATGTCCAAAACACTTTAAAAGCAAAGATTACACAAAGGAAAAAGCATATCCTGCTAACTATCGCGGGCTTAGGCGTGCTGTTGGTGATTCTTGGATTTTTTTTCTTTTCCCGCCAACAAGGCTCCCGGGTTGTCCATATCACCGGCCAGGTTAAAACCGCCGCTGAAATACCTGTTAAAGGAGTGGAAGTAAATGCGGATGGTACCCGTTTTTTTGCCACCACCATTACCAATGGAACTTATAACCTAACGCTGGAAAATTACACCGTAGGCGATGAAGTTACCCTCACTACTTCCAACAAAGGTTTTGAGGATAAAACAATTGCCGTAAAAATCAGTGACAAGGAAATGAAAGTGGATTTTGTTTTGAACCCGGTTACCCGCTAAACGCTAAACACCGTTTAAACCGCCCCCTTTTTAATAGTCCGTACATACATCACCGGTGAAGCATAACTGTTATGGCTGTGGGTAATGATATACAAGCCGCTGCCGGGTAACAGCGAATGCATTTTCAGGTTTTTATTTATTGTAAATGATGGATAAATACCAATTCTTATTCATTCATTTAAAACCATCATTAATGAAGAACTTTATATACCTCATCCTGTTGCTGGTTTTATACAACCATGCCACAGGCCAAACCCTTGTTATCAAAGGACGGGTGAGATGCCAGAACGAAAGTGCCAACTCCACAAGGGGAGCAGAAAACATCATTGTGGTTCCCGCATTTATTCCCTCAAAATCCACCACCACCGGGTCCGCGCCACAGGGTTATTTTGAATGCAATACCGGGGTGCCATTTGCAAAACTTCGCGATAAGCAGGTGAGCCTGTATATCGTTTCGGCATGCAGCCAATGCACGGAATCGGTAAAACGGGTATTTGTTTCGGAAGACCAGGACAGGAAAAACACCGACAAAACAAAATCTTACGTTACCGTTAAAGACTGGAGGTTTAACGCCAACTGCAGCGACCTTGAACTGCCGCCTTTCAGGGCCGACAGCATGCTCAGCGTAATAGTACAGCAACCCGAACAAAGTCTCGGCCAAATAACAAATGCCACCGCCCTGGTGGGAACGCCGGCACTGCTGAACCTTTTGACCAACTTAACACCAATAATTGGCGTCGTATCCAATGCCGGAACTTTTGAGGCCAGGGAACTGGGCCCGGGTAAAATTAAACACGGACAATTTCTCTTCTCATCCGCATTATCGCTCACAGCCAATACCGGCTTCAACTTTTCGCCCGCCCGTGATATGTCGGAGTCCGTTTTCTGGAATCCATCAGCTATCGTTAAGGGCAGAACGCCCTATAATATAAGCCTGCTTACCAATGTAAAAAACAACACAAAGCTGGGTGGTTATTTCAGACTCAATGACAGGGTTTCTATAGGCGCGGGCTTTATATATACGCAGCAGGACGAATACAGGAATGCCTTATTTGTAAAAATATCAAATGAAGCCAATACGGTCCAGATCGATTCATTTCTGGTAAAAGTAAAGGAGTACTCCGCTTTCCTGGCCCCTGCCGTTAAAATAAATGAAAAACTAAGTGTTGGATTAACCGTGAAATCCATATGGCAGGACCTCAGAATCCCCAACCTGCTTAAAATAACCATTGATGACAATGGATCAACTGCCAACATCTTTACCGATAGTACAGTCAGGAAACAAAAATGGGATCTCGATTTTTCCATAAGTTATAAGGTAAGCAATGCACTCCAGGTCGGCATCAATGCCATGAACCTTGCAGGCACCGAACTGTATGCCGATGCATTTGCGGCAGGTGGAAACAAAAATTACAGTTTGCAAAACCAAAGAGCACTGGGTGCAGGCTTATGTTACAAATGGCAGCGCTTTAATTTTGGCGGAGATGTGATTTTTACAGAAGATGGTTTTTATGACGCCGCGATCGGCGTAAATTATGTGCCTTTCAACAATGCTTTGCTGTCTGCCGGCTTTGCCGTAAATCAACTGAGCTATTCGGTGGCTTTCAGGATCAAACATTTCAGAATCGCTTATATCAATGATAACGACCTTATGGTAAATGAAAAAAGAAAAGGGAAATCAGGCATTTTAAATGGTGGCTTGTATGGTGGCTTTATTTTTGATTTTTAAGCCGGCGTAAATCATTGATACAGGAGGGCCTTTTGGGCCGCATCAGCGCAGGCAACATCGTTTGTAATGACCGGTTTTAATATGGAATGCTTTCAATAAAATTCTATTTATATGGCCAATACTAAAAAATGTTTCGTGGTAATGGGTTTCGGTATAAAAACCGATTTGGCTACAGGGCGAAAGCTCAATCTCGACAAATCATACCAGGCGCTCATAAAACCCGTAGTGGAAAGTAAGAATATTACCTGTATACGTGCAGACGAAATCCGCCACTCGGGTTCTATTGATCTGCAAATGTACCAGCAATTGCTTTCGGCAGATATAGTAATAGCCGATCTTTCTACCGCCAACGTAAACGCTTTTTATGAACTGGGTATCCGGCATGCATTAAAGCCGCGTACCACCATCATCATGTCGGAAGAATTATTGGGTTACCCTTTCGATGTAAATCATATTGTTATTAACCGGTATACACATTTGGGAGACAGCATAGATTATTTTGAAGTGTTGCGCTTTCAAAAATTACTGGGCGAGACAATAGACACTGTTATCAATACACAATCGCCGGACAGCCCGGTGTATACTTTTATTGAAGATCTTATTCCTCCTTCGTTAAAAGCAAGGGCCAACAAAGTAGTGCGTCAGATAGGTGACGCATTAACAGAAAAAACCGATGCTGCCGCGAGCGAAGGTTCAGGCGAAGATCATTCCCTCTCCTTTATAATAAAGCAGGGAGAGGAAGCTTTGCAAAAAAAACAGTTCGACGCCGCAAAAACGCTTTTTGAAACGGCTTTGCATATGGTACATGATGGCAGGGAATCGGCGGCTGTTTCCAACAACACGTATCTCATTCAAAGGCTGGCACTGGCCACCTACCAGGCGAAACAACCCGACTATATCACCGCGTTAAACGACTCCATTGAACTTCTTGAAAAGATAGACCTTGGGCGAACCAACGATCCCGAAACAGTGGCACTTGCCGGTTCCATTGAAAAGCACCTTTTCGAGGAAGGACAGGGCGAAGAACATCTCAACAATGCCATCGTCCTTTATCAAAGGGGATACTATCTCTTACACAACAGGCACAATGGCATTAACCTGGCCTACCTGTTGCAGCTTCGCACTACTACCACGCTTGATCCAGGCAAGGAAGATAAAATTGCCGACCAGGTTTGGGCCAACCGCATACGAAGAGAAGTTTTGGAATTATGTGAAAAAGATCTGAAAAAGATAACCAATATGGAAAGTCATGCCGGTGAAACAATGACCTCTGTTACGGAAGAACAGGAACGCATCATCAATGAACAAAAATTCTGGATCGCGGTGAATAAAGCAGAAGCCCATTTTGGATTGGGTGAAATGATGGAGTACGAACAGGCTGCCGCCGCTGCCGCATTGGTTAGACACGACGACTGGATGATGGAAAGCTTTACAAAGCAACTGCAAAAGCTCTCGGAAATGATGAATAAACAGGAAGCATTTGCCTGAAAAGACTTATCCAGGCCGTTTGGAAATACCAGTTAACCGGGCCGCGGCCCGATATTCAAACAGATTCCGGCCTGGTCCATATCATATATCCTCTTAATTTCTACACCAGCCCCTTCTTCTCAGCCACCGGTATGCCGTTATTTTAATTTAAATAAATTATGAGGCACAATAAGCTTATCTTTAGGTGTAAACAGACTCTACCCCAATAAGGGTTATCAGCCAGTTTCAACCATGTATATCGGTATATTTCCCGGGTTATTTTTTTAAAAGCTGTCATGCCCTGCGAAGCGGTTGCTTTGTCGCGGTTGGCGACAGAAGGTATATCATCACAGGGCTATCAGAAGAACAGCTGTGAAAACAGGGAGAATACTACTATTATTCATTCTTTAATAAAAACAGTGTCACAATGGTATCACCAGCAGTAATCGTTATCGCAGCGGTAATTTTATTCTTTTTTGCGGGAATAAAAATTGTAAGGCCCACACACAGGGGTTTAATTGAAAGGCTTGGAAAATACAACAAGTTCGCCAGCCCCGGTTTCCATTGGATTATACCTTTTATCGATAAAATGTATATCGTAAATATAACGGAGCAAATGGTGGATGCGCAACCACAGGAAATTATAACCAATGATAATCTTAATGCAAGTGTGGATGCACAGGTTTACTTCAGGGTGCTGGAACAGGAAGAAAGTGTAAAAAGCTCCCAGTACAATGTGAACAATTACAAACTACAAATTGTTAATCTTGCCCGCACAACATTAAGAAATATTATAGGCACCCTAACTTTGAGGTCGGCTAACAGTGAAAGAGGCAAAATTAATGCTGAATTGCACAACACCCTCCGAAACGAAACGGAAAGCTGGGGCATTGTAATAGTGAGAACCGAATTAAAAGAAATAGATCCGCCAAGGGATGTGCAGGAAACGATGAACAAAGTGGTAAAAGCGGAAAATGAAAAAATAGCCGCTATTGACTATGCTACTGCTGCTGAAACGGTGGCCGATGGTGTAAAAAGATCTAAGATCAAAGAAGCTGAAGGTTCTAAAAGAGCCAAGGTACTTCATGCCGAAGGAGAAGCAGAAGCCATTATGCTGGTGAATGAAGCTGCCGACAAATATTTTACGGGGAATGCCCAGTTGTTAAAAAAACTGGAAACCCTTGAAGCTTCGCTTAAAACGAATGCTAAAATTGTTATTCCTACCGGAACGGAGCTGGTTAACATCATTGGTGATATGGCCGGTGTTTTGCCCGTACATTTGAGAAAAGAAGGAAACGGCGAAAATAAAAACTTCCAGCTTTCCGGCTCAGAATAGTGCAAATGTTAATGGAACAGCCTCCAAACCCTTGTTGCTTTTTAATCATACAGTAAATCCAAAAAATAAACCAATATGAAAAGAATAGCAATCAATGGCTTTGGCAGAATTGGAAGAGCTGCCCTCAAAGTGATCATGGAAATTCCCGAACTGGAAGTTGTGGCCATCAACGATCTGATGAGCATTGACAATGCCGCTTATTTACTGCGCTACGACAGTGTATATGGCAGGTACGCACGGGGTGTACAGTTTGAAGGTGACCATCTGCACGTTGATGACAAGAAAATCCTTTTTCTTTCTCAAAAAGATCCGGCGCAGCTTCCGTGGAAAAAGCTGGAGATAGATGTGGCAATTGAAAGCACAGGGCTTTTTACCAACAGGGAAGACGCAGAAAAACATATTGCTGCAGGTGCAAAAACGGTGATCATATCGGGCCCTACCAAAAGCCAAAACACGCCAACCGTGCTGCATGGCGTAAATACAGCAGACGGTAAAGCGGCAGTATTTTCATGCGCCAGTTGCACTACCAATAATATAGGGCCCATCATTGAGATCATAGACCGGAGGATTGGCATAAAAAAAGCAATTTTAAATACAGTTCATGCATATACGGCCTCTCAAACGCTGGTAGACGCTCCTTCGAAAAGAGCACCGAGGATGGGACGCGCGGCCGCCGTAAACCTTGCTCCTGCTTCCACCGGCGCAGCAATTGCCACAACCAAAGCTTTACCCGCAATGGCCGGCAAGTTTGACGGCGTGGCTATACGCACTCCGGTGCCCGTAGGTTCCATGTCTGACATAACCTTTGTAGCTGCCAGAAATACTTCAGCTGAAGAAATCAATAGCATTTTATCGGAAGAATCGAAAAGTAACAGGTACAAGCTGGTACTGGCTGTTTCCAATGAGCCGCTTGTTTCTTCAGATATTGTTCAAAGCCCTTTTGCCGCTATTGTTGATTTGGAAATGACAAGGGTAGTAGATGGCGATTTGGTAAAAGTTATGGCCTGGTACGATAATGAATGGGGGTTCACTAACCAGATGATACGGCAAATACAGACGCTATAAACCATTCTATCCGCCTGCTTTGATATTGCGGAATACCTGCCATTATCGCATCGTTTTTTAAAAAAGCGTTTTATTTTGCGATAGAAGTAGTGAGCGTTAATAAGAACACTGATTCTTTTAATGCAGTTACACTATGCGGCAAACCTTTATGCAGCGCTATCATCTGTTCTTTTTTGAGTATTACCGATTGTTCATCAGTAGTAAAATTGATTTCTCCTTCAAGTACCTGTACACTAATAATTCCATCGGCAGTATGTTTCGCTATAACCGCCCCTTCATGCAGGGCAATCAGCACTATCCGCAAACCATTGGTTTTATAAACAGTAATGGCATTGCGATCGCTGTTGTTCCAGGCAGATTCCTTTTTTAATTGCCTGCTAAAACCGGCAATATCAATGTTCACCAATGACCCATCAAGCATCCTTTCGCCTTCAGGCCTCAAATCTGTTGACTCGTTGTATTTGTCATCCATAATTCATTAATTAAATTTCTATAAATATAAGCTTTTCACGGTGTGCATGTATCCGGTGTGCATTTACCATTGGTAAGAAAAATTCAAATTGTCGCCGGTTCGTGAGGCACAAACAGGGTACCCGCACAAAAAAAATAATGCACAATTTGAAATATATGCTATGCCGGCTTTATAATCCCTTCATCGCCGGTTCGCATTATTCCCGATACGGTATACAACAAAAACTGATCCCGTTTTTAATTTTTTTTTGCGATAGAAATCAGGCCAGTATTATATTATTCAAACAATACCCCCTGCCCAAAGGTGGATACTTGTATGTTGGTATGCGTAATAAGTGTTAACTTTCAGGAAAACAACTCCCCTTTCCTATACTCCATTTTTCAGGAATTATTAAAACAACAGTAAAATGGATTCAATAGAACAGGCAGCCATTAATACCGTTCGCGTATTATCTGCTGATGCAGTACAGAAAGCCAATTCAGGGCATCCCGGTACACCTATGGGGCTTGCCCCTGTAGCTCATGTTCTTTGGTCGCACATCATGCATTACAACCCTCAAAACCCCGGATGGACGAACCGCGACCGCTTCATACTATCCTGCGGCCATGCTTGTATGTTACAATATAGTTTTCTGTATTTAACAGGTTATGCACTGAGCTTGGATGATATAAAAAATTTCCGGCAGTTGCACAGCAAAACCGCCGGTCATCCCGAATATGGCTTATGTCCCGGCATTGAAGCTACTACAGGCCCGTTGGGCCAGGGTTTTGCAAACGGCGTTGGCATGGCCATTGCACAGCAATACCTTGCAGCCCACTATAATAAACCAGGTTTTGAATTATTTAATTATAACATTTATGCCATTTGCAGCGATGGCGATATTATGGAAGGAGTTGCTTCAGAGGCGGCATCAATTGCGGGGCATCTGCAGTTAGGACAGCTTATTTATGTGTACGATGACAATCGCATCACCATAGAAGGAGAAACTTCACTGGCTTTTAATGAAGATGTAGCCGAACGTTTCCGTGCATATGGCTGGCATGTACAGTCGGTAGCGGATGGAAACGATATTGAAGCTATTGCCACTGCCCTTGCAAATGCAAAAAAGGAAAAGCATCGCCCTTCACTCATTAAAGTAAGAACGCATATTGCTTTTGGCAGCCCCAACAAAGTGGATACAGCTTTGGCCCATGGTTCGCCTTTGGGCGAAGATGAACTTAAACTGGTAAAAGAAAATTTTGGATTCGACCCTGGTAAAAGTTTTTCAGTGGCAGACGATGTATTAACTTTTTACAGGGAAAAAGGCAGAGCAGGCATACAAAAAGAAAAGGAATGGGATGCGTTGTATCAAAAATACAAAACACAATACCCAGCCGAAGCCGGTGAATACGAAATATTCAGCAGTGGAAACTTACCCGGCGGGTGGGACAATGATCTTCCCGTTTTTAATCCCGGTGAAAAAGGTATAGCCACCCGAAAAGCATCGGGCAAAATGCTGAATGCCATCGCCGCTAAATTACCTATGCTCATTGGTGGATCCGCAGACCTTGCTCCCTCCACTGATACCAACCTGGATGGATTTCAATCGTTCAGCAGTGATAATCACGGGGGAAGGAATTTTCATTTTGGCATCAGGGAGCATGCAATGGGCGCCATTTTAAACGGAATGGCGCTAACAAAAGGAATTATTCCCTATGGTGCAACCTTTCTTATTTTCTCTGATTATATGCGCCCGCCGGTTCGCCTTGCGGCCATCATGAAAATAAAACCCATCTTCATTTATACACACGACAGCATAGGACTTGGCGAAGACGGTACAACCCATCAGCCGGTGGAACAATTGATTGGCTTACGGTCTGTTCCCAATACAATGGTAATTCGCCCGGCAGATGCCAATGAAACGGTGCAGGCCTGGCGTGTGGCATTACAACATGCAGGCGGGCCGGTTGCCATTATTTTAACCCGGCAGGAAATACCTGTAATTGACCAGAACAAATACACCAAGGCATCAGCACTGGAAAAAGGCGCTTATATTTTATCGGATTGCGAAGGCGAACCACAGCTTATTTTAATGGGAACCGGCAGCGAAGTGCACCTGCTGCTGGAAGCGCAGGAAAAACTAATGCGGGAATCTGTTCGTGTACGGGTGGTGAGCTTCCCCTGCTGGGAGTTGTTTGACAAACAAGAGGAAGGATACAAGCAAAATATCTTCCCTAAGCATATTCGTAAAAGATTGGCTGTAGAAGCGGGGTCGCCCATTGGATGGAGCAAATATATTACCGATGAAGGCGATATAATTGGTATTACCCAATTTGGTGAATCAGCGCCCGGAAAAGAAATAATGGAAGCGTATGGCTTTTCTGTAAACAATGTAATAGCTAAAGCAAAGGCTCTGCTGCAGCAGAATTAACTGGTGCAGCACTTAAAAAATAAATTAAATAAACAGTATGAAAAAGGTATTAATCGCGCTGGACTATAATGCCACTGCACAAAAAATTGCAGAAGAGGGATATGCATTAGCAAAATCTATGAATGCTCAGGCAATCCTGTTGCACGTTGTTTCTGACCCTGCATATTATTCTTCGGACATTTATTCACCCCTGATGGGATATGACAGCTTTACTGATTTCAAATTCATTGGAACGACTTCTGTTGAGAAACTAAGAGAAGCTGCGTTAGACTACCTTGATAAATCAAAGCAGCACTTACATGATGCCACTATTCAAGCTGTAGTAAAAGAAGGCGACTTCGGTGAGCAGATATTAGAAACGGCTGCAGAAATAAATGCAGATATCATTGTTATGGGTACACACAGCAGACGGGGATTAGAAAAAATACTGGTAGGAAGCGTCGCAGAAAAAGTGCTGCGGCACAGTACTATACCTTTGTTTATTATTCCTACCAAAATATTTGAAGAAAAAGAAAAATAAAATCAACCTTAAACTCATAAAATCATTTTATGCAAGACTATCCAAACGAAGAGCATATTGTAAAAATCCTGGAATCTGAATTTGTAACGCACAATGTAAAGCGGTTTAAGCTGAGTAAACCCGGTAATTATGCATTTCAACCGGGGCAGGCAACCGATATTGTTATCAATCATCCTGACTGGAAAGCAGAAAGAAGACCCTTTACCTTCACTGGTTTAAACGATTGGGATCACCTTGAATTTACGATCAAGATCTATAATGACCATAATGGTGTTACTAATGCCCTGGGAAAATTAAAAGCGGGTGATGAACTGATACTCCACGATGTTTGGGGCGCCATTCATTACAAAGGCGAAGGTACTTTTATTGCAGGTGGCGCAGGTGTTACCCCTTTCATCGCCATTTTAAGACAACTGCAAAAAGATGCGAAGCTGGGGGAAAACCAACTGCTTTTCTCCAACAGAACTTCAAAGGATATTATTCTTAAAGAAGAGTTCGAAAAAATGCTGGGCAATCATTTTATCAACACCCTCACCCAGGAAAAAACAGCATCCTACGACAGCAGGAAAATAGATATAAACTATCTCAGGGAAAAAATAAAGAACCTGTCGCAATATTTCTATATCTGCGGTCCGGATGCCATGGTGGAAAATATTAGCAGTGACCTGCAGGAACTGGGCGTTGATAAAAGCAGGATTGTTACCGAGGAATTTTAAATTCCGGTAATATTTTTAATGAGTAAAACAACAGATATGAAAAGTGAACAATTGTATGCTGCGGCAACCAGGGAAAATGGCGAAAAAAGAGCAGCGCTTGCACCTGAAATAATAGAAACATGGAGGAATTTTAGTAAAACCGTTTTTAAAGAAGGCGCATTGCCTGAAAAAACAAAACAACTGATTGCCGTGGCGGTAGCTCATGTAACCCAATGCCCTTATTGCATTCATTCGCATACGGCACAGGCTATGCGAAAGGGAGCAAGTAAAGAAGAGATCATGGAAGCTGTGTGGGTAGCCGCTGAAATGCGTGCCGGAGCCGCTTATGCACACTCTGCTCTGGCTATGGATGAAATGGAAGCGGTAGAAAAAGTTTGATTTTCAAAAGAACATTTTATCCATTACTGTCTGATCACAGCTACTATATGCAGAGCGACAATTATTATATGCAGCGCTGCCGGCTATTAGGTAAAGCGGCGGCGATAAAAGGCAATTCACCTGTTGGGGCTGTTATTATAAGAGCAGGGGAAATTATAAGTGAAGCTGAGGAAGCAGGCAAAAGTAAAAATGATATTACCTGCCATGCGGAACTGGAAGCTATACGATTCGCTGTAAAAAAAATGGGCACAAATGATTTGTCCGGTTGTGTGATGTATACCACACATGAGCCCTGTGTCATGTGTTCATATGCCATACGATTCTACAAAATAAAAAAGGTAGTATTCGATAATACTGTGCAATACCTGGGAGGCGTTAGTTCTACCATGCCGTTGCTTACAACACATGAAGTGCCGCCGGGCTGGAGCAAAGCGCCCGAAATTGAGCATTTTACCAATAAGCTGCAGCAACCGGCGCCGTAAGGCAGGCCTTTCTGCATTTGCGATATTGGTAAATATTATTCATCAGTGGGCTACCGTTATACATTCCATGTACCTTTGCCATGGTATATGCTTCAACGCTTTTCATACACAAAAAATGGAACACGCTGAAAATACAGATGCTATATTTCATCTGCCTTTTTTTTCTGTAATCATTACTTCTTACAACAGGGCATATCTGTTAAAACGGGCTTTACATTCCCTGATCCTTCAAACAGAAAAAGACTGGGAAGCTATTGTTGTAGATGATGGCAGTACAGACAATACCCGTGCACACATTGCTTCTTACCTGGGGTTAAACAAAAAAATAACTTACGTCCGGCAGGTTAGCAAAGGCTGCGTGGCATCGAAGAACTCCGGTATTTTATTATCAACCGGAAAGTACATTACGTTTTTGGATTCGGATGATGAGTTTAGCCCGGATCATCTTGCAGCGAGGAAAGCTATACTTCTAAAAAACGCCACAGTTGATTTTTTACATGGCGGTGTAAAAATAATTGGAAAACCCTATGTGCCCGATAGATTCGATTATGATAAAATGATTCACCTGAGCAACTGCGCCATTGGTGGCACATTCTTCATTGAGAGAAGCCTGGCGTTTTTGATGAAAGGGTTTTCCGCTATACCTTTAGGACACGATGCCGATTTTTTAGACCGGGTCATTCAGTCGGGTGCAACCGTAATAAAAACGGAACTCCCTACTTATATTTATCATCGTGAAACACAAAATTCCATCACCAATAACCTTACCGGAAAAAAAGCAATATAATAGCTGGTGCTGACTGTTTGACCAAACCAATGAAAAAAAAAGAAAAAACGATCTGGACCATCGGCCATTCCACTCATCCTTTTGATGCGTTTACAGAAATGTTACATTCCTTCGGGGTTGAGCTGGTTGCAGACATCAGGACTTATCCCGGATCGCGAAAATTCCCTCAGTTCAATAAAGAGACCTTAGAAATCACCTTACCCCGGAATCATATACAATATGTTCATTTGAAGGAGTTGGGCGGAAGAAGAAGGGTGAATCCCCATTCTGAGAATACAGCATGGAGACATCCTGCTTTTCGTGGCTATGCCGATTATATGGAAACGGATACATTTAAAGAAGGAATAACAGCACTCGAAAAGCTGGCGTTGAAACAACGCACCGCGTATATGTGTTCGGAAGCGGTATGGTGGCGCTGCCACCGGCGAATGGTTTCCGATTATCTCAAAGCAAAGGGATGGAAAGTATGGCATATCATGGGTATTGAAAAAGCCGAAGAACATCCGTTCACCACCCCCGCAAGAATTGTAAACGGAAAGCTGAGCTATGTGAATAGTGAATTGTGAAAGGTGAAAGGAAAAAGGAAAAAGGTGAAAGAATGAAAGGTTAAGAAGCAGCAGGGAAATACAAAGAACCAAAAACCAAATTACAAAAAACAAATAACAAGAAACAAACCTGTCCGCCGCGGCGGATAATATTCAATTACAAAATCCGAAGCAATAAATTCCGGAATCCGAAAACCATTCTCCTGAAACCTGAGATCTGATCGCTGACACCTCATTATACATTAACTTTGTATCAATTTTTTTGATGAACTTGTAATGGACAGGCTTTTAGAAAGAATACGAAGATGTACAGTTTGTAAAGATTATTTGCCATTGGGTCCGCGCCCGGTGGTTCAATTGAGCAACCAGTCAAAAATAATTATCATCGGTCAGGCGCCGGGCAGGCGCGTTCATGAAACAGGTATTCCATGGAACGATGCAAGCGGAAGGAAATTAAGGGAATGGATGAATGTAGATGAAGCCACTTTTTATGATCCCGAAGTTTTTTGCATAATGCCTATGGGCTTCTGCTACCCCGGAAAAGCAATTTCCGGTGATCTGCCTCCAAGACCGGAATGTGCACCACTCTGGCATCCGCGCATTTTAAAAAGCATAAAAGGTAGTCCGCTCATATTGTTAATAGGACAGTATGCACAACGTTATTATTTAAAAAGAACGGGGAAAATCAATCTCACGGAAACAGTAAAGCACTATAAAGATTATCTTCCCAAATATTTTCCCCTGCCCCACCCTTCTCCCCGGAATCAAAACTGGGTTACCATAAATTCGTGGTTTATGAAAGATACTATACCCGAATTAAGAAATAAAGTACAGTTAGCCCTGAACAAACCCAAGCCAGGTTGACAATAACATACCCTGCAGTAAACCCCTTACAATTATCACGCACCTTTTAAAATACTAAAAATGTCATCTTCCCATCACACTCAATTACGAAATGGAAATATATTAAAGCAATTGCATCATAATAGCAAACTCCTGGTACTACCCAATATTTGGGATCCATTAGGGGCTTCACTGTTAGAGCGCATGGGGTACGCGGCCGTTGCTACCGCCAGCGCATCTATTGCTTTTAGTAATGGTTATCCTGATGGAGAAAAAATTCCTTTTACTGATCTGTTAACCATCCTGCGAAGGATAGTAAAGCAGGTAAAAATTCCTGTTACGGCAGATATTGAAAGCGGATATGCAAAAAACAATCATACACTTTCTGAAAATATCAAAAAGCTCATTGATATCGGAATTGCCGGAATTAATATTGAAGACAGCAGCCATGATGATGATTCACTCACTCCGGTAAAATTGCAGTGTGAAAAAATAAATCTTATAAAAAATACCGCTTTGTCAACGGGAACGCCGCTTTTTATCAATGCCCGCACAGATGTGTACCTGAAAGCAGGTCATTTATCAGAGAAAGAAAAATTAGATGATGCCATTCGGCGCGGGAAAGCGTATAAAGATGCAGGCGCCGATGGCTTCTATCCTATCTTCTTAAAAACAAAAGATGAAATGGAATTAATTATAAAAGCTGTTGCACTGCCTGTAAATATTTTATTGCTTCCCGGCATTCCGGATTTTGAAACGTTGCAAAAATCAGGTGTGGCAAGAGTAAGTCTTGGCCCCGGATTTTTAAAGACCGCCATCAACGCTATGAGAAACACCGCAGAAAAATTATTACTGTATGAAGGTATGGATGAGGTGAAGGAAAACCCGGTTAGCACCGCTTATTTAAACGATTTAATAAATAACAAATGATGAAAAGAATAAACATTTTAAAAACAGAACCCAACGCCTACAAGGGCATGCTTACGCTCGAACAATATGCCAGGAACTCCCAAATAGCGCCCGGGCTCCGGGAACTGATAAAAATAAGAGCTTCACAAATGAACAGTTGCGCATATTGCATTGATATGCATACACAGGAGGCCCTGGAGATTGGCGAAACACAGCGAAGAATATTTGCCTTATCGGCATGGAGAGAATCTCCGTTGTTTACAGAAGAAGAAAGAGCGGTACTTCAGCTAACGGAGGAGGTTACCCTCATTTCGCAAGGCGGCGTAAGTGATGAAACATATAACAGGGTTCTGGGACTTTACGGAGAAAATGTGCTGGCGCAAATTATTATGCAGATTATTATCATCAATTCATGGAACAGGATAGCTGTTTCAACACACCAGGTTTTCGGAGAAGAGTGATAAGTTGCCGCACCAATAGTAATAAAATTGAGCTTTAGCAGTAGGCAGGACGATGAGTATTGGTAAGATCAGAAAAACAGTCTGACCCTCCTGCGTCGGGTGCTGACTGTTTTTCTCCGTGAACCAAACAGCTTTGCCATAAGCTTTGATCACTTATATGTTACGAGGTGTTTGGGAAAGTCGCTTACTTTTTCGCAGCAAATTTGTTCCATAACCTGCTGAAGCTGTGTTTTCAAGATAGCAATGGTATGGTCTCCCCCGTCACTACCCAGTGCCGCTACGCCATACATAAATGTTCTTCCCAGGAATGTAAAGCGGGCCCCGGAAGCCAGCGCCCTTGCCACATCGGGCCCGGACCTTAAACCACTATCCATCATTACTTTTATTTTATCGCCATATTTGGCAGCAATGGTGGTAAGAGGTTTTATGGTTGACTGGCCGGCATCCAACTGCCTTCCGCCATGATTAGATACAATAATACCGTCGAGACCCAACTGAATGGCTTTCTGAGTATCTGATTCACTCGCCACTCCTTTCAAAACAATTTTTCCCTTCCACATATCGCGGATAGGCGCAATCTTTTCTTCGTTCAGCCTCCCCGAAAAAGTTTGATCCATAAACTCGCCGAGCCGCCTCAAACTAAGTCCTTCCGGTATATAAGGCTTTAAGGTTTCAAAAGCGGGCTGCCCGTTGGTAAGTGTTTTAACCGCCCAATCGGGCTTACCCATAATCTGAAGCATATTCCTGAGCGACATTTTAGGTGGCATGGCCAAACCATTTCTTATATCACGCGGACGATATCCAAAAGTGGGCACATCACAAAGAATAACGAGTACGGGACAATGGGCTGCCTCCGCTCTTTTTATGATCTGATCCCTGAGCCTGTTTTCCGCAGGATGGTACAATTGAAACCAGGCCCGTCCTTCTGTAATTTCACTTATTTTTTCAATGCTGCTGGTAGATACTGTGCTCAATATAAAAGGTATATTGTGCTCAAAGGCAGCCTTGGCCAGAATTTCAGGGGCTTTGGGCCACATCAGTCCCTGCAGCCCTACCGGGGCAATCCCGAAAGGCGCATCGTAGGTGTGTCCAAATAATTCTGTGCGCATATCAGAGCCCTTATGCACAGCCAGGTACTGAGGAAGCAATTCCACCTCGCGAATTTCGGCAGTATTCCTGTGAAGGTTTACATCTTCATTACAGCCGCCGTCTAAATATTCAAATGCAAATTTTGGTATCTTTCTTTTGGCTTTTTTTATTAAATCTTCCACGGAAGGATAACTGGGATTATACTTAAATTTCATCGTCTGTTTTTTATTAATGTTTTAAATAACTTTATTTTACCCACGCGGGTAACTACCCCAACTGGATTTACGCATTCATCGAAAAATATTTTCTTTTGGCTGACGATCTGTGAGGGTTGTGCTGTACAAAATTAGTTAACTCCTTTCACAATAAACACATTCATCAAAATACGATTCGAGCAGTTCTGTATTGTCATGCTGAGCCTGCCCGCCGCGGTGGGAACGAGGCATCTGTATTGATCGTAGCGAAGTTAGATGCTTCCTGAGCCAGCCCCTATTCCTATCCGTTATTTACTTCGACTCCTTTGGCGTAGCTGAAAACTTCTCCGCTCTTGTTATAAAACACATCCGGCTTTCCCCTTAAAAATTCAACCAGCCGTCCAATTGAACTTATCACTTATTTTTGCTCTACTATGGCAGCCCCACTGGCAGAACGGTTACGACCGAAATCATTAGACGAGCTTGTAGGACAGGAACATCTTACCGGCCAGGGAAGCATATTGCGTAAAGCCATACAACAGGGCAAAATCCCTTCCATGATCTTATGGGGGCCGCCTGGTGTTGGTAAAACCACCATTGCTAACATTATTGCACATACGCTTAATGTTCCCTTTTATACATTGAGCGCCATAAGCGCCGGCGTAAAAGAAGTAAGGGAGGTGATTGAAAAAGCAAAACTCCAACCCGAAAGCATTTTATTCATTGATGAAATTCACCGTTTCCACAAAGGACAGCAGGACGCTTTACTGGGTGCAGTAGAAAAAGGTACTATTACCCTTATTGGCGCCACAACCGAAAACCCATCTTTTGAAGTGAATGCCGCTTTACTGAGCCGCTGTTTGGTGTATGTATTAAAGCCACTTGATGAAACCGCTTTAAAAAAATTACTTGCACTGGCTATTGAAAAAGATACTGAGCTCAGCAAGCGTAAAATAAATGTAAACGAAACCGCTGCATTGCTTAATATTTCAGGAGGCGATGCCAGGAAATTGCTGAACCTGCTGGAACTCGTTGCAGACGGAGTTCCGGGTAATGAACCTCTATCCGTAACGGATGACCTGGTAATGGATATTGCTCAAAAGCGCATTGCACTGTACGACAAAAGCGGGGAGCAGCATTATGATATCATTTCAGCATTCATTAAATCCATCCGCGGCAGCGATCCCAACGCAGCCGTTTACTGGCTGGCAAGAATGATTGAAGGCGGAGAAGATGTAAAATTTATAGCAAGAAGACTGGTCATCCTGGCCAGCGAAGACATTGGTAACGCCAATCCAAACGCGCTTTTGCTGGCCAATGCCACGTTTGAAGCGGTTAATAAGATAGGTTATCCCGAATCCAGGATCATACTATCGCAATGCACCACGTATCTTGCTTCATCACCCAAGAGCAATGCGGCATACCTTGCTATAGGTGCAGCATTGGCTGCGGTTAAACAATTTGGCGATTTACCCGTGCCCCTGCATATACGTAATGCACCAACAAAGCTGATGAAAAATATGGATTATGGAAAAGGCTATCAATATGCGCATGATTACCAGAAAAATTTTTCTCCGCAAGAATATTTACCGGCAGAGGTGAAAGGCACCACTTTTTATAATCCGGGTAAAAATGCCAGGGAAGAAGAATTAAGAAAATGGCTGAAAGAACTTTGGAAAGAGAAGTATGGATATTGAATGGGCTACAGGTTACAGGTTTCAGGTTTCAGGGTATCCGTTTCAATTTGAAGCATGGTTTATTATTAATGGTTCTATTTCGGATTTAGAGCTTATGACTTCGGATCTGAAATTGAAATTTGAATTTTATTTGTTTCTTGCAATTTGGTTCTTCGCTTTTTGTATTTCTTTCGAACTTTGTATTTCGTTACCATACATCAAATTCTTATGGTGCTGCAATGGAAAATTAAAACATTTGAGGAACTCACTGTTCATGAGTTGTACAAAATTCTTCAGTTGCGCATGGAAGTATTTATAGTAGAGCAGCAATGCGTTTTCTTAGACGCAGATGATAATGATCAGAAAGCGTGGCACTTATGCGCATGGAAAGGCGAAAAATTAGTAGGCTGCACCCGCCTGTTCGCCCCCGGAACAATGTATAAAGAAGCCGCAATCGGGCGCGTGGTTAATGCTGCGCAGGTACGTGGAACCGGGGTTGGCAAAGCATTAGTGGAGCGATCTGTTCTTGCTGTATATCAATTATTTGGGCGGGGGCCCATCAAAATTGGCGCCCAGTTATACCTCAAAAAATTTTATGAAAGCATGGGATTTGTACAGGATAGCGATATCTACCTGGAAGACAATATTGAACATATTAAGATGATCCTGCCTTAAAGAAACCTGTTGACCCCATTCGTTTTTTCTGATTGATCAGCTCAGGGTCCGAACCCTTTTCTACTATACTATTTTACAGCTTATTCCGTTAATTAGGTCAGTCCAATACTTTTTGAAAGCTAAAATCCGCTCTCATGACGCAAAAATTACTCAACAAAATTTTTCGTGCCTGTATCATTACGGCCATCAGTTTCTTTTCAGTGAAAGCGCACAGCCAGTACATCTTTTTCGGCAAGCCGGTATACGAGGCAGGCCTCAATATAGGACCGTCAAATCTGCTTGGCGATTTGGGCGGGCATTATGGCACGGGCAAAACATTTCTGAAAGACAATAACATCCAAATGACCAAACTGATGAAAGGTGCGTATCTCACCATTCGTCCAAGTGAATTTCTTGGAATAACGCTGGCCGCAAATTTTACAACGCTTGAGGGAGCGGACAGTATTATTGTAGATAAGGGCGGCCTTGAAGTTGCCCGTAAGAACAGGAATCTTTCGGCCAGAATACCTATACAGGAACTTACCTTAACCGGTGAAATATATCCCACAGTATTTCTTGAGATGGATGACAAGGATTTGTATCACAAATTCCGTCCTTACGGGGTGATCGGTATCGGCGTTTTTCATTTTAACCCGCGAGGGCAGTATACCGCACCCAATGGCACAAAAACATGGGTTGACCTGAAACCTTTGCGTACCGAAGGACAGGGTATGCCTCAATATCCCGACAAAAAAGAATACGGCCTCACGCAAATAAATATTCCTTACGGTGTGGGTATACGCTATTATTTCTCCGATAAAGTGAACGCCGCATTTGAAATTGTAAACCGGAAAACCTTTACCGATTATATTGATGATATTGGAACAACGTTTATTGCCGACAGTGATTTTGACAGTTATTTTGGCGCAGGATCAAGAACCGCAGCCATTGCCAAACAAATGCACAATAAGGCTCAGCAGGTAAGTCCTGGTACCAGAATTCCTTCTTATAATGCAGGAGATAAACGCGGTACACCCACCAGGAACGATTCTTATTATTCCGCAAGCATTAAAGTGGGTATTCGTTTAGGTGGCAACGGCGGCTCATCAGGTATTTTACGCTGTCCTATGATTTTTTAAGATCAATTGACAATCCATATCCTGTAATCAAAAAACTCAACTCATGAAGAAAACGATAACAGCCAATATTATTACCATAAGGGTTGCCATTATAGCCATCCTGGTCATTTATACCCTAATTGCAAACGCATAAGAGAACAGCCCTGCTCAGGTATTATTGTACATGAGCATTATGAAAATAAGAAGTGAGTGCCGGCATCATTCACTTCTTATTTTTTTTCCGGCCTAACAACCGATCCCCATGCCATTGGCTACGCTGTTTTACAAGAAAACAACCCTTGCTTCCAATCCTTATCTTTGCGCAAAAGTCGTTAATGGAAATGATCTCAAAAAAAGCCAGTGAGTCGCTGGTAATGATGACAGAGCTGGTATTGCCCAATGATACGAATGTGTTTGGGAACCTTATGGGTGGCAGGCTTATGTACTGGATGGACATCGCTTCAGCCCTTTCTGCCCAAAAACATGCCAATGCGCCGGTGGTTACCGCTTCGGTTGATAATATTTCTTTTGAGGCGCCTATATTGCTTGGGAACGTTGTTTATATAGAAGCTAAAGTAAGCCGGGCGTTCACCACTTCTATGGAAGTGCATATTCGTGTATGGGGTGAAGATCTGAAGCGACAACACAAATACAAAAGCAATGAAGCCTATTATACTTTTGTGGCACTCAATCCAGATGGAAAGCCATCGCCTGTTCCGCAGCTTACACCCCAATCGGAATATGAACAAAAATTATATGAAGGAGCCATGCGAAGAAGGCAGTTAAGATTAATATTGGGTGGCAAAATGAAACCGAATGATGCATTTGAACTTAAGGCGCTTTTTGCTGAAGAATAATTTTACAGCCTGGTTTTATATGCATCGCTCTGTTCTATGGCCTCCATCAGTTGACCCAGCATATCATCTAAATTGTCGTCGTAATTTATATTGAGTGGGGGTTTAAAATGCACCGTTAAAAGCACCCCCTTCTGCATAAGTTTCAGGTTTTTTTTGTGAAAAGCCTTATTGAAACCATCAATCACAATAGGCACAACCATGCAACGGGCTTGCTTCACCAGGAAAGCTGTGCCTTTTCTTCCGGGCGCAAAGGGTGTGGTAGTTCCCTGCGGAAAAGTAATTACCCAACCCCGGCTTAGCGCATTCAGAATTTTTTTGGTGTCGGAAAGATTTAACCCTTTTCTTACCGTCTTGTCCTCTTCTACCCAGGTACGTTTTACCGTTAGAGAACCCGCCAAAGCCATTAGCCTGCTCATGAAAGTTTTTTTCATGGTATCTTCTGCCGAAACAAAATATACGTTTGTAAAAGGATTAAGAAGGTAATAGGGAACACCCAATTTATTTTTCTTCCTCCACTTTACCGCACAAAAAATATGGAGAAAAGCAATCACATCCATAAAATAGGTTTGGTGATTGCTCACGAATAATACATTATTACTCGGTAAATTTTTGAGATGTTCTGTCCCTGTAATTTTAAGACGGTTCATAATTGCCAACCCGGGGTACGACAGGCAACCGATGATAACATATACCACCTTCCGTACCAGTTTTACATAGCGCAACCTTTCAAAAAATGAACCCATTGGTAAGTGTTTATACTCCTGATTTGCTTTGCAATATAGGCTATTTGTAAAAACTTTGTTAGCCCTCATGCTACGCTGCCGCACAAATAAAACTGAAATTTGAAGTGCAGGCTGTTTTCGCATTGCAATAAGCTCAACAGGTAAAGTCCGCCGGAAATAACAGTACCGGCGGTACTTTCCTCTCCTTTCACTATTCACCATTCACCTCTCTCATTTTCACAACTCACTACTCACTATTCACCATATATTTGCACGATGCAAACAGATACCGTAATTTTTGATATGGATGGACTGCTTATTGATTCTGAACCCCTGTGGGAAGAGTCGGCAGCAGAAGTTTTACAGGAGTTCAATATTCAGCTAACAACAAAGCAATATCACGATACCCGCGGTTTGCGTACGGAGGAATGGATTGCGCACTGGCTCCATTATTTTAAGAAAGACCTGCGTTTTGTTGATGATGCAATGAAGATGATCATCAAAAAAGCAATTGACAAAATTGACAGCCGCGGCATGGCCATGCCGGGCGTACACGAAGTATTCGACCTTTTAACACAGCACCATTATAAAATTGGCCTGGCCACCTCCTCCCCGATGGCAGTCGTACATGTGGTAGCCGGAAAATTAAATATCGGGCATCGCCTGCAGGCCATGACCTCCGCGCAATTTTTAAAATTCGGCAAACCACATCCTGAAGTTTACCTAACCTGTGCGGAGGAATTGCGTTCTTCTCCCGTTAATTGTATTTGTTTTGAAGATTCATTTAACGGGATGATTGCTGCCAAAGCTGCACGAATGAAATGCGTGGTTGTACCCGATCAGCAAATGCGCCATCAATCCCGATGGAACGCTGCCGATTTACAACTCGAAAGTTTGCTGGATTTCGGTGAGCCTGAATTAAATCTGCTTCGATAGTTCCTGTTAGAAACTGTTATCAAAAATCCTGAATATAAACCTTTCCTGGCGCATATGTTTGAGGAAAAACTGCCGGGAGGCGAAAAACCCTCTGAGAAAAAAACATAGTATATTCATTTTGCACCATATTTTTATCCCGCAATTTGATAAAATAAAATTGCGGCGTACAGCTTTAACAAAACCGCTGTATAATAAATTCTAATTTGCAGGCGTTTTGTAAGTTAACAAGTGATTTCTGCAAATTGGCTCCAATGAAAAAACTGATATACTTATTCCTCTTTTTTTCAGCTACGGCCGTGCTGGCACAAAATAAACAAAAGCCTGTAGCATCTGCGGTATTGCCTAAAATAAGCATCAACATTGGCGGCTTTAAGGGAGGCGACATTACTTCGGATATACTATCCCGTATAATTGATTCATCGCTGGTGGCCCGCGATGAAAAGGGAAATAAATATACTATAGCCCGTTTCCGATCCATTTATAAATTTAAAAGCAGTTACGAAGATCCTGATACAGGTGAACGCAAAACAACCGATGACATTCGGGTAAATGATTTCAGCGATACGAGTGTGATGCCGAAACTGTGGAGGCAAAGTATCAAAGATAACATTGTTAAAGGCGACCAGATGATCCTTGATAATGTGATCGTGCGATTGAAAAACGGAACCAAAATACTTGTGCCGGCTATTGCTTTTAAGGTAATCCAATAAAATATTTTAAAGATGCCGCAGATGTGCCGACAAATAAATAACATCAACGGCTCAGCAGATCTACCGGTAAAATAAATTCCCACAGGTTGGCATTGTCAGCGCCAACCACATTCTTATCCATCAGCCTGCTGTACCTTATACCAAATGTAACCGGTTGCTGATTCCACCATTTGGTATCAAAAAAAATTTCCGATCCCGTACTCCTGAATGAAAAAACATCACCCGTACGCAAACTTTTGGCCTGCGCATAATCAAAAAACAGGTTTGCTCTTATGCGCATGAAATAAACGAGTTGTCCAAAACCCCAGTCGGGATAAAACAACGGAAAATGGTAATTGGCGCTCCCCTTCCACATTCTTGGCGCATCAATACTATTGTATCCCCGGGCAAACGGAAAATTATTGGAAAAACGGTATTGATCCGCTGTATCACGTGCCTGGAAAGCCCCGCTGAGCACAAGGCTATGATTGATACCGATACCCGGGAAATACAGTGACCCTGAGGCCAGCAACTGATTGGCACTATAATTATTAATAACCGTGCGGTATCTCACCAAAAGACTTTGTGCGAAATGCGGATTAATGTGCTGGAATGCTTTTTGGGTTTGGCTACCCCAGTTAACCGAAAACTGGAGATAATTGAATACCGGACCAGCGATGCTGTCTTTATACTTTCCCGTGACATTCAATTGTTCCACATTAAAAGAAGAAGCCAGCGTAAGATTTTTATACCAGTTTCCTTTTGTAAGATCAAGCGGGAGGATAAGCCCGATGTTGGCATTTAATTCATTCCAGTGTACGGTTCTGGTACTATCGCTTACTTTCCTGTTAAAGGTATAAGACAGTCCGCCCGTTATCCACGGAAACCATGCGCCGAACATTCCGTTAAAGCCTGTTTTATGACTTCCTTCATTTTCATTATAGGTATAATACAGTTGCGATTGAATGGTATTCAAAATATTTTGTCCGTATACGGTAAAGCTCCACTCGGGTTGTTCATAATAAGGCCGCCAGCTGTGAAAATTAAAAGGAGCCGATAATTTCCGGTATTTTGAAACGGAGTATTGCTGGTAAGGGATCTTATCTAAAATATTTCCCCCTGTTTGCTGCAATGCTGTGGGTAAATACAAATCAGGCGCATTGATGGCGGAGGTACTCATGAGGGGTTGCCAGTCGCCCGCCTCCAACTGTTTTTCTTTGAGCTGAAAGCCTGTGGCGGTAAAACTGCTCCATACCAATCTCCCTGTACTGCTTATAGCAGGCTGGTATGCGCCCACGGGTTCATTGGTAAGTTTAAAAAGATTTCTCGTTTTTATATCCACCGCAAAAATATCATCCTGGTAGCCCTTGCTGGCCGAAAAATAAACCGTGTCGCCTTTCAGTACCGGAAATCCTTTCACTTCATAACTCCATGGAACCAGATTATCTGTTTCTCCGGTTTGCAAACTCACTATAGCCAGCGTCATTAAGCCCTGTTCGTTTCTTATACAGGATATGACATGGTTACGGTCGTAAAATTTGGGATAGGTATAAATTAGTATTTCTTTTGCCGTTGGCACGCGCTGCACTACTGATCCCGTGGCCGCATCCAGCACCTGCAATTCCGATCTTTGATCAGGTGCAAATTGCACTGCAACAATTGTACTGCCGTCCTGCGAAAGGTCTGGCTGAAAGTATTTGCTTTTGTGCGTTAATTGCTCTACCTGCTTCGTTGCGGCATCCAGCACTTTTATTACACTGTAATCTCTTTGGCCCCAGCGGGCGTCAGGCTCATAGGCTGTATAAACAATTTTGCCATTCCGGTAAGCATAATAGTCATCGCGTGAAATGTCTTTAACCCCGATTTTCTCTTCGCCATTTTTTGTAATCCAATACCATACAGGATTATTGCGGTAAGATTTTTTTAATACGAGTATGGAATCTTCTCCTTCAAAATAAGGAAATAGATAATCCGATACATATTTGTCGTTCCCCCTGGTGATAAATGAAGTGCCGGAAGAAAGATCGGATTGTGTATTATAAAACTGAATCGCATTTTTTACAAAATCATTGTAGGGCAATCCTGCATATTTTTTTACTGCTTGTTGAAAGGGATAAAATACACCCTTAAATCTTGCCGCATCATCTGTTACCCTGGTCCAAAACTGATCTCCATATTTTTCCCTGCCGTAACCTGTCAATAAATAGCCCAGTGCATAATGGTCCGGAATATAATGGCGCAATGATCCGTTCCGGAGTTTCATATAGCTGTATTTTTTATCTACCTGCCACAATGAACGGTAAGCATTCAAAAAATAAGGCAGCCTCCCCCTGCCCTGCGCACTTACTGCCGTTTCCTGGAAAACAGCATCACCCTCAAAAAACCAGTTGGGTATAGCGGCCCCGTTGGCAATAGCCTGTCCTTCTTCTCCCAGCAGGATATAAGCCAGTTTTGATAACCCCTTTCTGTAATTCATATACTGTTGTACATGCCTGTATTCGTGAATGGCCAAATTATCGGCCCAGCGCAAACTGCCCAGTTGAAAACTGTTGAGTTGCGGTGTGAGAAAAAATTCGCTGCGCCATGGCGCCAGTCCAACATATGCATTGGATTGAGTGGTTTGGTTTTGCAGTACCATATTGATCTTACGGCGGGCCGTACCCGCAGTAGCATTGGTATGTTCATTGAGGTACTGAACAACGCCCGCAACACGCCGCGCTGCTGAATCGAGGCCATAGGGAAATATTACCCGAACGGCAGGTGTATTTACCTGCTGCCATTTAACCGAAGGCGGGTTACCGCCAAATTCCTGCGCGAAGACAGGAAGCGCCATTATGATCAGTAAAAAAAACAACAGGGAATGTGAACGCATATTCAAAAAATTGCAGCCTAAATATACGGTCAAAATGGATAGCCTTTGATCCACGTCTTCAATATGTAAATACTATCCGCAAACTGGTTTATACAACGATTATTTTTAAATTTTTTTCAAATCTCATTTTACCTTTTTATTCTTCTGGTCATTATATACCGGGGTCGCGATGATGGAAAATTTATATTTGTCGCCCCGGTAAAGTGACTTTTCAATTTCGATTACCTGATTGTTGTTGCACAAAATAACGCTGTCAAGGACAAAGACCGGAATGTCGGATTCGTTGCCAAAATTATTGGCCGGTGCATGCACCGGCAATATTTCAACGCTCAGGGTTTGCTTCACATCGGTAATTTTCAGTTGATAGGTTTCTTCGTATGCTTTAAAGTAAGATATTTCTGTGGAGAGGTGATTTATTTTGGGGCAAAGTTTCAGTGAAATGTATTTCATTTCATCTTTCATCAGTTCGTTGTCTGCGTACCTAAGCAAATGAATCTTTAATATCGGGCCTTCAATGATAAAATGTTTATTATTCACCTCTGCTGAAATTCCTTCTTTCAGTATCGTTTTTTCAAGAATGATATCTTTATGACTGAAACCTTCGGCGGTTAGGTAATCATGAAATCCCCGCCGTGTTGCATCTAAAGATCCAAGAGTGCGTAGCAATTGATGTTTTGGAGTACGGTTCAATACAAAAGTACCTTTGCCTTTTATTCTTCTTGCCCAGCCTTCCGATTCAATTTGGGATAATACTTTTCTTGCGGTGGTATTGCTGATTTTATGGGTGTTGATCAGCTCATTCTCAGAAGGTATTTTGTCGCCGGGCAAAAGTTCGCCGGACTTTATATTTTCAATGATCGCTTCACTGAGTTCAATAAATTTTGGTTTCATTTTTTATTATTCATTCAAACTAATGCAATATACCTGCTTAGGCAGGCAGAAAGCTGTTCTCATCCCTGCCTGACGCGTTAGAAATAACTGGCGAATTATCGGTGAGAATTTTTGTTGATGTTTTCCAGTCGATAATTTCCGCCGGAGTGTTTCCCCGTACCCTGATTGAAGTCAACAGGAATAATTCAGTAAAGAAAAATACCCAAAGCACCGACTTTCCTGCCGTAAAACTATACAAGAATATCGGGGTATAAAAATTAAAGTGCAAAGTCTGGACTGCAATCGGGTATGGAAAATTTATTTTTTGATTTATTTGTTTATTAGGTTGTATTCGTTTACATTTACTTAGTGCGTTAAGGAAATTAAAAAAATATTAAAGTGAAATGCAGGTGAATTGTTCTCCAAAGACAAGTCAACGAAATTTAGGGCTGTAGATAACCGTTGGGTGCATTCCGGCTTTTTTGATATAGCCACACAGGCGCCGTGCAGAGAACAGGTCCCCCGGGCAACGGATAACAGTTTATGCCGTTGGCACCAATACACAGGTATGAAGAATGGCTGCTTCCGTTTGAGTGTATCAGGATGCTCTTTGTTTGTGATTTACCAGAACATCGTTTCTGTTTGTTGCGTTTTGTTTTATAACCCGATAATTGATTGTTATGTCCAGAAAACCATTACTATTGCTGCAAAAGCGAGACGGGGTACTGCTTGTTGCACCTCCCCTTTTTTTTATTTGCAAATTACTCTTTACCAAGGTCTGCATAACCGGTAGGCCTGTAGTTGTTTTTTTTAATTGCGTTCGGATGTTTTTGTCCCCCAGGCGATGCTTTCGGACACGCTGAGGCAGGATCCAATTTACGGATCCAAGAAGTCAGGGGGCATATTCAGAATGCGCAGGGAGATCCAATAGAGGGCGTATCTGTCAAAATTAAAGGAACAGAAACGGGAGTAGTTTCAGACAATGCGGGTAATTATAAAATCACAGTACGAAACAACAGCGATGTATTCGTCTTCTCCTATGTCGGTTATATGGATCAGGAGGCGTCTGTTTCCGGCAGATCTACTATCAACATTACATTACAGGAAAAATCCCGGAACCTTGATGAGGTTGTCGTTACGGCACTTGGCATCAAACGGGCAAGCCGTTCACTTGGATATGCGGTTACGAATCTTGAGATGGACAGTATCACACAGGCAAATGAACCCAACTTCATCAATTCATTGTCTGGCAAGGTCCCTGGGATGGTGGTTACTCAAACTGCGGGTGGCCCGGGAGGCTCGTCAAGAGTTGTAATTAGGGGGAATACCTCTATTTCCGGAGATAACCAACCCCTGTATGTAATTGATGGCGTACCCATTGAGAATACCAACCAGGGCGGACCCGGCGGCGGTAAATTTGCAATGGGGTATGATATGGGTGATGTGATGTCTTCGTTAAACCCCTCCGATATCGAATCAATAAGCGTATTAAAAGGGCCTTCGGCATCAGCTTTGTACGGAAGTATGGCTTCCAATGGTGTTATCATGATTACGATGAAGAAGGGAGCAAGAAGCAGGGTTACGGTTGAATTTAACAGTACCGCTACATTAGAAAAACAAGCCACCAGATTTGATGAAATTCAAACAATATATGGACAAGGACTGAATGGATTACTACCTCAGGATGAAATTGAATCCCAGGCTTCAATTTTTTCAAACTGGGGACCAAGGCTTGATCCCAAAAAAATGGTTATCGGGTTTGATGGCGTTGAAAGACCATATACCCTGGCAGATCAGAGTCTTGATGCGTTTTTGAGAAACGGGCAATCCTATCTGGCAGTTGATAACGGACTTATTCAAAACGTAAATGATAAGGTGGGCAACTATGTTTGGGATAAAACATTTGATGGTCCGCACAATTCAAAAATAACATGGAAAGATTTACTGAACCAGTCATCGGATTGGAGTGGCACATTGTTCGGGCTGCATGATTGGGCCGACCGGCCACCTAAGGAAGGTGGCGTAGATGATTGGAAAGCCAGGGCACTGAATAAACCGGGAACCGTTTTCGACTACAACGATGTTAGGGTGAATCTGCTAGCCTATTCACTATTACAGGTGTGGCGTAAGCCCCTTCCCATGATTTTAAAAGATAAGATTATGGATCCTATTGGCGCCTCTTCTGCATGGCGGTGGTATGGATATAAAAACTCGTTTGTAAATATTGACGGGCTGATGATGCAGTCTGTAAGCGGAGGTGGTCATCATGGTGGCGGAATATTCATTAGCGCGCTGGATATGGCCAGATTGGGATTGTTGTTTTTAAGGAACGGGAAATGGAAAGAACAATGGAAAGAACAGCAACTGATCTCAAAAAGATGGATAGACGAGGCCCGGCAGCCATCTGTGGCTAACAGAGAGTATGGTTATATGTGGTGGATCAATACAAATCAAAAATGGAAAGAAGCTTCCTCTGACCTGTACTATGCAGCGGGTTTTGGTGGAAACTATATTGTGATTGACAGGAAGAATGATCTCGTTATCGTAACCAGGTGGATGGACAGTAGTAAAATGGGCGCCCTTGTTGACTTAATTATTAAATCAGTAAAAAATTAAAAACAGTTACATCATTTAAAAGTTATCATAATAAAAAGGTATACCATTCTGTTGTTGCTTGTTATTTCGGTTTATATTGGGTATGGACAAAGTCAGATCGAACAGTACAGAGAGCCTTTTGCTGACTCATATCCTGTCCGTAAGGAGCAGCATCTGGAAGTCAAAGCGTATATTGATAAATTGCTGGATGAAAAAATTGAAGCTTCATTGAAAAAGTTTCAACCCGATTATTTCAGCATCGCAAATTACGAGGCTTCGCTCTACCCCTATCGCCGGCAACTTGGAGCCTATTATGGTGTTCCGCCACTTCAGGCCATCAGGGGGAAGATGAGGAAGTTTCAGAAAGTTGGGGAAGACAAATACAGCAACCTGTATCGGGTCTGGGTAGAAGTAGCCGAAGGCGCCCAGACTTATGGGATATACATGGTTCCGAAAAGTCTTGCAAAGAAGGCTCCTTTAATTATTGCTATCCATGGCGGAGGCGGCAATCCGGAAGCCATAGTTGGATTAGATACGCGCAAACCCTACCACAATTTCGGCCATGAAGCGGTGAAAAAGGGGTATATCGTCTGGGCTCCGGGGCTCACCATGCTCAGTGCATTCTCCGGCGACGATACCATACCTGGAATTTCCCGGTCAATTCTTGACAGGCAACTTAAATTATTAGGCGGCAGTATTATCGGACTTGAAATTCATAAAATAATAGAAAGTGCTCAAACGCTTATCAGGGAACGTCAGGAAATTGACGGGCAACGTGTTGGAATGACCGGGCTTTCCTGGGGCGGATATTTTACGATGTACACTACTGCGTTGGCGCCGTTCATTAAGGCTGCTGCCATCTCCGGAAATTTCAGGGATACCAAAGTCGTCCTGGAGAACACAAAAAACGTGAACACATTATCGTCTTTGGGATTTGAAGATCCGTTTGAAAGCTTCGGTTATTTTCAGGCAATTGGAATGATCTGTCCCCGGCCCTGTTTTGTTCAACTGGGAGAAAAAGATGAACTATTTACCGTTGAAGGCGCAAAAGTAGAAGCCAGAAGATCCGCCGAGTTTTACCGGAAATTAGGAATTCAGAATCGCTTTCAGTTCGAAACGCACTCAGGCGGCCATGAGTTTGAAATTGGGAGCATATTGAATTTTTTTGAAAAGCACCTGTAGTAAACCAAAAGCGATGGGAATATTGATACGTTAAGTGCCAGACAGGAGTTGCGGGCAATGAGAGATGCAGGAATCATTGGATTTTTTGGTGGCGGTTCCTGCTAACAAACTAATTGTATAATGTTTTTCGGAATACATTTTAATTTAAAGGTTAACTGCCTGATTTGTCTGAGTATGCAGCGTTTTCCGGTACAGAATAACTACTTCAAAAAGGGTATATCCTAAAAATTTAGTAACAGGGTGCGGCAATGGTTACGTTTAATAACAATTGACGATTCGATGGGTGAAAGCACATCTAGTTATCCCAGTCTAACGAGGCCATTGAAAGAAGTTGCATTTATCCGCAACAAATAATGTAAAGAATATGCTTTGATTTCATCTGTTTTTACTTTAAGTTTGTTCAATAAAACTTAGTGCGTTAAGGATATTAAAGTTGAAATTGAAGTAGAACATTCTCTAAACGCATTCAAAAACAGAGAACATTTTTTTAATCGCTTGTTTCACTCAGGTCTCTCTGGAGTTACAGATAGGTTCATTTGGCAATATTGATTTTTATTTTTTCAAAACCAATAATTGATTGTTATGCTTAAAAGACTACAACCATTTCAACAAAAGAGAACAAAAGTTATTCTATTTGTGTTTTCACTTTTTTTCTCTCTGTTTACATTCGCACAGCAAAAGATAACGGCGAGTGGGAATGTTATTACAGAAAATAACGGTCCGTTAGCGGGTGTTTCAGTAAATGTAAAAGGAAGTTCTACGGGAACCATTACCGATGCGAATGGGAAGTTTACGATTCAGGTTAATAAGGGTGCTATACTTGTTTTCTCATTTGTTGGATATCAGGAGAAGCAAGTATCTGTTAATAATAAAACCGGGCTTACTGATATCCAGATGACTACAGCATCCTCTGCTTTAGGAGAAGTAGTGGTTGTGGGATATGGTACCCAAAGAAAGAAGGACATCACCGGTGCAATATCTAATATAAACATGGAAGATATAAACATGCCATCTGTTCCATCTTTTGACGAGATGTTGCAGGGAAAGGTTGCTGGTGCGCAAATATCGCAAACGTCCGGAGGCCCTGGGGGCGGAAACATAAACATAATCATACGCGGAATCAGTTCTATAACAGGTGGGAATTCCCCATTGTATGTAGTTGACGGATTTCCCATTGGCGGAACGGGTTCAAACACCGATTTTAGTTCCCGTGGCGGCACATTGTATTCCTCAGACGGGTTAGCCAATAATACACAATCCAGGATAAACCCATTGGCTTCCATTAATCCTTCAGATATAGCATCTATAGATGTGCTTAAAGATGCATCGGCTACAGCTATATATGGTTCGCGGGGGTCCAATGGGGTAATTATTATAACAACAAAAAGAGGAACGACCGGTAAGACCACGATAAGCGTTGATGCATCATATGGCTTACAATCTGTCGCTCATAAGTTAGATCTTTTGAATAGCCAGCAGTACGCAGAGTTTGTGGCTCAGGGGCGTGACAATGCCCGTGTTTTTAGCGGAGGCTCTGCAAGCGATCCGAACGATGTACGCCCCGCGAGTCAAAAAGTAAGGCCGGAATTTAGAAATCCTGAGTCCATTAAAACCAGTACGGATTGGCAGGACGTAATCTTTAGGGTTGCCCCTGTGAGCAACATACAATTGTCTGTGAATTCAGGAAATGAAAAAACAAAAGTCTATGCTTCGTTAGGGTATCTCGGCCAGAAAGGAATTATTCTAACTTCTTCCTATAAGCGTTTTAACATGAGAACCAACATAGATTCCCGCATTTCAGATCGGATAAAAATCGGATCTTCCATAACAGGGTCTTACGGATATGGAAGATTTCCAAATGTAGAAGGTCACTACGGTACAGGCGGAGTATTAGCTCAGGCCTTATCTGCTTCTCCAACGATCCCGGTTTATGATCAAAATGGAGAGCCTTTCTTTGATCAGGCTGATGTCACAGACGGCTTAGGCTGGTTAGCTAACCCGTTGGATTTGTTAAGCGGATTTTCAGATAATAGAACGTCCGCCCATGTTTTGTGGAACAACTACGTTGAATATAAAATCCTGAACAACCTTACCCTCAGAAGCACCATTGGCATTCAATATGCAGATCAATCTATCAAAGTATGGAGGTCATCAAAAATACCCAATTACACAACCTTGAATGTTCCGGCAACGGCTGGTGCCACAAAAATTTCATCACTCAACTGGCTTAATGAAAATACCCTCAACTATAACAAGGTGTTTAATAATAAACACAGGTTTGATGCCCTTGTGGGTTTTACTGCTCAAAAGGATCGTGCTGAAAGGCTATCTGCAGGCGCTTCCAGTTTCCCAACTGAGAATGTAACCTATCTTTCAGCAGGGATTGTCAATGCCGGAACTAATATCCTTTCAGAATGGTCTTTGCTTTCTTTAATTGGCCGCCTCAATTATTCTTATGATAATAAATATTTATTTACGGCTACTTTCCGGAGGGATGGCAGTTCAAGATTTGGAAACATTAGTGTCCGGTAAAAATACTTGATTGATAAATTAAAAGGAGGCGAGTAGCCTCCTTTTTCGGTATTTTTAAGTTACCACACAAAAAAAAGCCGATGAGTAAAGGTACTTTTTTTACCGGACAGC
>Ga0209916_1000384_pt1 | contig 74709 bp, 68 predicted proteins | sample ThiBio_1000_plan_FD_183956 | JGI IMG/M metagenome (GOLD analysis project Ga0209916, IMG submission 183956) | Wastewater bioreactor microbial communities from Cape Town, South Africa - Thiocy_solids_2 (SPAdes) | ecosystem: Engineered > Bioreactor > Thiocyanate-remediating > Anaerobic-Aerobic ... | reverse complement strand
GGGAACCTCGTGGGGCACGGCGGCGACCTCCTCCGGTAGGCGTAGACACCCACCGGGTTCGGGGGAGCCGCCGTCGCTCCTTGCCTGCCGCCGCCAGGGATCGCCTCGGAAATGGCGAAAGTCCAGGCCCCTATAGGGGGGTCAATACACGCAGCGCGTAGGTCGGTGTTGGACAACACGGGAGGAAGCGTGGAGTTCCCGGCATCTCCGTCACGGATCCGGCGGCCGGGAGCTTGCGTGGTTCGAAATCCACCTCATACGTGGATTTCGAACCACGCTAGGCCGGTCGGGGGTCCGCGTGGTTGGAAACCCCCGCCATACGCGGATTTCCAACCGGGGAGATTCCTGACCGTTCGAGGGCCCGGCCCCGGCGCCCGTCGTGGCGTATCCCGTCACGGTCCCGTGAACCTCCCGTGCGCCTCCCGCCGGTGTCCCTCCACACCTTCCATACACCCGCCCCTCTCGCCACGGCCACAGCCTGCCCGGGCCGTGGCGAGAGGGGCGCATCCTCAATCCGGGCGACAGCTTGCGGGGCCTGGACCCTCCCGGGCGACAGCTTGCGGGGCCCCGAACCCGCGGAACCAACCGCCTAGTCGAGGCTTCGCCGCCCGGCAAGCGCCTTGCCCAGCGTCACCTCGTCGGCGTGCTCGAGGTCGGCGCCGACCGGGAGGCCGCTCGCCAGGCGCGTGACGGAGATGTGGGGGCCGCGCATCAGTTCGGCGATGTAGAGGGCGGTCGCCTCGCCGGTCGTGGTCGGGTTGGTGGCGAGGACGACCTCTTGGATGTCGCCGCCCTGGACCCGGCGCAGGAGCTCGGCGATTTTGAGGTCCTCGGCGTCGATGCCGTCGATCGGCGAGAGGGCGCCGCCGAGCACGTGGTAGAGGCCGCGGTATTCGTGGGTGCGCTCGATCGGGATCACGTCGCCGGGCTCCTCGACCACGCAGATCGTCGTCCGGTCGCGGTTCTCGTCGGCGCAAATGCGGCAGAGCGGGCCCTCGGCGAGGTTGAAGCACTGCTCGCAGAGCCCGACCTTCTCCTTCATTTCGCGGATCGCGTCACCGAGCGCGAAGGCCTCTTCGTCGGGCGCGCGCAGCAGGTGGAAGGCGAGGCGCTGCGCGGTGCGCTGCCCGATCCCGGGCAGGCGGGAGAGCTCGGCGACGAGGCGGGTGCTCAACCGCCGAGCATCCCGCCGAGGCCGCCGCCCAGTCCGCCGGTCACGTCGCCCATCTTCGACCCGGCGAGATCCTGCGCCGCGCGCAGGCCCTCGTTGACCGCCGCCTGCACCATCTCCTGGAGCAGCTCGACGTCCTCGGGATCGACGGCTTCCGGGTCGATCGTGATCGCGCGCAGCGTCAGGTCGCCGCCCACGGTCACCTTCACCATGCCGCCGCCGGCGCTCGCGTCGACCGTTTCGTCTTTCAGTTTCTCCTGGGCCTCCAGCATCTGCGCCTGCATCTGCTGCGCCTGTTTCATCAGGGCGTTCACGTCGAAGCCCCCGGGTCCGCCTCGTGCCACCTAACTGACCTCCTCCGCGTCGAACTCGCTCTTCAGCCGTTCCAGCAACTCATCCTCGTCGATCTGCTCGCTGCCCGGAGCCGGGGTGTCGGGGGGCGGCGGCGCGGCGGCCGCGGCCTCCTCGTCCAGCATCACGTAGCGCGGCGAGACCCCTTCCCCGGTGACCGCTTCAAAGGCCTCGATCAGCGCCTGCCGGCGGTCCGGCGACTCGGCCTTGCGTTTGTTGAAGGGCTGGTCGGGCGCGAAGCCGATCGCCAGCCCCTCGTCGTCGAACGCCACCGGCCGCGCCCCGTCGAAGGTCGCCGCGAGCGCGGGCGCTTTCTCGGCGAGCTTGTCGAGGACCGAGGGCCAGATGCGGGTGACCTGCTCGAGGTCCTGGGCTGCGGCTGGAGAGGGGGACGAACCGCCAAAGGACGGAGGGTTTCCGGCCGCGGGTCCTGTCGCCCCGGTTTCCCCCACTGTGCTCGGCGGCGGAGCCGCCTGCGCGCGGTGGGGGGCCCCCACCGGCGCGCCACCCGCGGGTGGGGAGTCCGCGCCCGGCTGCGGGGGCTCGGCCTCGGCGGAAGTTGGTTGGGCTGCAGGGGGCTCCGGCGCTTGCGGCTGGAGCTCAGGCGTGGGGGCGGCGGCCTCGGGTGCCGGTGCCGGCGGCTCGCTCGTCGCGGCCTCGGGCGCGGACGCCTGCGGTTCCGGTCGCGACGGATGCGGGGTCGACGGGGTCGGCTCGGGCGGGCGGCTCGGGGGCGGCGAAGGGAGGACCGGGGTCGGCGGAGGTCCGCCGTCGGCGAGCTGGCGCTCGAGCTTCTCGATCCGCCGCAGCAGGCCCTCGGTCGTCGGGTCGAGATCCGGACGCGCCGCTTTCAGCAGGGCGATCTCGACCGCCATGCGCGCGTCGTCGCCCTCGCGGACCGCGGTCAGGGCGCCCGCCAGCTCGTCGATCGTGCGGACCAGGGCAGCGGCGCCCACCGCGCTCGCCTGCTGCTTGATCCGCTCCGTGTCGGTGGCGGTGACGACGAAGGTGGAGGGCACCTCGCCGATCGTCTGGGTGACCAGCAGGTGGCGCAGGTGGGCGAGCAGATCGCGCGCGAATTGCGACGGATCACGCCCGGATCGCGCCATCTTCTCGACCCCGAGGAGCACCGCCTTCGGGTCGGAGGCAGCGACCGCGTCGACCGCTTCGAAGAGCAGGTCGGCGTCGGCGGCGCCGAGCATCTCCAGCACCTCGTCGAGCCCGACCGCCTGCCCGCCGAAGGCGACCAGCTGGTCGAGCGTCCCGAGCGCGTCGCGGAAGCTCCCCTGGGCGGAGCGGGCGATCATCGCCACCGCCCCGTCGTCGATCGTGATCGACTCCTGCGCGGCGACCCGGTTCAGCACCTCGGAGATCTGCTCGAGGCTCGGCCGCTGGAAGTCGAAGCGCTGGCAGCGGTCGGCGATCGTCGCCATCACCTTGTGCGACTCGGTCGTGGCGAGGACGAAGACGGTGCGCGGCGGCGGCTCCTCCAGCGTCTTCAGGAACGCGTTCCATGCCTCTTTCGTGAGCATGTGCGCCTCGTCGAGGATGTAGACCTTCCAGTGGCCGCCGGCGGGCGCGTAGGCGACCCGCTCGCGCAGGTCGCGGACGTCGTCCACCGAGCGGTTGGAGGCGGCGTCCATCTCGATCACGTCGATCGACGTCCCCGCGGCGATCGTCACGCACGACTGGCATTCGCCGCACGGCGTCACGGTCGGCCCACCGCGTTCGCAGTTCAGCGAGCGGGCGAGGATCTTCGCCATCGACGTCTTGCCGGTCCCGCGCGAGCCGACGAACAGGTAGGCGTGGTGGACCTTGTCCTGCTCGACCGCGTTGCGCAGCGTGCGGACGACGTGGGTCTGCCCCACCACCTCGTCGAAGGAGCCGGGGCGGTGGCGGCGGTAAAGGGACGTGGACTCGGTGCTCATAAAGGGCCTCCAGCCAGTGTATCCACGGCTCGGCGGGCACCCTTCAGGCCCGCTCGGTAGGTTGCCCGCCGTGCCACCGAGCCTCCGCAAGTGGCTCACGCCGGCGGCGTGGGTCGCCGCCGTCACGGCGGTGCTGCTGATCGTCTTCCCGGTCGGCTTCCCCAATTACGACACGATCTACGCCCTCGTCTGGGGGCGCGAACTGGCGCACGGGGTCAGCCCCGACTACGGCGCCGCGCTGCCCCCCACGCCGCATCCGCTGACCGACCTGATCGGCCTCGTCACCTCGCCGTTCGGCGAAGCGCCGATCACCGTGATCATGATCCTGGCCTACGTCTCCCTCGGCCTGATCGCCTACCTCGTCTACCGCCTGGGGACGGTCTGGTTCGACAAATGGGTCGGGATCCTCGCCGCGGTGATCGTCCTCACCCGCGCGCCCTTCCTCTCCAACGGCCTGCGCGCCTACGTCGACCTCCCCTACATCGCGTTGTGCCTCGGCGCGCTCTACATCGAGGCGCGAAAGCCCCGCGCCGGCTGGCCCGTCCTCGCGCTGCTGGTCCCGGCGGGCCTCCTGCGCCCCGAGGCCTGGGGCTTCGCGATCGCCTACTGGCTCTGGCTGACCTTCGACCTCCGCCGCGCGAGCTCCGCCACACATTCGAGCGCCTCCGGCGCGCAAACCGGCACACCACCCGGGTCGACGGGCCGAAAACCGGACCATATGACGGGTTTTCGGCCCATCAACACGGCGTTCGGCTGGGAAGTGGGGTGGCGGGGGGAGCGTGGGACGCGGGAGCTCGCGTGGCTCGGGCTGCTGGCGCTGGGCGGGCTCATCCTCTGGGTGCTCTTCGACGCGGTCACCACCGGCAACCCGCTCTACTCGCTGACCGGGACGCAGGAAACCGTCGAAAGCCTCAAACGGCAGACGGGGCCGGTCGACCTCGTCCTCTACGGGCCGCGGCGGCTCGGCGAAGTGATGCAGTGGCCGGGGATGATCGGCGGCTTCGGCGGCCTCCTGCTCGGCATCTGCCTGCTGCGCCGCCGCTCCGCGCTCGGCTTCGCCGCCGTCGTCCTCGCCCTGCTCGCCTTCGCCGTCCTCGCCGCGGCGGGCCTCGCGATCATCGCCCGCTACACGATGCTGGCGGGAGCGATCCTCTCGATCTTCTTCGCCCTCGCCCTGCTCGGCTGGCGCTTCGTCGATCGCGGCAACCCCTGGCGGCTGCGCTGGCAGGTCTTCGCCGGGATCGTCCTCCTGATGACCCTGATCTGGCTGCCGAACCAGTGGGACCTCGACCGCCAGGTCCACACCGACCTCACCAACCAGGGCAAGATCGAGAACGACCTCTCCGCCCTCGTCGACGAAGGCGCCTTCTCACCGGAATGCGGGCCGATCGCGGTGCCGAACCACCGCGCCGTGCCGCGCCTCGCCTTCGGCCTTGACGTCAAGCCGACCGACATCGTCAGCGCCTCGGAGGCGGTCTCCGGGGAAGAAAAGGAAAAGCTCGAAGAGATCGAACGGCGGGGCGGCTACTGGGTCCAGCCGGCGAGCGAATTCGTGATCCACAACTACATCCTCGACCCCAACGACAAGACGAACTTCAAGGGCCTCGAACCGCCCGCCGGCTTCCACCAGGTCGCCGGGAACGAGAGCTGGCTGATCTACAGCCGCTGCGGCGGCTGAATCGCCGCCGACCGCCCCCAGGCTGGCGCCGGTCGGATCGCCCGCGGTCGTCCTTTGGCCCGCTGGACCCGTCCGCGGTCGTCCTTTGGCCCGCCTACCGGACCTTAGGACGACCGCGCCGGCGGGGCCGGACGAAAGGACGACCGCACTGCGAGCGGCGCCGCGTTCCTTGCACCGGCGGCGGAGTCGGCTGGGCCGTCCCGTTCAGCCGTGCTCGGCGGCGTCGATCGCGGCGTGGGTCGCGGCGGCGAGGTCCGGGTCGGTGAGGTCGACTGCCGGGGGAAGCTCGACGTGGAGGTCGTCGGAGGGGTCGATCCGCGCCCGCAGCGGGGTCGCCGAGCGCGAGTCGAGCACGTGGCCGCCGCGGCGCCGCGCGGTGTCGACGAAGTGCAGGTGGTACCCGGCGACCTCGATGCCCTCGACGTAGGCGGGGAAGCGGAAGCCGACCATCGAGCCCTCCACATCGGCGAGCTCGAAGACGTGCTGGTCGGCGACGACCTCGGCGAGCGGCCGGTAGGGCGGCTCCTGGCGGGGGACCGAGCGGGCGCGCACCAGCTCGAAGCGGCCGTCCACCCGGACCGCGAAGGACGATGCACCCGGCGGGGCCAAGCGGTCGAGCGCCGCGAGCAGGGCTTCGTGGTCGAGCGGCGCGGGGACGAGCCCGGCGGCTCCGGGGCCCTGGCCCGCGGCGACCTCCGCCTCGACCGTCGGCTCGAAGCGCGTCACCACCGCGAACGGCGTCCGCTCCCGCGGCCCGACCACCGTGACGTGCCCGTCCACGTCCGCGCGCAGGAACTCTCCGTCGAGCGCGATCATCTCGCCGTCGAGCGCGTTCAGCGTCCCCAGCCCGAAGTCGCCGCGCGCGGCGAGCTCGGCGAAGGTCAGATCGCCGTCGAAGGACCCGTCGAGCAGCGCCCCGATCGTCGAGGCCTGGAAGAGGACGTGCGGCGCCCGCTCCGCGTGCAGGTCGGCGTGCCGCATCGACTCGACGTGGAGGGATCTGATCCAGCGCTCGTCAAGCACGCGCGGCAGTCTGCCGGCCCACACGCACGCACGCACGCGCCGTCCTCGCGGGCGGCGCTGGAAAAAAGTGGACCGTGCACCCGCCTTCGAGATCTGGTCACCGGGCGTGTCCGTCGTTTATGGCTCGGGTCGGGCTTCCCCGCGGCACCCGCGGCATCCGCTTAAGGCTGCTTCCTTCCGGACCTGACCTGGTTCGCGTGCCCACGTCGCGCGGGACCCGGCCGTCAACGCCGCCACGACGCACTGACCCCGACGGTCAGTCCCTCGGAACGGTAGTCGGCCCCGCTAGAGCGGATTGCGGGTTATAGGGCACCGCTGATTCCCCGCCTAGCACGGTCCACGCACAAGCCTACCCTGCCGCCATAGGATCGCGCCGCCTTGATCAAAGTCGACCCCGCCTCGTTCTTCGCCGTCGTCCTCACCGCCGCGGTCGCCGCGGCCACCGTCGCCGCCGTCCCGAAGCGGCTGGCGCCCCCGGTCGTCGTCCTCGAGCTGGTCCTCGGGATCGTGATCGGCCCCGAAGTCCTCGGCATCGCCCAGAACGACGACTTCATCGAATTCTTCTCCAACCTCGGGCTCGGCATGCTCTTCTTCTTCGCCGGCTACGAGATCGACTTCGAGCGGATCAAGGGCCTGCCGCTGAAGCTCGGCGGCTGGGGATGGCTGCTCTCGGTGGCGGTCGCCTACGCGCTCGGCGGCATCCTCGCCGCGACCGGCGTCATCGCCTCCGCCCTCTACGCCGGCTCGGCGATGGCGACGACGGCGATCGGCACGCTGATCCCGATCCTCCGCGACAACGGCGAGCTGAAGACGCGCTTCGGCACCTACCTGCTGGCGGCGGGCGGGGCGGGCGAGTTCGGGCCGATCCTGCTGCTGACGATCGTCCTCTCCACCGACCATCCGGTGCGCGAGTCGGCAATCCTGATCGCCTTCGCCCTGGTCGCGGTGGCGCTCGGGATCGCCTCGATCCGCTGGGCGGGCCGCCGTTGGGAGGCGCTGATGGCGACGCTCGAGGCGAGCAGCCAGCTGGCCGTGCGGGTGACGATGGTGCTGATCTTCGGCCTCGTCTTCCTCGCCAACCGGCTCGGCCTCGACCTGCTGCTGGGCGGGTTCGCCGCCGGGATGATCGTGAGGCTGATCCTCAAGGGGCACGAGGCGGAGGTCTTCGAGTCGAAGCTGACCGCGATCGGCTTCGGCTTCTTCATCCCCTTCTTCTTCGTCGCCAGCGGGATCGACTTCGACCTGGCGGCGCTCGGCAGCATCGGCGCGATCGCCAAGCTGCTGCTGTTCTTCGCCCTCTTCCTGGTCGTCCGCGGCGCGCCCGCGTTGCTGCTCTACCGCGGCGTGCTGGGGGCGCGCGACCGTGCCGCGCTCGCCTTCTACTGCGCGACCGAGCTGCCGCTGGTCGTCGCGATCACGACGCTGGCGACCGAGAGCGGCCACATGCACGCCTCGACCGCGGCCGGGCTGGTCGGCGCGGCGATGCTCTCGACCCTCGTCTTCCCCTTCGTCGGGCTGGCGCTGCGGCGCCACGCGGAGGCCGACCACGCGGAGCACCTGGGCGAGGACGGCGGCCCGGACGGGGGCTCCCCTCCGCTCGGAGGAGAGCCCGTCGTCCGGCCGCAACCGGCGGCGTGAGCCGCCTGGGGCCTACTTCTTGCGGACCAGCTTGATCGTCTTGTAGACGGTCGCCTTGGCCTTGCCGGCCCGGACCGTCTCCTTGAACAGGAGCCGCGTGCGCTTGTGCACCACCTTGCGGGCGGCCGGCTTGACCACGAGGGCGAAGTTCTTCACCTTGCCCTTCTTGACCCGGGCCCGCCGCGCCGCCGTGGCGGGCTTGTGGCGGTTGAGCATGCCCTGCAGCTTCAGCGTGCAGGTGGTGCCGACCTTGGCCGGGCACTTGGCCCGCACCGAGAGGCGGTTGCCCTTCAGCGTCGCCGTGCCGACCAGGCCCGACGATTTGATCAGGCTCTCGAGTCGGGCGCTGGAGACGCCGCCCGCGCTGCCCTTGCCGCCGTTGGCTCCGGCGCCGCCTTCCTCGCCCGCGCCGCCGTTGCCTCCGTTGGCGCCGTTGCCGCCGTTCGCCCCGCCGTTGCCGCCGGGGTTCGAGGGGGCGTCGGGACCGGTGACGACGACGTTGTCGAAGCGGGCCGTCGCTTCACCGAGGAGCCCGATGGAGGCGACGGTCGAGGTGGTCGTCGTTTCGATCTGCACCACGTAGCTGTGCCCGGCGGTCAGTGAGACACCACCCGATTTCGCGGCGAACGGAACTTCGCCTTCCACCGTCTCGGTGAGGGCTTTCTGTTTCGTGTTGCTCGTCTTGTCGACCAGGTAGGCGGTGTAGGTGAACTGCGGGGTCAGCGGGAGCAGCCCGCCCGGTACGAACGACCGTGCCAGGGACAGCGAGCCGCCGCCGCTCCCGACCGCCGTGAACGCCGGCGATTCGGCGGTCAGTTCGCCTTTGAACAGGCCGAGCAGGTTGAGCGTGACGTTGGTCTTGACCTCGTACGAGCCCGCCGGCGATCCCGCGGTGCCGTCGTAGGCACCGTCGTTGGTGCACAGCAGTTCGAGGATCCCCACCGCTTTGCACGTCTTTTCGGGCGACGCGGCGACCTTCCACCCTTCGGCGCTGCCGGTGAACGTGCTGCCTCCGCCCGGATAGGTGGCGGCAGACGCCTGGCCGACAGCGAGAACGAGTAGTGCCGCTCCCGATACACACCCGAGCAGGATGGCCTGCCGAATGCGACTCCTGAGCGAAATGGACACGATGCTCCTTTCGTAATGCTTTTCGAACGCAAAAATCCTTTCGGCTCTTCTACGCGGATTACTTAAAATTCTCAACCCGCATACCTACTTTTCTGGACACTTATCTGAAGACAACGCCCGATTCCAGGCCCGTCCCCCCTGGACGCAAATCCCCGACGCAGCGGCGTAAACTGCTCCGCTCCCGGGCGCGTAGCTCAGTGGGAGAGCGCTCGCTTCACACGCGAGAGGTCGCTGGTTCGAAACCAGCCGTGCCCATGTCCAGGAACCGCATGAGAACTGGGATTGCGAGGATCCGCCCCAGATCGCCAGAAGTGGCTCGAGGCCCTGATTTGGCTCATGGGGAGATTCGCGGGGAGATTCAGCTCATCTCGGGTGACGCCGGGAGCATTCGCGGGTACCGGTCACCAGCAGCTCCGAACCCTGGCGCACCCCCGGCTATCGGGCGAGGCGCACGATCTCCCCCAGGCGCCTGCCTCCGGTCGCCGCTCCTTGGGCGCCGTGGAGCGTGAGTCCCTCATGCGCCAGGCCGAAGGACTGGATCCGCTCCACTTCGGGGTGCCGCTCACCGGTCTCGGGGTCTGCGCGGGCCATCGAGACGATCTGGCCGACCTCGTTGGTGCCGTAGACCATGCCGACGACCTCGAGCGAACCCATCCTGAACAGAGGAGCGCCGCTGAGACCTTCGGGCGTCGCCATATCGAGCTCGTAGCTCGGCGCCGGCCGGAACCCGGGCGGCTCGTGGTCCATAAGGCCGACCCGGGTGTGGGGGAAGCCAAAGGTCCAGACGTCGTCCCCGGAGGTAAGCCCCCTGCCGCTCAGCCGCAGTTCGGCCTGTGGATCAAGGTCGACGGAGGCGAGCGCCAGATCGTGCCCGGTGGCGGTCTGACTCACGTTCGAGAGCTCCTTGACCAGGTAGCGGCTCCCGTTCCAATACGCCGCCGCGTAGGCCTCCTGCTCCGCCAACGGGGCGGTCACGCAGTGCAGGCAGGTGAGCAGAACCCGGTCGGCGATCACGAACCCGGTCCCGGCGTCGGCGAGGATCTCGGGAGGATGGCCTCGCCGAATCCGGAAGATAGGCAGTACGTCACCGTCCAGGGAGACGCCCATGGCCTTGTTCACTCTTCGCCGCTTACGGGCGCGGTAGGGCACATGACCAGGGGGATTGTGAAGGACATCAGACCGCCACCGGCACCCCCCGGCGACGAACCTGCCTCGACCTTGCGCTTCGTGTTGGTCCGCCTGACCAGCTCGCGCAGCATCCGCCGCACGTTCACGGCCGGCCGGTCCGGGGAGCAACGGTCCGGGATCACGGCGTCCCCTTCCCGTGGCCCAGCGAAGTCAGGCGATCGACGCCGGAGGCGTCCGGCAGGTCGCCGGCTCAGACCTCAAGCAGTCGGACGGGCAAGGCGACGCTCGCCGCGTTGCGCGCGAGCGGCCCGTCAAGAGTCCACAGCTCTGCCCCCAGCTCCTGGGCCAGGGCGACGTAGGCCGCGTCGTAGGCGCTCTTGCGTTCGAGGCGGCGGGCGACGGCGATCACGGCCGGGCCGTCGATCAGCCCGTGGAGGCTGATCTCGATCGCGACGATGCGCCGCCAGGCGACCTCCGCGTCGGCGGCGTCGATGTCTCCGGCGGCGATGCTGCGGGTCAGGGCGTTGGCGACCTCGAAGCGGAATAGCGACGGCGCATGGATCGACTCCCCTGCCTCGTGCCATGCCAGGAGGCGCGTTTCGATCGCCGGGGCGCGCTGCGGATCGAGCGCCAGGGCCACGGCGAGGTTCGAGTCGAGAACGACCGTCAACGGCCGCGCTGGTCAAGTTCTTCGCGGCCCTCGCGTACCAGGGCGACGGAATCCACGGGACGGTGGACACGGCCGCGAATCTCGGCCAGGTCGGCAAGGATCTCGTTCAGGTCGGAAGGGGTCGGGGCGAGCTCGCAGGCAAGTAGCTCGTCGGCGAGCTGATCCGGTGCCACGCCGCGACGACCGGCCTCCTCCAGGAGGCGGTCGTAGTTGTCGGTGGTGACGTGGATCACGCGGTCGCGGGTTGCCATCGGAGAAATTGTAGGGGCATCACCGGGGCATCCATGTCGGCCAGGCGGGGACTGCCGCGCCTGCCGACGAGGGGAGATCGGTCCCAGGGCACGGAACCCCTTTCCGTACCAGGCAGGAAGGATAGGACTGCCTGGGCGCATCCGTCAAAGGCGAGCGATTGAAACTCGTCCACACCGGGCTCCCGCCGCATCGCCCGCCATGATCGGCGATGCTCTGGGTCACTCGTGGGGTCAGACCTCGGGAAAAACACCCCCGAACGCGCCCTGACGCAGCCCGACCACACACGAGAGGTCGCTATCCCAGATATCTCGACGGGACAAGGCGCCTCGACTCAGCTCGTCATGCCGCCCTGGACTCCCCCGGTGACGTTCAGGACTTGGCCGTGGACGTAGTTGGACCAAGGCGAGCAGAGAAAGAAGACCCCGCCTGCCGCCTCCTCGGGCGTGGCCGGCCGGCCCAGGGGGATGAGGGCGGTGGCCATCTGGCGGACCTGCTCGGGGATCCCCAACTGGACCTGCTCGCCGCCGATCTCGGCGACCGTCTCCTCTCCCTTCGCCGCCGTCAGTCGCGTCTCGACGAAGCCGAAGGCGACGGCGTTGCAGTTGACCTTGAACTGGCCCCACTCCTTGGCCAGCGTCTTGGTCAGGCCGACGACGCCGGCCTTCCCCGCGGCGTAGTTGGCCTGACCCGCGTTGCCGAACATGCCGGAGGTGGAAGAGACGTTGACGATCTTGCGGAACACCTCCTCCCCGCGCTCCCGCTCGGCCTTCGCCGGCTCGCGTAGATACGGCGCCGCCGCCCGCACGACCTGGAACGGGACGACGAGGTGGATGTCCAGCATCTTCTGGAACCAGTCGTCGCTGAGCTTGTGGGCGGGTGCGTCGAGCGTGTAGCCGGCGTTGTTGACGATGATGTCGACCTTGCCCCAGGCCTCGATCGCGGTCATGACCAGGCGCTCGGGCTCGCCGGGCGAGGTCAGGTCGCAGCCGTAGACGGCGGTCTCGCCGGCGATCTCGGCGGCCGCCGCTGCCGCCGCGTCCTGGTCCAGGTCGTTGATCACCACCGCGGCCCCCTGCCGGCTCAGCAACTCCGCCGTCGCCCGCCCGATGCCGCGGGCGCTGCCGGTGACGATCGCGACCTTCTGGTCGAGTGCTCCCACTGATTCTCCTTTCGGTCGGCCGCCGCGGGCGGCCGCGTTTCAAGCCGCCGTCGAAGAGCGGCGCATCGCCCTCGAGATGACGAGCCGCTGGATCTCGTTCGTGCCCTCGTAGATCTGGGTGATCTTGGCGTCGCGCAGCATGCGCTCGACCGGGTAGTCGCTGACGTAGCCGTAGCCGCCCAGCACCTGGACCGCCTCGACGGTCACCGCCATCGCGGTGTCAGAGGCGAAGAGCTTCGCCATCGAGGTCCACATCCCGAGGTCGTCCGGCGTCGGCGACAAATCCGCCAACGTGCAGGCCTTGTAAAGGAGCTCCCGGGCCGCCGAGGTCCGGGTCTGCATGTCGGCGAGCTTGAACTGGATTCCCTGCAGGTCGGCGATCGGCGAGCCGAACGCGAGCCGCTCGCCCGCGTAGACGTTGGCGTGGTCGACCGCCCCCTGGGCGATCCCGACGGCTTGGGCGGCAGCGCCGAGCCGGGTCCGTTCGAGGGTGCCGAGCGCCACCGCCAGGCCCTTGCCCTCCTCGCCGATCAGGTTCTCGGCGGGGACGCGGACGTCGGTGAACGAGGGCGAGCCGGTGGGCGACCCCTTGATACCCAGCTTGCGCTCGAGCTTCCCGACCTCGAGGCCGGGACGGTCTTTCTCGACGATGAATGCGCTCAGCGCGCCAGGCCCGCCCGTGCGGGCGAACACGACGTAGTAGTCGGCGACGCCGGCGTTGGTGATCCAGCACTTCTGGCCGTTGATCACCCAGTCCCCGCCGTCGCGCACGGCCCGCGTCCGGATCGCGCGTGGGTCCGAGCCGGCCTCCGGCTCCGAGAGCGCGAACGCCGGCGACCACTCGCCGGACGCCAGCAGGGGCAGTATCCGCCGGCGCTGCTCCTCCGTGCCGTGCATCGCGATCGGCAGCGAGCCGAGCTCATGCACCATCAGGATCAGCGCGCTCGAGGCGCAGGCCTCGGCGATCTCCTCCACCGCCATCTGCAACATCAACGTCCCGGTGCCGGTGCCCCCGAATCCCTCGTCGAAGGGCAGGCCGAGCACGTCGTGCTCGGCGAGCAGCCGGCGCACGTCCCATGGATACTCGCCGGTGCGGTCGATCTCGGCCGCGCGAGGGGCGATCCGCTCCGTCGCCATCCGCCGGATCGCCTGGCGGAAATCCCACAGCTCCTCCGGGATCGTACGGGCGTCACCGAGGCGAGCGGCCGCGCTCATGCGGTCGCGACGGGCTGCTCGAGCCGCTCCCGCGCCGCATCGACGAAGGCGGACTGGTCGAGCTCCCGCAACCGCGGCAGCACCTCGCGCGAGAAGAGGCTCAGGTTCGCCACCGTCTCGGCGTGGGAGAGCTCGCCGCCCTGTCCCATGATCATCAGGTTGCCGACGCCGCCCGAGTGGGCGCAGAATTCGACGATCTGCTCGTAGACCTGATCCGGGGTGCCGGTGAAGGCGATAGCCGCATCGACCATGTCCTGGGCGCTCACGCCCGTGCCCATCCCGGCGCCCGACCCGATCTTCAGCTTGCGGCCGTCGCGGGTGGTCGCCGGGAAGTGGTCCCCGGCCCTGCCGCGGGTCTGGTTTCGCTTCAGCCACTGGGCGTTCGCGGGCGGCGGCATGTAGCCGGGCGGGTTCATGAACGCCTCGCCCACGATCGAGGTCGTGCGGAAGTACCCGGCGATCTCCTGCAGCCTGCGGTGGCCCTCCGCCTCGGTCTCGCCGACCCCCATCAGGGCGCAGTAGCCGAAGCGGTCGGGGCCTGGGAACCCGCGCCCGACCTCGAGCGAGCGCCGACGGTAGATGTCGAACAGCTCGCGCGCCTTCCAGCCGCCCAGGATCGTGACCAGCACATGGCCGCGCTCGCCCACCGATCGCGCCGTGCCCGGGCTGCCGCCGGTGACGAAGACGGGGGGATGGGGCTGCTGGAACGGGCGCGGCCAGATGTTCACCTGGCGGTGGTTGAACCACTCGCTCTCCCAGTTGAACGGCCCGTCCTGGTGGCTGAGCGCCTTCAGCAGGAGGTCGTGCGCGTCCCAATAGCGCTCGGTGATCTTCACCGGATTGGAGTTGGTGGGAGAGATCTCGTACGGAGCGCCCTTGGGGAGGCCGATGTCGAGCCGACCGCCGGAGACGACGTCGATGTAGGCGAGCTCCTCGGCCAGCCAGACCGGGTCGCGGCGCAACGACACGGCGAAGCCGAGGCCGAGCAGTCGGGCGCGCCGGGTCTGCCGGGCCAGCATCGCCAGCGGGATCGCCGCCGAGGGCGACAGACAGGTCGCCGAGCTGTGGTGCTCGTTGACCATGATGTCGAGGCCGAGCTCGTCGCACAGCATCCACTCGTCGAGCCGCTCGTTGATGATGTTCGAGGCGACCGCCGGGTCACAGTTGCGGTTGGGCAAGGTGACGCGCAGTGAGTCGGTCTCGATCTCCCAGGCGGCGTGGTAGGCCTGCTCGGAGAAGTGGTAGACGCGCAGCTCAGGCATCGGCGAACTCCCTCGTCAGGTCGACGAACCGCTCGGGCTGCTCGAGATGCGGATAGTGACCCGCGGCCTCCACCAGCTCGAACCGCGCCCCGGGGATCTCCGCCGCGAAGGCGCGGCCGTAGTCGGGGGAGACGATCCCGTCACTCGCCCCCCAGACCACCATCGTCGGGACCCGGATCCGCCGCAGCCACCGCCGCAGGCCGGGATTGTGCATGTACGGGCTCCAACCGAAGTAGGTGTAGGCCTCCCGGCTGCGGGCGATCGCCAGCAACTCCTCGTCGCTCATCGCCGAGTAGTCGCGGCGGCGCCTGTCCGGGTCGTGGTAGGCGAGTCGGGTCAGCTCCTCCTGGGAGACGGCGAAGACGTCGGCGATGTCGCGGTCCTCGCGCCCGCCGACCTTGATCCCAAGCGCATCGACGAGCACGACGTGGGAGAAGGCAGCAGTCGAGCGGACCGCGATCTCCGCCGCGAGCCAGCCGCCGAAGGAGGAACCGACCAGGACCGCGTCCTCGATCTGGAGCTCGCGGATCGCCTCGAGGTAGAAGAAGGCGAGGTCCCCTACCGTCCGGAACTCGGATGGCCACTCGGACGCCCCGAAGCCGGGATGCGAGGGCGCGATCACGTCGAAGCACTCCGCCAGCCCACCGAACCACGGCTGGGCAGGGTCGACGCCGTCGACCGGGTGGAGGAACAGGAGCTGTTTGCCCTCGCCGGCGCGGACGAGATCGATCGAGACCTCGTCTACGACGGCCGTGGAGGAGTGGATTGTGCGGGTGCTGGTCATCTCATTTCCGGATCGGAGTTTGGAAGTAATCCTAGAATACAGAACGCATGCCGGAGTCGTCAACCAAGGCGAGTGGGTTTCTAGTTTGATCCATAATCTGGGAGCTATACTGTATTTCGGTACACACTTTGTCATTGCGCCACGGAGAAGGGGAAGCCTGGACATGAAGATGCGTCACCTCGGAAGCCTTTCGGTCTCCGGACTGGGCCTGGGCACGATGGGCATGAGCCCGAGCGTCTACGGGCCGGTCGACGACACGGAATCGGTGGCGACGATCCGCTTCGCGCTCGACCGAGGGCTGACGTTCCTGGACACCGCCGACATCTACGGTGAAGGCCACAACGAGGAGCTGGTCGGGAAGGCGATCGCCGGCCGCAGGGACGAGGTGACCCTGGCGACCAAGTTCGGGATCGTCCCCGGCGAGGACGGCAACCTGGCCGCCGACAACCGGCCCGCCTACATGCGCGAGCGCCTCGAGGGCAGCCTCGAACGGCTCGGGGTCGAGCGGATCGACCTCTACTACGTGCACCGGGTCGATCCGGACGCCGAGATCGAGGAGATCGTCGGCGCCTTGGCGACCGAGGTCGAGGCGGGAAAGATCGGCGCCATCGGACTGTCCGAGGTCGGCGCCGACACCATCAGGCGAGCGCAGGCGGTACATCCGATCGCCGCGGTGCAGTCGGAGTACTCGCTGTGGAGCCGTGATGCCGAGCGCGAGGTGCTCCCGACCCTGGCCGGGCTCGGCATCGGCTTCGTCCCCTACATGCCGCTCGGCGCCGGCTTCCTCACCGGTGCGGTCCGAAACCTCGAGGACCTCGAGCCAGACGACTTCCGACGCAACCTGCCTCGCTTCCAGCCGGGAACGATCGAGACCAACGTCGCCGTCGCCGATGGCGTCCGGAAGGTCGCCGAACGCCACGGCGCCGAGCCCGCACAGGTTGCCCTCGCCTGGATCCTCTCCCGCGGCGACTTCGTCGTCCCGATCTTCGGCACGCGCCGGGTCTCGAACCTGCGCTCGAACCTCGGAGCGATCGATCTCGAGCTCGGTCCCGACGACCTCGCGGAGCTCGACGAGCTGTCCGCCCAGGTTGTCGGCAGCCGCCTCCCGTCGTTCCTCGAGGGACTGAGCCCGGACCCGGCATGAGCGCCGGGACGCGATCGACGCCCGTCGCGGCGAGCCGCCGGATCCGGCTCGGCGAGCTGGAGATCGTCGCCCTCGCCGATGGCGCCGCGGTGAGCTGGCCGGAGCCCCTGAGCGAGCTCTTCCCGGACGTCACGCCAGAGCACTGGTCCGGCCTGCGGGCGCGCCACCCCGAGCTCTTCGGCACCGCCGGCGGCTGGCGCCTCGACGTCCTTTGCTACCTGATCCGGGGGCCGGGCTGGAACCTCCTGGTCGACACCGGGATGGGGCCCGCCGAGAGCGGCTACTCCGCCTTCGTCGGCGCCGCCGGGTCGCTGCCGCGGCTGCTCGCCACGGAGGGGCTGCGGCCCGACCAGGTGGAGATGGTCTTCTTCACCCACCTCCACCCCGACCACATCGGCTGGAACCGGGTCGGATCGGGCGCCGCGCGCGGGCTCACCTTCGACCGCGCGAGCTACCGGGTGCCGGCGCTCGACTGGGAGACCTTCCAGGATCCCGGGATCGAGGCCGGGGCGGCGTGGCCGTTCGTCGCCGACCTGATCGATCCGCTCGCCGCCTCGGGCCGACTGGGACTGGTGGCGGCAGGCGAGGAGATCCGTCCCGGCGTCACGGTGGTCGAGCTGCCCGGTCACACGATCGGGCACGCCGGCCTCGCGATCGTCGGCGGCGGCCGCGAGGCGCTCCTCTGCGGCGACGCCTTCCTGCACCCGGCACAGGTCGAGCGGGCCGAGGTGACGATGCTGCGCGAGATGGACCAGGCGGCGGCGATCGCCACCCGCCGGCGGGTCCTCGATGGCATCGTCGACCAGGAGGTCGTCTTCCTCGGCAGCCACTTCCCGGACTTCGGCCGTCTCAGGTCGACGGCGGAGGGCGTGGGCTGGACGCGCCTCGCCGACGAGGAGCGAGCGCTGCCGTGAGCCTCGAGGTCCGCATCGAGGAGCTCGAGCAGGAGCTGCGGGCGCTCCGCGACCGCGAGCGGATCTGCAACCTGATGGCCGACTACTTCGCCGCCGTCGACGTCGGCTGGGAGGCCGAGCTGCCCGACAAGCGCGAGCGCCTGATCGAGTCCGTGTTCGCCGCCGACGTCGTCGTCGAGATGATCACCGGCAGCGGCCCCAGCGTCTTCCGCGGCCGGACGGCGCTCCGAGAGGCCTACGACCGGGACTTCGATGCCTATCCCTTCGGCATCCACTACGGGAGCAACCCCAGGCTCACCATCGACGGCGACCAGGCCGACGGCGCCTGGCACGTCTTCGCCCCTTGCACCGACCCCGAGGGCGTCTCCCGCTGGTTCGGCGGCCGCTACCTGGTCGAGTTCGCCCGCGCCCCCGAGGGCTGGCGAATCTCCCGTCTGGTCCAGCAGGTGGCCTTCTTCACTGCGTTCGACCGGCCCTGGTCGGGTCGGGCGGGTTAGGGACGAGGGTTCCAGGGCGGGCGGGGGTGCGGGGTGCCGGCGGCCGTCCGAGGTGGTCGCGGGGTGTCCTGGGCTCCTCATGGGGGTCCTGGCAGGCTGTGACCCCCATGAGGAGCCCAGGACGTGAGGCTTCTGGTTGGGAGGCGTCACCGGGACGTTGCGAAGTCGGACTTCCGTGACGATCGCGTCGGAGAGCCTCCACACCTCGGCCGGATCCGTGACGAAGATGCCGGGAACGTCACACTTTCCGGCCCCGGGAGGCCCCTTTTCGGACCTGAATCGGGGGTCGAAAACGCGCTGCGTGGATTACCCGTCCTATGGCACGGGCAATCCACGCAGCGCGTAGGTCGGTGTTGGACAACACGGGAGGAAGCGTGGAGTTCCCGGCATCTCCGTCACGGATCCGGCGGCCGGGGGCTCGCGTGGTTCGAAATCCACCTATGGCGTGGATTTCGAACCACGCGGGACCGACCGCGGATCTGCGTGGTTGGAAACCCGCGCCATACGCGGATTTCCAACCGGGGAGATTCCTGACCGTTCGAGGACCGGCCCGTCGGCGCCCCTTGGCGCCCTTCGGTGACAGCCCCGGCGCACTTCCGGCGCACCCCCGTGACGCTCCCGCGCATCTCCCTCCACGCCTTCCGCACACCCGCCCCTCTCGCCACGGCCACAGCCTGCCCGGGCCGTGGCGAGAGGGGCGCGTCCGTAATCCGGGCGCCAGCTTGCGGGTCCCCGTCCCCCCCGTGCGACAGCCCGCGGGTCCCGACCGCAGCCGGATCAGGTCCCGATCTCGAGGGTTCCGGTGCGCCTCCGGCGCAGTTGGGCGGAGATTGCGATCGCGACGACCACTGCCACACTGTTGAAGACCTGGGTCACCCAGGGGGCGACTCCGAGGAGGACGAGGCCGCTGATCGTCGTGCCGACGAAGAAGAGGCCGACGATCGTGCCCGGGACGTTGTATTTGCCCGGCTGCCAGGTGGTGGCGCCGAGAAAGACGGCCGCGAGCGCCGGGAGGATCGAGGCGAGGCTGCCGGCGTTGGGGTCGCCGCTGCCCTGGGAGGCGATCAGCAGGACCCCGGCCGCGCCCGCGAGGCAACCCGAGAGCACGAAGCTCATCAGCACCGTGCGCCGCACGTTGAGACCGGTCAGCTGAGCGGCGCTCTGGTTCGAGCCGGTGGCGAGCAGACGTCGCCCGTAGGGCGACTGGGTGAGGACGAACCAGACGACGACGCTGACGACGAGCATGATCAGGAAGAGGGCCGGGATCCCGGCCACGGTCTTGGCGCTGAGGTTGGTCAGCGTCGGCGAGAGCCCGTTGCTGATCGGGATGCCGTTGGTGTAGGCCTGGACGAGCCCGGCCATGATCGTGCCGGTGCCGATCGTGGCGATGATCGAGTTGACCCCCAGGTAGGTGACGATGCCGCCGTTGATCGCCCCGATCAGGGCGCCGCAGGCGATCGCCGCGGCGATGCAGGGCACGAGCGGCAGGCTCGCTTTGCTCATCAGTGCCGCCACGAGGATCGCGCAGAGCCCCATGTTGTTGCCGACCGAGACGTCGAAGCGGCCGCCGACCAGGGGGAAGATCAGCGCCAGGGCGATGACCGCCGGCACCGACTGGGAAAGGGCGATGCTGCGGAAGTTCTCGGCGGTGCCGAAAGTTTCCGGTTTCAGCAGGCAGAACACGGCGACGACCGCGAAGAAGAGGATGACGAGCCCGAAGCGCTCGGCGGTGTGAAGGGAGAAGCTGAGCCGGGGGCGCCGGCTCGGCCGGGAGGATGGAGCGCCCGGCGGCTGTGTTTGCGCCTCTGGCGCAACGGCGGTGAGCTCCGGTGCGGTGTGCGTCATGCTGCCTCTCTCTCTGCGGATAGGACCAGTTCGGTGAGCCGCTCCGCCTCGAGCTCGGAGCGATTGAGTTCGGCGACGATCCGGCCGTCGCGCAGGACGAGAACCCGGTCGGATGCGTGAACCAGCTCCTCGAAGTCGGAGCTGACGAGGATCGCGGCGGTCCCGCCCTGTACCGCCCGGCGGATGGAGGCGTAGACGTCGGCCCGCGCCCCCACGTCGACCCCCTGGGTCGGCTCGTCAAGAAGCAGCAATCGCGGCTTCCGCTGCAGCCAACGGGCGAGGATCACCTTCTGCTGGTTGCCCCCGGAGAGCGAGGAGAGCGACGCCGCGTCGCCGTCGGTCCGAATCGAGAACTCGGCCAACGCATCGCGGGCGTCAGCCCGCTCGCGGGCGTGGCGGAAACCGGCCGCCCCCCGATAACGGGGGAGGTTCGCGACGCTGAGGTTCATGCGGACGCTGAGGTCAGGGAACGCGGCATCCTGCTCGCGGTTCTCCGGGATGTAGGCGATGCCGCGCCGCATGGCCTGTTCCGGCGACTTCGGCCGCAGCGGCTCGCCCGCCAGCCGCAGCTCGCCGGACTCGATCGGGTAGGCGCCGAAGATCGCCCGCAACAGCTCGGTGCGGCCCGAGCCGAGCAGGCCCGCGATGCCGACGATCTCTCCCTCGCGGACCTTCATCGAGATGTCGGCGAGGGGGCCGCCGCGCAGGTGCGACACCTCCAGGACCGGGTTGGCGATGTGGCGCTCGGCGCTCTCGGCGTAGAGCCGCTCGAGCGGCCGTCCGACGATGTACTCGACCAGCTGCTCCTGGGTGAGATCCTCGGCGTCGCGCGTGATCACGTGCCGTCCGTTGCGCAGGACGGTGACCGAGTCGACCACCGAGACGACCTCCTCCAGCCGATGGCTGACGTAGAGGACCGCGAGTCCCGATCGGGCAAGGCGGCGCAGCGCCTGCAGCAGAATCTGGACCTCGTGCTCGGGGAGGGAGGCGGTCGGCTCGTCGAGGACGAGCACGGAGACGCTCTCCTCCTCGTCCTGCAGCGCCCTGGCGATCGCGATCATCGTGTGGTCGGCGGGCCGCAGATCACCGAGGACGTCGTCGGGGCGGGCAGCGATCTCGAAACGGTCGAGCAGCGCCGCGGTCCGCTTGCGCAACGCCCGCCAGCGGATGCCGCCCGCGGCGGTCGGAAAGCCGCCGGCGCTGCCGATCGCCATGTTCTCCGCCACCGTCAGCAGGGGGAAGACGCCCGGGCTCTGGTGGACGAAGCGCAGGCCGCAGCGACGGGCCAGCTCGGGGCTGGTGCCGTCACTCGCCACCTCGCGTCCGCCGAACCGCAGCGTCCCGCCCGGCTCGCCGCGGTAGACGCCGGCGAGGATCTTGATGAGCGTCGACTTGCCCGAGCCGTTGCCGCCGAGCAGGCCGTGGATCTCACCGCGTGCCGCGCTGAAGCCCACCGCGTCGAGCGCCCGGGTCGGGCCGAACGACTTGGAGAGATTCTCGACGACGAGCGCCGCCTCGTGGCGACGCTCGTCGTGGGTGGAGGAGAGATGTTCTGGGAACACCACCTTCTCAGCCCCCGTTCCAGACCTTCTGGTAGGGAGCTTTGAAGTCGTAGCTGCCGTTGGCGAATTCTTCGGGTTCCGGCAGGTTGTGGGTCTTGTCGACGAACAGTGACTCGCCGCCCTCGTAGGGCATCTTCGTTTCACCCGCGAACACCCGGTTCAGAACGTCGAGGACGGCCCAGCCGGCCCAGTAGGACGGGTATGCGTCGGCGGCGTAGGCGGGCGCGAGTTCATCGCGGATGTTCTGGAAGTCGCCCTGGCCGCCGTCGCCGCAGCAGAGCACTTCGAACTTGTGACCGGCGCTGAGGATCGCGGCCTGCAATCCCGAGGGCAGCCAGGCCGAGGCGTGGTAGTAGAGGACGTCGGCGTCGGGGTGGGCCAGGACGCCGCTCTTGAAGATTTCCGGACCCTTGCCTTCACCCAGCTGGGGGACCGTGAACGAGAGCGGGTAGAGCGAGCAATCCGGGCACTTCGCTTCGATCGTCTTCGCGAAGCGTTCACTGTGTTCGTGCTGCAGTGCCTGGTCGTCGTTGCGGACCTGGATGATCTTCGGGTCTTCGATGCCCTGTTCCTTGGCCAGGGCGAGGACGACTTCGGCGTCCTTTTCGCCGGTTTTGCCGTAGAACTGCGCCCAGTCCTTGCCGTTGAATTCGACGTCGGCGGCAAAGAGCGGCTGGCCACCGTGGAAGACGGGGTTATCGCAGTCGAGGCCACCGTAGGCGACGACCGGGACGCCGGCCTGTTTTGCCGCCAGCAGGCCGGACTTGATCAGCGGACAGTCGATCGGCAGCTCGATGATGCCGTCCGCGTTGGCGCTGATCGCCTGACGCATCGCCGCGATCGTCAGGTTCGGTTCGGCCTTGGTGTTGACCACGTGCAGGTTCCAGCCGAGTTCCTTCGCCGCTTCGGTCATCCCGTTGGTGATCCGCTGGCACCCTTCGAATTCGAGGCAGCTCAGCAGCCAGACGTTCTTGCCCGCTTGTGCCTTCGGGCCGGAGGTCGGGCCCTTTTCGACCACCCCGGCGAAGTTTTCCTTCAGCACCTTGGCCGCGTCGAGATCGATGCCGCCGCTGCCGCCGTCGGCACTCCCGGTGGTCGAATCCGAACTCGACGAACCACCGCCCGAGGACGACCCACAGGCGACGATCGAAAGCGCCAACAAGAGTGCGACCACAGCGAGTCCGACCTGTTTGAGACCACTACGCCCGGACGGGCGCGAAAGCTTCCTGGAGCGGAAGTAGTGCATCGATTCCTCCTCTGACCGCACCTTTCCCGTGGTGCGAGCTTATGACAGTCATCCCAAGTTACAGTACAAGCGAGAAGGATGTCAAGACATAAGAAAAGCGCCCCGCACGAGGCGGGGCGCTGGGTGCTCAGGACCCTTCGGGGTTCCCGGCGACGAGTTCCGCGGCCTGGATCACCAGCGGATTGAAGTACTCGCGCACGTGGTGCATGAGGCCGTCGCGGAACTCGACGATGACGCAGTAGGTGTTGTTGTAGGAGCGGCCCGAGGTCAGCTCCACCACGCCGCTGTACTCGGCGACGAGCGTGTTCGGTCCGCCGAGCGGGCGCATGGTCAGGTTGTGGAACGAGCAGGAAGCGACGCTCTCGCTGATCGGTCGCTCGAACTCCCGGATCTGCTCCCGGCCCTCGACCCGCCGCGGGAAGCCCGGCGGTGCGAAGGGGAATTCGAGCGTCGCGTCGTCGCTGTGGATGTCGACGATGCGATCGAGATCCTTGTCGATCAACGCTTGGTGGAAGGCATGGAACGCGGCTTCGTTGGTCGCGAGCTCGCCGTCGGCAGTCTGCATCGGTGCTCCTCCTGTTCGTCTATTGCACGATCCGCACGACGCGGCGGCGAAACCGCCATCCGCCCTCGCCGCGGTCGAGCTCGTCTTCGTAGATCACGCTCGCGACGATGCGCGGCTCGGCCCCACCCTCGACGACCATCGCGTAGCAGCGGCCGTTGACGGTTCCGTCGCGCTCCTCGGCGAGGACGGTGCCGATCCAGTGGGTGCGCAGCTCGGCCCCCGGGGCGTCGCCGGCCGCCCGCGCGAACTCCGCCAGCTGCTCCGCGCCGGTCACCTCGCCGGCGCGGGAGGAGACGAAGACCCCATCCGCGCCGAAGCAGGCTGCCCAGGCGGGACCGTCGCCGCGGTCGATCGACTGCGCGTAGCGGGCGTTCAGCTGCTCGATCGCGATCCGATCGTCCGTGCCCAGCATCAGGAGGCCTCCCCCAGGCCGACCATCACCGTCTTGGTCTCCATCACCGCCTCCATCGCGTGGCGCCCGCCCTCGCGACCGAGGCCGGAGGCCTTGTAGCCGCCGAACGGGGCGTTGGGGAAGAAGTCGTAGTCGTTGATCCCGACCGTCCCGGCCCGCAGGGCGCGGGCCACGCGCATCGCCCGCTCGACGTTGTCGGTGTAGATCCCGGCCGAGAGGCCGTAGGGAGAGTCGTTGGCCAGGCGGACCGCCTCTTCCTCGCCCTCGATCGGGATCACCGAGAGGACCGGGCCGAAGATCTCCTCGCGAGCGATCGTCATCGTCCGGTCGACGTCGGCGAAGATCGTCGGGTTGACCCAGTTGCCGTCGCCGAGCTCCCCGGCAGGCCGATCGCCGCCGATCACCAGGCGGCCGCCCTCCTCGCCGCCGCGCTCGATGTAGGACATCACCTTCTCCAGCTGGACCGCGTTGATCAGCGGCGCCGAGGTCGTGGCCATCTCGAACGGGTCTCCGTACCGGACACGGTCGCCGGCACGAGCCGCGATCTCGACGAATTCGTCGTAGACCTCGCGCTCGACCAGCGCCCGCGTCTGCGCCGAGCACACCTGTCCCGAGAGGCCGATGCTGACGTGGGCCATGGTGGTGACCGCCGCCCGTTCCAGATCGGAATCGGCGAAGACGATCGAGGGGCTCTTGCCGCCGAGCTCCAGCGAGACGCGGCGGATGCCCTTGCCGCTGGCGGCGAGGATGTGTTCGCCCGTGGCGCGGCTACCGGTGAAGTTGATCTTGTCGACGCCCTCGTGGGTGACCAGAGCCTCGCCGGTGACCGGGCCGTCGCCGAGGACCAGGTTGAAGACCCCGTCCGGGAGTTCCAGCTCCTCGATCAGCTCGGCGAGCCGGATCACGGTCAGCGGCGCGTACTCGGAGGGCTTGATCACCAGGGTGCAGCCGGCGGCGAGAGCCGGGCCGATCTTGCCGCAGGACTGCATCAGCGGTGCGTTCCAGGGAAGGATCCCGGCGACGACGCCGATCGGCTCGAGCAAGGTCAGCATCTGCATCGGGTGGCCCTCGCTGTAGACGGGGAAGGTCTCGCCGGTGAGCTTGTCGATCCAGCCGACGTGGTGGTCGATGCGGTCGGCGGCCATGCCGGCCGAGGCGCCGTAGGAGGAGCTCATCGACAACGGCATGCCGTTGTCGAGCACCTGCAGGCGGTTCAGTTCGTCGGCGTTCTCGTGGATCAGGCCGACCAGCCGCTGCAACAGGTGCATGCGCTCGCGGGCTCGCATCGACGGCCACGGACCCTCGTCGAACGCCCGCCGCGCCGCGCGCACCGCGCGGTCGACGTCGGCGGCGCCGGCCGTGGCCCACGTCGTGACCTCCTCGTTCGTGGCAGGCGAGAGGTGGGTCCAGGCGGAGCCGCCCTCGCCCTCGCTCCATTCGCCGTCGATGTAGAGGCGGCCGGGAGACAGGTCGAGCTCGTGCGCCCGTGGTAGCACCGTGATCGCCATTCCTGCAGCCTCCTCCGTCGTGTGACTGTCCCATTTATCGGGAACAGTTTCTACTTATAGCACGCAGGGAGACTTCTGCAGCGCAGGTCAGGCAGGCGGTGGCCCGACCAGCGCGGCGATCTCGTCTGAGTCGAGATGCGCGAAACGCTCGCGGGCGAGCTCCGGGTCGCGGGCCACCGCCTTCTCGAGCTCGGCGACCAGGCGCCGCACTCTTTTGAACCCGGCGGCGCGAGACAGGGCCGCGAGGGCCGGCTCGGCACCGTCGATCGACAGCGCGGCGATCGCCCGCCCCTCGGCCGCGATCGGGATCCCGACCTCGGCCCCCTCGCCGTCGGTGCCCGCCGCCCGCGCGTACCCGTCACCGCGGATCTCCTCGAGCCGCGCCCGCAGCGAGCGGGTGCGGGCCGCCGAGCGACGGCCTCCGCCCTCCCAGCGGAGATAGCGGAGGACGTCGTCCTCGGGCATCCCGGCGAGGATCGCCAGCCCCGCCGCCGTCGTCCCCAGTGGAGCTGTCTGCCCGAGGCGGGTGCCGGCGTGGACTTCGTTGCCGCCCTCGAAACCGAGCATCCGCACCGCGTGCCAACCGACCCGCACGTCCAGCGCGGTCGTCTCCCCCAGCTCGGCCGCGGCGCGGGCCACGTAGGGAGCGGCGGTGCGCTGGATCTCGAACTGGTGAAAGAAGCTGTTGACCAGCATGTAGGAGCGTCCGCCCAGCTCGTATTTGCTCCCGGTCGAGTCGCGGGCGGCGAAGCCGGCGTCGTCGATCGTCGCGAGCAGCCGGTGCGCGGTGCTGGTCGGGATGCCCATCTCCTTCGCCACGTCGGCGACGCCGAGCGGACCCCCACTCTCGGCGAGCAGGTGGAGCGCGTCGAAGATCTGGTCGACCGAGGTGTTCGGGACCGGCGGCATCAGACGCTCGCCTCGGAGTACTCGGACGGGTAGAGCCGGCTCGACCGCGACAGCTCCTCCATGAGCTCGCGCAGGTCGTCGAGCAGCTCGTCGAGCCGCTCGTCGGTGAGACGCTCGGCCGGTCCGCCGACGGTGAGTGACCCGTGCGGGAATTCGGCGCTTGCCGGGATCGGGAAGGAGACGCCGTTGACGCCGCGCCAGTGATCGCCGAAGACGGTCGCGAAGCCGCGCTCGCGGATCGCCTCGACCTCCGCCCAGACGTCGTCGGCGCTGTCCAGCGTGCGGCCGCTGAAGCTCTCGAGGGGCTGCTCCAGGTAGCGCCCGATCGCCTCGTCGGGGAAGCTCGCGAGGATCGCCCGGGAGGCCGGGCTGATGTGCAGCGGCGTGATGCGGCCGAGCGGGATCCGGCGGGCGATCACACCGCTCCCGCGAACACCGCCGACGATCACGGCGCTGCGTCCCCAGGGCACGGCGAGGGTCACCGTCTCGCCGGAGAGCTCGCGCATCCGCGCCATGTAGGGGTGGCAGAACTCGGGCAGGTTGAGATCCGGCAGGCCGCCGCGGGCCAGCCGGAGGGTGCCGGGGCCGAGCAGGTAGCGCGTCCCCGAGGAATCGCGGACCACGTAGCCGTGGCGCAGCAGGGTGCGGAGCGCGCGGTGCACCATGTTCTTCGTCATGCCGAGCCGGCGGCTCAGCTCGGTGACCCCGTAGCTCTCGGCGCCGCCCGTCAACTCGGAGAGGACCAGGAGGACCCTCGCGGTGGCTTTGTTGCCGACCAGGCCGTCGCCCTCGCCGCTGCTCGTCGGCCCGGAGTCGGTCTTGCGCTCGATTCCTGATGCTGGCATCCGCGAGGCTCCTCCCCTGTTCGCAACTTCCCCGATCGGGAATGTCTCCTGAGACTCTAACCAGATGACGGGACAGCCGGACCAACCGTCAGGACGATCTTCCCGAGGTGGAGGTTCGCCCGCATCCGCTCCTGCGCCTCGAGCGCCTGCTCCAGCGGGTACACGCTGTCCACGACCGGCCGCAGCGAGCCCTCGGCGAGGGCGGGCAGCAAAGCCTCTCCGGCGCTCCGCACGCAGGCCTCGTACTCCTCGATCGTGCGGGTCCGGAAGGTGACGCCGATCAGCCGCAGCCGCTTCAGCGCCAGCAGGTCGAGGTCGAGGTCGCCGACGGCCGGGCCGAGGCGTCCGACGCTGACCAGCCGTCCACGCAGCGCCATCGCCCGCAGGTTCGCGGCCAGCACCGGCCCGCCGACATGGTCGATCACGACGTCGACCCCGCTTCCGCCCGTCCGCTCCTCGACCACGGCCTCGAACGGCTCGCGTTCGTGCTCGATCGCGACGTCGGCGCCGAGGCTTCGCACCAGCTCCGCCTGCTGCCCGGAGGCGACGGTGGCGAAGATCTCGCCGGCCCCGAGGTGGCGGGCGATCTGCAGTCCGAGCAGCCCCACCGCCGAGCCCGCGGCCTGGATCAGGACCGCCTCGCCGGCAGCCAGCTCGGCGTTCGTCCGGATCGCGTCGTACTCGGTCACGAGCGCGACCGGCGTGGCCGCCGCCTGCGGCCAGTCGAGCTCCGCGGGCACCGGCAGCAACAACCGCTCGTCGACGGCCAGCAGCTCCGCGTAGCCGCCGCTGCACTGCCCCATCACCCGGTCGCCGACGGCGAACCGGGTGGCCTCGGCACCGCGGGCAACGACCTCCCCGGCCGACTCCAGGCCGCCGATCGGCGGTCCGCCGCGGGCGGTCGCCTGCTGCCGATAGCGGCCCAGGCGCTGCGAGAGATCGGCCCTGTTCAGCGCCGTCGCCCGCACCCGCACGAGGACGTCGCGAGGCCCCAGCTCCGGCTCCGGCACGTCCGCCAACCGCAGCGTCCCGGCCTCGCCGGGATTCTCGATCACCATCGCCCTCACCGCGACACCGCCAGACCCTCGGCCCGCATCCGCGCGGCGAGCACCTCGCCGATCATGATCGCGGTCAGGTTCGTGTTGGCACGGGGGATGGTCGGCGCGATCGACATGTCCGCCACCCGCAGCCCCTCCACCCCGTACACCCGGCCCCCGGCATCGACGACCGCACCCGCGTCGTCCGCGGTGCCCATGCGGGCGGTGCCGCAGGGGTGCTTGAAGGTGGTCGCGACCCCCTCGACGTATGCGGCCAACGCGCGGTCGTCGCCGAGCGTCCCCTCGTCGAGCATCGCGACGCGCTCCACGTACGGTGCCATCTGCGGCGAGTGGGCGACCTCCCAGGCAAGCCTGACCCCCTCGCCGAGACGCTCGACGTCGGCGGCGGCCTCGTTCAGCCGGAGCTCGATCCGCGGCGGGTCCGACGAGCTGCCTCCGGGCCAGCTGACGCGCCCGCGCGAGCGAGGCCGCTGCAGGCCGGCCCCGAGCATGAAGATGCGCTCGGCCCCGACCTTCGCCGCCAGCTCCGGCGCGTCCGCGAGGTCGACCGGCAGCACCGCCAGCAGCTGCATGTCGCCCGCTTCGCCGGAGCCGCGCGCGGTGTAGCGGAGGCCGACCTGCACCGAGCGGGAGTCGAGGTCACAGACGCCCGGCGTCGGCACCAGCCCGATCCAGGCGAAGGCGTGGTCGATCAGGTTCTCGCCGACCCCGGGAAGGTCGACGAGGGGGGCCCCGCCGGCCGCCCGGACCCGGGCGGTGGCACCGATCCCGGAGCGGAGCAGGATCCCAGGGGTGCAGATCGCCCCGGCGCAGAGGATGACCTCGCCTGCCGCGACCAGCTCGCCGTCCTCGAGCTCGATCCCGGTCGCGCGGGTGCCCGCGAAGGCGAGGCGGCGGACCGGCGCGGCGACGCGGATCTTGAGGTTGGACCGCCGGCGCACCTCGGAGGTGAGGTACGCGGCGGCGGTGGAGACCCTCTGGCCGTCCTCGACGTTCATCGGCCAGGGGCCGACCCCGACCGCACCCGGGAGGTTGAGGTCGGGCGCTTCGGCGTGGCCGAGGGCGAGCGCCGCCTCGAAGAGCGCCCGGTGGACGCCGAGGAAGTCCTCGCGGTGCGCGCGCCGGATCGGCACCGGCCCGTCGGCGCCGTGGTGCTCGCCGCCGAAATCGCGGTCCGACTCGAGCCGGCGGAAGTACGGCAGCACCTCCGGCCAGCTCCAGCCGGGATTGCCGGCGGCCGCCCACTCGTCGTAGTCGGCCGGGGCGCCGCGCAAGGCGACGGCGCTGTTGATCGCCGAGCCGCCACCGAGGACCTTGCCCGCCGGGTACTCGATCTCCCGCCCCGGCACCGCCTCGGCCTTGAACTTCCAGGCGTGGGCGATGCCGCTGTCGGACGTGGCGCGACCGACGAGCTCGGCCGGCACCTCGTCGGCGCCGCCCGGGTCGGCCCCGGCCTCGAGCAGGAGGACCCGCCGGCCCGGGTCCTCGGAGAGCCGTGCCGCCAGCGTCGCCCCCGAGGCGCCGGCCCCGACGACGACCACGTCCCAGCCCGCGGCGCTCATCGCAGCTCCTCACGCGCCCGCCGACCGCCGGGGTCGGAGAGCGTGATGCCGCCGTCGATGACGACCGTCTGGCCGGTGATCCAGGAAGCTTCGTCGCTGAGCAGGAAGGCGGTCAAGTCCGCCGTGTCGCGCGGCGTTCCGAGCCGCCCGAGCGGGTAGAGCGCCTCCAGCCCGGCGTTCTCGTCCTCGTACAGGGGGCGGGCGAAGCTGGTCGTGACCACGGCGGGGGCGATGCCGTTGACGCGGATCCCCGGTCCCAGCTCGAGCGCCAGCTGGCGGGTGAGGTGGATCAGCCCCGCCTTGCTGAGGTTGTAGGGGCCGAGCATCTCGCCGGCCACGAGCCCTCCCGCCGAGGCCACGTTCAGCACGGCGCCGCCGTGCTCGCCCATCCAGGCTTCGTGCACGAGCTGGGTCCAGGCCAGCGCCGCGACCAGGTTGACCTCGAGGATCTTCCTGAAGGCGTCGAGATCGGCCTCGATCGTCGGCCCGTAGAGCGGGTTGGCGGCGGCGTTGTTGACGAGCAGGGAGCAGCGGCCGAAGGCCCTGAGGGTGGCGGCGACGGCGTCCCGACGGTGCTCCGGGTCCGCGGCGGAGCCGGCGAGGGAGATCGTCCGCTCGCCGGCGCCGAGCGACTCGCGCGCGGCATCCAGCTCGGCCCCGTGGCGGGCGGTGATGCAGACGCGGGCCCCCTCCTCCAGCAGCCTCCGCGCGATCGCCAGCCCGATGCCGCGCGAGGCGCCGGTGACGATCCCGGCCTGCCCGTCGAGGCGCCCTCCCCGCTCGGTCATGAGGCCCGCTCGAGGAGCAGGGCGATGCCCTGACCGCCGCCGATGCAGAGGGTGACGAGGCCGAGCTCGTGATCCCCCCGCTCCATCTCGGCCAGGGCCTTGACCGTGATCGCGGCACCGGTGGCGGCGATCGGGTGGCCGAGGGCGACCGCGCCGCCGTTGGGATTGACGCGGGCGGGGTCGAGCCCGAGGTCGCCCATCACCGCCAGGGCCTGGGCGGCGAATGCCTCGTTCAGCTCGATCACGCCGATGCGGTCGAGCTCGACGCCGCTCCGCTCCAACACCTTGCGCACGGCCGGCACCGGCCCGATGCCCATGACCCGCGGGTCGACCCCACAGCTCGCGGCCGCCAGCACCCGCGCTCGCACCGGCACCCCGAGCTCCCGGGCGCGCTCCTCGCGCAGCACGACGACGGCGGCCCCGGCGTCGTTCATGCCCGAGGCGTTGCCGGCGGTGACGGTGCCGCCGTCGCTCCTGAAGATCGGCTTCAGCGCCGCCATCGCCTCCAGCGAGGCGTCCGGTCGCAGGTGCTCGTCGCGCTCGAAGGGCACCTCGCCCTTGCGCGTCGGCACCGGCACGGGGACGATCTCGGCGTCGAAGCGACCGGCCGCCTGGGCGGCGGCGGCGCGGCGGTGCGACTCGACCGCGAATTCGTCCTGCTGCTCCCGGGTGATGCCCTTTTCGGCGGCCAGGTTCTCGGCGGTCACCCCCATCAGGATGTCGTGGAAGGGGTCGGTGAGGCCGCCCTGCACGGGGTCGACCAGGTGAGCGTCGCCCATCCGCGTCCCCCAACGCGCGGACGGCACCCAATAAGGGCCGCGGCTCATCGACTCGGCGCCTCCGGCGAGCGCGATGTCGACGTCGCCGGCCTGGATCGCCTGCACCGCCGAGACGATCGCCTGCACGCCGGTGCCGCACAGACGGTTGACGGTGAAGGCCGGCGTCTCCTTCGGGATGCCGGCCTTGATGCCGACGACCCGGGCCATGTACATGTCCTCGGTCGCGGTGTGCACGACGTTGCCGAAGACGACATGGTCGATCTGCCCCGCCTCCAACCCGGCCCGCTCGATCGCCGCGCGGGCCGCGATGGCGCCCAGCTCGGTCGCCGGAACATCGCGGAGCGACCTCCCGTAGGACCCGATCGGGGTCCGCGCCGCTCCCGCGATCACGACCCCGGTACCGCCGTCGGATGCCTTGTTTGTTATCGGTTTGTTTGGAATTCGGTTCATATCCCATTTTATAGTACATTGATATTCCAAACGGGAGAGGAGCCTCGATGAGCGATTCGTCCGCCGACATCAGTACCGCGCTGGAAGCCTTCGGTCGCGGCGAGTTCGTCGTCGTGACCGACGACGAGGAGCGTGAGAACGAGGGCGATCTGATCATCGCCGCCGCGAAGATCAGCGCCGAGAACGTCGGCTTCATGGTCCGCCACACCTCCGGGGTGATCTGCGTGCCGATGACCGGTGAGCGGCTGGATGAGCTGCGGCTGCCGCAGATGGTCAGCGCCAACTCCGAGGCCCACGGCACCGCCTTCACCGTCTCCTGCGACCTGCGCAGCGGCGGCACCACCGGCATCTCCGCCGCTGACCGGGCGCGGACGATCCGCGCCCTCGCGGACCCCAGCACCACCTACGCCGAGCTCGCCCGCCCGGGCCACGTCTTCCCCCTGCGCTACTGCGAGGGCGGGGTGCTGCGGCGCAGCGGCCACACCGAGGCGGCGGTCGACCTGGCGCGCCTGGCCGGGCTCGAGCCGGTGGCGGCGATCTGCGAGATCGCCAACGAGGACGGCTCGATGGCGCGCGGCGAGGAGCTCGACCGCTTCGTCGCCGATCACGGGCTGACGAAGATCTCGATCGCCGCCATCATCCGCCATCGCCGCCGCCACGAGAAGCTGGTGCGGCGGGTGGCCGAGGCGCAGTTGCCGACCGAGCACGGCGAGTTCCGCGCCTACGTCTTCGAGTCGCTGCTGACCGGCCTGCAGCACCTGGCGCTGGTGCAGGGCGACCTCGACGGCGAGCCGCCGCTCGTCCGCGTCCACTCCGAGTGCCTGACGGGCGACGCGATGGGCTCGCTGCGCTGCGACTGCGGCGAACAACTGCACGCCGCGCTCGCCCACATCAGCGCCGAGGGCCGGGGCGCGCTGATCTACCTCCGCGGCCACGAGGGCCGCGGCATCGGGCTCGGGCACAAGCTGCGCGCCTACGGCCTCCAGGACGGGGGCCTCGACACCGTGCAGGCCAACCTCGAGCTCGGCTTCCCCGCCGACTCGCGCCGCTACGGGGTGGGGGCCCAGATGCTGGTCGACCTCGGCGTCAGGCGGATGCGGCTGATGACCAACAACCCCGCCAAGTACACCGGCCTCGGCGGCTTCGGGCTCGAGATCGAGGAGCGGGTGCCGCTGATCCCCGCCGCCCGGCCAGAGAATCTGCGCTACCTGCGGGCCAAGCAGGAGCGCCTCGGGCACCTGCTGGAGCTCGGCGCCGACGGGGACCCGGCCGCCGAGGAGGCAAGCGGCGAATGAGCGGCGGCGCGCCGGTCGTCCAGACCGTGACCGGACCACGACCTGTCGACGAGCTCGGGGTCGTCCTGATGCACGAGCACGTGATCACGCGCTCGCCGGGCCTGCGCGAGGACTACCCGTCGACCTTCCGCCGCGCCGAGGTCGTCGCCCTCTGCGTCGAGGGGCTGGCGGCGATCCGCGACGTCGGCGTCGACACGATCGTCGACCACACCACCTACGACCTCGGGCGCGACGTCGAGCTGCTGGCGGAGGTCTCGCGGGCAAGCGGGGTGGCGATCGTCGCCGCCACCGGTGTCTGGATCGAGCCGCAGCGCTTCTGGCACCAGAGGGCGCCCGTGGAGACGGCCGAGCTGCTGATCGGCGACCTCGAGAACGGCGTCGCCGGAACCGACATCCGCGCCGGGGTGATCAAGTGCGCGATCGACCGTGCCGGGCTCACCCCGCCGGTCGAGCGGGTGCTGCGCGCCTGCGCGATCGCCCACCGCGCCACCGGCGCCCACATCTCGACCCATACCCACGCCGCCGACCGCAACGGGCTCGACCAGCAGCGGATCTTCGCCGAGGAGGGGGTCGACCTGGGGCGCGTCGTGATCGGCCACTGCGGCGACAGCACCGACCTGGAGTACCTGCGGTCGCTGCTCGCCGGGGGCAGCTACCTCGGCATGGACCGGTTCGGGGTCGAGGACGTGCTCGCCGACGAGGATCGCGTCGACGTGGTCGCGACCCTCTGCGCCGAGGGCAGCGCCGGGCGGCTGCTGCTCTCGCACGACGCCAGCTTCTGGAACGACCGCACCCCCGTCGCCGCCCTGCGCCGGCTGCGGCCGCGCCACCACCACCGCCACGTCGTCGAGGACGTCGTCCCGGCTCTCCGCGCGCGCGGCGTCGGCGCCGATCAGGTGGAGGCGATGCTGGTCGGCAACCCGAGGGAGATCTTCGCGACCGCCACGGCCTACCCAGGCGAGCCAAGTGCGGCCGCGCGCCACAACGCCTGGGACTGAAAGGAATCGAGATGCACGCAAGGATCACCTGGGGCCGCGTCAAGCCCGACCACTGGGAGGCGTTCGAGGAGGCCTACCGCCGCGAGCTGCTCGCGGCCGGCCGCCCCGACGGGATGCGTGGCCGCCTGCTGGTACGGGACACCGAGGACCGCGACAGCGGCGGCACGGTCAGCCTCTGGGACAGCGAGGCGGACCTGCGCGAGTACGAGCAGGGGGAGCTGCGGGCGCGCATCCTGCCGCGGCTCGAGCAGCACTTCGCCGGCGAATTCCACACCCACTGCTGCGAGGTGCGCCACCTCGGGCTGCTCGACTGATGGGCGACTTCCGCGAGGCGATGAAGCGGTTTGCCAGCGGCGTCACGATCGTCACCACGATCGACGACTCCGGAGCGTGGAAGGGCTTCACGGCGAGCGCGTTCTGCTCGCTCTCGCTGGACCCGCCACTGATCCTCGTCTGCCAGGCTCGCACCTCTTCCTCTCACGACGCCTTCATGGAGTGCGACCGGTTCCTCGTCAACATCCTCGGCAGCCGGCACGAGGAGCTGGCGCTGCGATTCGCCGCTTCGGGCGGCGACAAGTTCAGCGGGTCCGGCTTCGAGCCGAGCCAGGTCAACGGCCTGCCTGCCCTGCCGGACGCGCTGGCGACGCTCGGATGCGGGATGCACGACCGCCACGACGGCGGCGACCACGTCATCTACGTCGGCTCGGTCTACTCCTGCCGCGTCCGCTCCGGGGCGCCGATGCTCCACTTCGACAGCCGTTTCCACTCACTTGCCGAATCAGGGAGGAACTGATGGGCCTCAATGTCGCGACCCTGCTCGACCAAGCCGCCCGGCGCCACCCCGAGAGCACCGCCCTGCGTCTCGACGAGCAGCGGCTCTCCTACGCCGAGCTCGACGACCGCGCCCGGCGGCTGGCCGGACACCTGCGCGCCAACGGGATCGAACCCGGGGCGCGGATCGGCCTGCTGCTGCCGAACGTCCCTGAGTTCGCCGTCTCCTACCACGCGGCCCTGCGCGCCGGGGCCGCCGTGGTGCCGATGAACCCGCTGCTGCGACCGCGCGAGATCGCCTACTACCTGGAGGACTCGGGTGCCGAGGCCTTGATCGCCTGGCACGAGTGCCTGGAGCCGGCGCTGGCGGGTGCCCGCGAGGCCGGCGTCGAGCGGGTGATCGGCGCCGGCGCGGCGCCCGCCGACGGTGACGCGCCGCGGATGGAGGACGTCCTCGCGGCCTCCGAGCCGGACGCCTTCCTCGCCCAGCGCGAGCCCGGGGACCCGGCGGTGATCCTCTACACCTCGGGGACCACCGGGAGGCCCAAGGGGGCGCTGCTCACCCACTCGAACCTGCTCTGGAACGCCCAGGTCTCGGCCGAGCTCTTCGCCCTTCAGAGCCAGGACCGGCTGCTTGGAACGCTGCCGCTGTTCCACTCCTTCGGGCAGACCTGCGTGCTCAACGCCGCCTTCCGGCGCGGTGCCGAGGTGGTCCTGATCTCGCGCTTCGACCCGAACGCGGCGCTGGAGCTGATCGAGCGCCGGGGCATCACGGTCTTCCTCGGCGTGCCGACGATGTACGTGGCGATGCTGAATGCCGAGAGCGCCGGCGGGCGCGACCTCTCGACCCTGCGCCTCTGCGCCTCCGGCGGGGCGGCGATCCCGGTCGAGGTCCTGCGCCGCTTCGAGGCCGATTTCGGCTGTCGCGTGCTCGAGGGCTACGGCCTCTCGGAGACCTCCCCGGTCGCCTCCTTCAACCACCTCGACCGTCCCGGCAGGCCGGGCTCGATCGGGACCCCGATCTGGGGCACCGAGATGCGGGTCGCCGACGAGTCCGGCGCCACCCTGCCGGTCGGCGAGGTCGGCGAGATCCTGATCCGCGGCCATCACGTGATGGCCGGCTACCACGAGCGTCCCGAGGAGACGGCCGCGGCGATCGACGAGGAAGGCTGGCTGCACACCGGCGACCTGGCGAAGGCCGACGAGGACGGCTACTTCTTCATCGTCGACCGCAAGAAGGACCTGGTGATCCGCGGCGGCTACAACGTCTACCCGCGCGAGATCGAGGAGGTGCTCTACGAGCACCCCGACGTGGTCGAGGCGGCGGTCGTCGGGGTCCCGGACGAGGCGCTCGGGGAAGAGATCGCCGCCGCCGTGGTCCCCCGCGCGGACAGCGAGCTCGACCCGGAGGCGCTCCGCGCCTGGGTGCGAGAGCAGGTCGCCCCCTACAAGTACCCCCGCCGGATCGCGCTCGTCGAGGCTCTTCCGAAGGGGCCCACCGGCAAGGTCCTGAAGCGCGAGCTGCCGGCCGCGCTCTTCGCGCGGGCCGGCGCCTAGGCGATGGCACGGCTGCCGCTGCTCGGCCCCGAGGACGCCGGGCCGGCGGCGGCCCGCCTGCTGCGGCGGATCGGGTCCGAGCGTCGCCGCATCTTCAACGTCTACCGCCTGCTCGCCCACAGCCCCGGTGTGCTCGAGCACGTCTACGGCCTCGCCTCCTACCTCTGGAACGAGTCCGAGCTGCCCCCGGCGCTTCAGGAGCTGGTGATCCTCCGGGTCGCCCAGCTCACCGGCTCCGACTACGAGTGGAACCGCCACCTCGTGCTCGCCGAGCGGGTCGGGGTCCCGGCGGCCCAGATCGATGCCCTGGGCCGCTGGGAGGCCGCCGAGGGCCGCTTCGACCCCGGCGAGCGGGCGGCGCTGGCGCTGGCCGACGAGGCGACCCGGGAGGTCGCGGCCACCGCGGCGACCGTCCGCGCCGTGCGGACGATGTTCGGTAACCGGGCCACGCTCGAGCTGACCGCCCTGGTCGGCCTCTACGGGATGGTGGCAAGGCTCCTGCGCTCGCTCGACCTCGACCCCGAGGCAGAGGACACAGTTATCCCAGATCCTGATATATATCCCAAATAAAGGGACATGATTTCCGCACGCATCTACACCGACCCGGACGGCGAGACGCACTTCGACGCCGTGCCGCTGGTGACCAAGCGACGACAGTCGCCGGTCTCCAGCGCGATCGTCGAGCTGAGCGAGGCGCTGCGGATCGCCGAGGCACGATTCCGGCGGGTGCTGGTCGACCATCCGGCCGAGCCGCATCCGGCGCCGCGCCGGCAGCTCGTCGTCCACCTTCGCGGCGAGGTCGAGGTCGAGGTCTCCGACGGCGAGGTACGGCGCTTCGGGCCCGGCAGCGTCGTCCTCGTCGAAGACCTCGACGGGCGCGGCCACCTCACCCGCAGCGTCGGCGAGGAGCCGCGCGAGACCCTGATGCTGGCCCTCGACGGCGACGAGCGCGACTGAGCGATGGATCTGACCTTCACCGCCGCCGAGGAGCAGTTCCGCCAGGAGCTGCGCACCTGGCTCGCCGCCAACCCGCCAGGGCCCGAGCCCCGCGGCGACGAGGATGCCCACTACGCCTGGCGGCGCGACTGGCAGCGGATGCTCCACGCGGGTGGCTGGACCGGGGTCGACTGGCCGCTCGAGTACGGCGGCCGTGGCGCCTCGCTGACCGAATCGGCGATCTTCTTCGAGGAGCTCGGCCACGCCCGCGCGCCGCTGCCCGCCAACGCCCTCGGCCTTCTGCTCGGCGGCCCGACCCTGATGTCCTGGGGCAGCGAGGAGCAGAAGGAGCGCTTCCTCGCGCCGATCCTCTCCGCCGAGGAGATCTGGTGCCAGGGCTTCAGCGAGCCGGAAGCCGGCTCCGATCTGGCCGCGATCAAGACCCGCGCCGTCCGCGGCGGCGACGGCTGGGTGATCAGCGGCCAGAAGGTCTGGACCAGCACCGCCCAGTACGCGAAGTGGTGCATGCTCGTCGCCCGCACCGATCCGGAGTCGACCCGCCACAAAGGGCTCACCTACTTCCTCCTCGACATGGAGCAGGAGGGCGTCGAGGTCGTGCCCCTGCGCCAGATCACCGGCGAGTCCGAGTTCAACGAGCTCTTCCTCGACGGCGCCCGGGTCCCCGACGCGCAGGTGGTCGGCGGCGTCGGCAACGGCTGGATGGTCGCGCTGACGACGCTGATGAACGAGCGCGCGGGGCTCGCCTTCTTCCTTCAGGTGCAGTTGCGCCAGCAGCTCGACCGGTTGGTCGAGGCGGCGCGCGCGAACGGGGCCGCCGAGGAGCCGCTGACCCGCGACCGACTGGCCGATCTGCACCTGCGGACCGAGCTGCTGCGGCTGATGGCCTGGCGTGGCCTGGGGACGATCGAGCGCTACGGCCAGCCCGGCCCGGAGGGGTCCCTGACCAAGTGGCTGTGGTCGGAGACCAACCAGATGCTGGTGCAGACGGCCGTCGACGTGGTCGGCGCCGAGGCCCTGACGGCCGGCAGCCCCTGGAGCTTCGCGCTGCTGCGAGCCCGCGGCAACTCAATCGAGGGGGGGACGACGGAGATCCTCAAGAACGTGGTCTCCGAGCGCATCCTCGGCCTCCCCCGCCACTCCTAGGAGGAGAGACATGGATTTCGAGTTCTCTGACGAGCAGCGGGCGATCCGCGACACCGCCCGCGAGCTGCTCGCCGAGCGCCGCGCCGGCGAGGGCCTCTGGCCGGAGCTGGTGGAGCTCGGCTGGGCCGGCATCGGGATCGCCGAGGAGAACGGCGGCCAGGGCCTCGGCCTGGTCGAGCTGGCGATCCTTGCCGAGCAGCTCGGCCACGCCTGCGCCGAGACCCCGTTCCTCGGCACGGCGCTCGCCGCCCTGGCGATCGAGGCCGGCGGTGACGCGGCCCAGCGGGAGCGGTGCCTGCCCGCCCTGGCCGCCGGCGAGCGCGGCGGCGCCCTGACCCTCGCCGGCCGGCGCGAGCTCATCCCCGACGCCGCGGCGGGCGAGATCCTCGTCGTCGCCGATGCGGACGGCGGCACGGGCGAGCTTTACCTCGAAGCGCCGATCGAGCCGACCGAGGCGATCGACCCGCGGCGCCGGCACGGCTTGCTGCGTCCCGACGCCGCCGCCGGCGATCCCCTTCCCGGCGGCGTCGCGGCGGCGCTCGACCGCGCCCGGGTCGTCGTCGCCGCCGAGATCCTCGGCCTCTGCCGGCGGGCGCTCGAGGAAACCGTCGCCTACGTCAAGGAGCGGCGCCAGTTCGGCGTGCCGGTCGGGTCCTTCCAGGCGGTCAAGCACGCCGCCGCGCAGATGCTGCGCGACACCGAGATGGCGGCGGTCGCCACCTACTACGCCGCCTGGAGCGCGGACTTCGACGCCCCTTCGCTCCCCGCCGCCGCGGCGATCGCGAAGGCCGCCGCGGCCGACGCGGGCCGTGCCGTCACCGCGGCGGCGATCCAGCTGCACGGTGGCATCGGCTTCACCTGGGAGGCCGACGTCCACTGGCTCTTCAAGCGGGCCCAGGTCGACGCCGCCTACCTCGGCGGCGCCGCCTCCCAGCGGGCCCGGCTGGCGCGCCTGACGACGGCCTGAGCGCCGGGCGAGCTACTCGCCGGCGCCCGGATAGGGCGGGGCCCACTCCTCGCCTTCGACCCGCACGCCGTTGCCGACGAAGCAGATCGCCTGGTACCAGCCGACGAAGAAGAGCAGCTCGATCAGCTGCGCGTCCTCCCAGCGCTCGGCGAGCGCCCCCCAGGTGCTGTCGCTGACCTGGGAGGTGTCGTGGAGCTCGTCGACGAAGCGGACGAGGGCGGCGTCACCACCCTCGAAGGCCGGGTCGTCGGCATCGCCCAGCGCGGTGGCGGCGATCGCCGCCTCGCTGAGGCCGATCTTGGTCCCGTAGGCATCCACCCGGATCCCCCACTCCGCCTCGAAGCCGGTCCGGGCACAGACCCGCAGCGCGATCAGCTCACGCTCGCGGGCCGGGACCAGCGAGCCGCTGTGGACCCAGTTGCGGACGTCCTGGAACGCGCGGGTCAGCGGCAGGTGCCGCACCCAGGTCCGCATGAACCGCAGCGGCGGATGCTGCGCGAAGGCCTCGTAGGTCGGCACGTCGCGCATCGTCGCCGGCAACATCATCTCCCGCAGCATCTCCTCCACGTCGGGCGCGTAGGGCGCCTCGACCGGGGAGATCCGCGGGACTGGCTTGTCGCTCATCTTCAAGATCCTCTCGGGTCAGTACTGCGGTCGATAGGTGTCGACGTTGCTTTTTTCGACCATGTAGGGCTTGTCCGTGGACCCATAGTCGAGTCCCGGGTCGAAGGTCGGCGGTTTCTTTCCTTCCAGCACGGCTCCGACCAACGCCGTCACCACCGCCCGCGCATGACCGCGCGGCGAATAGGCGGCCGAGGCCGTCAGCGAGCCGTCCTTGATCAAGGGAACCTCGGCCGCGGAGCCGCCGAGGTCGAATACCTGGACCGGCTTTCCGGCTGCCTTGATCGCCTTGATCGCCCCGACCGTGACGTCGGCGTAGCTGGAGATGACGACGTCGATCCCAGGATGGGCGTGCAGCATCGTCTGCGCTTTCGCGAGCCCGTCGGGGGTGGTGAAGTCGGTGTTCTCCGAGGCGACGACGTGGAGGTCCGGCCGCCGCTTTTCGAGCTCTTCGAGGGCGGCTTCGATGTTGTCGGTGAGGTTGGTCAGGGGCGGTCCCTCGAGAACCCCGATTTCGTGTGCCCCCGGCAGCCGTGCGGCGATCTGTTCGACCCAGGCGTCGATGAAGTTGGTGGTCGTCTCGGCCCCGACGTAGTCGAGCGTCCCCGGTTGCCACACTTCGTCGGCGGGTCGCTCGCCCCGATCGCAGAGGACGATGTCGGAGATCCCGACGACGATTCCCTGTTCGGGCGCGGTTTCGCTGAGCATGGAGCAGCTCTGGTTGCCGTCGATCGGACTGACCCACCAGGCGTTGAATTCATGGCGCTGGAGGGCGCTCTGCATCTGGTTGTACTGGGTCGTCGCGTCGAACTTGCCGTCGAAGACGGTCAACCCCGCGCCGAGCTTGGCGGCGGTCTTTTCCGCTTCGTCGACCATCGCCTGGGTGTAGAGGTTCGAGGTGGTCGCGATGAAGAAGGCGATGTTGGCCTTGGCCCCCTTGTCGACGGTGACCTGCCGGCCACCGCCGAGGTCGATGGTGTGCTCTCCGCTCGCCTCCTTCGAGCCGGTCGCCTCGCCCGAGCGGCCGCAGGCGGCCAACAGGCAGGCTGTGAGGAGGACGAGGAATGCCAGTCCGGCGGTCCGTTTTGCGCGCATCTGCATCTCCTTTTTTTCGAGGGTTAGGCGCGGCGCGAGCGAGTGAGGGAGTCGAGGCCGACGGCCCCGATCACGATCGCGCCCTTGACGATTTCCTGGATGGCGGTATCGAGGGCGAGGGCGTCGAAGACGTTGTTGATCGTCGCCAGGATCAGCAGGCCGACCGCGGTGCGCCACATCGCCCCCTCGCCGCCGAGCAGCGAGGTGCCGCCGATGATCACCACGGCGATCGAGTCGAGCGTGATGTTGGCGCCCACGTTGGCCTGCCCGACCCCGGTCTGGGAGGCGAGGATCATCCCGGCCGCCACCGCGGTGAGGCCGGTCAGGAGGTAGGTGGTCGCACGGATCAGGTCGACGCGGATGCCGGAGAGCCGGGCCGCCTCGACGTTGCCGCCGATCGCGTAGATCGACCGCCCGTAGACCGACTTGGCGAGGACCAGGCCACCGAGGGCGAAGGCGGCCGCGAGGACGAGGATCGACACCGGCACCCCGGCGATCTCACCGACCCCGAGGAAGTCGAATCCCGGCTTGTTCTGGACGATCGGCTGCGAGTTGGAGTACAGGTAGGCGAACCCGCTGAACACCGACGAGGTGCCCAGCGTGGTGACGAAGTCGTTGACGCGCAGGCGCGTGATCAGGATCCCGTTGACTGCCCCGGCGACCAGTCCCGCCATCAGCGCGCCGGCGACGGCGACCGGGATCGAGACGTGCCCGGCGAAGGAGGCGAAGAGGACGCCGCCGGCGGCGGCGATCGAGGCGACCGAGAGGTCGAAGCCGCCGGCGATGATCACGAAGGTCATCCCCACGGCGACCAGTCCGACCGGCGCGTTCTGGGTGAGGATGTTGCGCAGGTTGCCGATCTCGAAGAAGCCCGGCGAGACCAGGTCGGCACAGATCACCAGCGCGATCAGCACCCACACCATCCCGAACCGCAGGAGTATGTCCAGGGGCCGTGCCCGCCCGGCCACCCTGGGCTTGGCGAGAGGGGCGGCGGGCTCGACCGTGGTGGCCGAGGCGTCAGGCGGCTGCATGGGCCTCCTCCACCTCGAAGGCCGTGTGCAGGATCGCGGACATGGTGACCTCCTCCTCCTCGCGGTCGATGGAACCCGCCACCCGGCCCTCGGCGAGGACGACCACGTGATCGCTCAGCGTCGCGACCTCCTCCAGCTCCGAGGAGACGACGACGATGCCGAGCCCTTCTCCCGCCATCCGGTCGAGGGCGTCGATGATCTCGTGCTTGGCGCCGATGTCGATACCGCGGGTCGGCTCGTCGGCGAGCAGGACCTTCGGCCGGGCGCAACGCCAGCGGGCGAGCAGCAGCTTCTGTTGGTTCCCGCCCGAGAGGTTGCCTGCGACCTCGCCGATGCGGTCAGGGTCGAAGCCGAACGCGGTGGCGGCAGCGGTCGCCCGCGCGACGGTGCGACGGCGCGAGAGCAGCCCGGCTCGCGCGCTCGCGGGCCAGCTGGCCATCGTCACGTTCTCCATCGCGCTCATCTGCAGCGCCAGCCCTTCGCCCTTGCGGTCCTCCGGCAGCAGCGCGATCCCGTAGGCGCGCGCGAGGCGGACGCTTCGCGGCCATGCTCGCTCCTCCCCCTCGACCCAGAGCCGACCGACCGCACGGGGCTCGAGCCCGGCCAGCGCCCGCAGCACCGTCGTCCGGCCCGAGCCGACCAACCCGCCGATGCCGACGACCTCGCCCTTCTTCAGCTCGAAGCCGACGTCGTCGACGCACCCCGGGACGGTCAGCCCCTCGACCCGGATGAGCGAGGCGCCGCCGCGCCGCCGCGGCCGTCGGGTGGAATCCTCGAGCATCTCCTCGGCGAGCCGGTCGGAGCTGTCGTGGCCGAGCATCTGCTGGACCAACTGCGCCTTCGTCCATTCGCCGGCCGCGCGGGTGGCGGCGAGCCGGCCGTTGCGGAAGACGCTGATCGTGTCGGCGACGCCGAGGACCTCGTCGAGGTTGTGGGAGACGAAGGCCACCGTGATGCCGCGGCCGCGCAGGTCGTCGATCAGCCGGAGCATCGCCGCGCGCTCGTGCATGCCGAGCGAGGCGGTCGGCTCGTCGAAGAGGATGATGCGGGCCTCGGCGATCAGCGCCCGCATCACCTCGAGCAGTTGCTGCTCGGCCACCGAGAGGGAGCCGGCGGGCACGCTCGCGGGCGCCGCCTGGACTCCGAGCTGGGAGCAGACCCCCTCGTAGCGGCGCCGCATCTCGCGCTCGTCGAGCCAGCCGCGACGCGCCTTCGGCATGCCGAGGAAGACGTTCGCCTGGGCCGACAGATGCGGGACGATCGTCAGCTCCTGGTAGATCGCGACCACGCCGGCCGCCCGCGCGGCGCGCGGGTCTCCGTGCCGCAGCTCCTCGCCGAAGACGCGGACCGTGCCGCTCGTCGGCGCGATCCGCCCGGCAAGCATGCCGAGGCAGGTGGACTTGCCGGCACCGTTCTCGCCGACCAGCGCGTGGACCTTGCCGACCTCGATCCGCAGGTCGAGGTCGCTGACCGCGCGCACCGCCCCGAACGCCTTGGCGACACCCTCGAACGCGACCGCGGCGCCCGCGTCGCCGTGCTCGACCGTGTTGTCCGCTTCCTGTCTCAGCCCTGGCATCGCTGCTCCTCGACTCCCTGCGTCGGAGCGGGACTGTAACAGAAATCAGGACGCGCTACATCATATGGAACGCTATGGGCTGGTGATCCCGAGCATCACACTGAGCAACACGCACGGATCCGGGCCCGGATTCGACCAACCGTGGACGGTCGCCCGCTGGACGAAGACGTCGCCCTGTCGCAGCTCCACCTCGCCCTCCTCGAGGAGGCATCGGATCGCCCCGGAGAGGACGTAGACGTAGTCGAAGCTGGCGGTGGCGTGGAGGCCGTCGGCGGGATCCCAGCCGGGCGGATCGGGCGCGATCTCGACGAGGCGGAAGACGTTGGCGCCCGCGCCGGGAGCGAGCAGCGTCGGTCCGTCGGCGGCATCGGCCGGGTCGCTCGGGTCGGGCGACGTCGACGGCGCGCCCCAGAGGTCGGTGAAGCGGAACGTCGGGTACTCGGGCGGCTCGTGCAGGTGCGGTGAGGGGCCGTCGAAGGAGACCGCCGACCGTCCGTCCCCGTTGACGCCGGTCACCACGCGGCGCACGGCGGTGATGTCGATCGGGACCTGCTTCCTGTTCCTGTCGGTCATGTCGTACCTCCGTGCGACCGATTCGCCTGGGTGCCGTTCATCGAGCCGCGGGGCAGAGGATCGCCTTCACGGCCTTGCCGCTCTGGGTGTCGACGACGGCCTCGTTGATCGCCTCCAGCGGGTAGTAGGAAATCAGCCTGTCCAGCGGCAACCTGCCGTCGGCATAGAGGTCGACGAGAAGCGGGATCATCAGGCTCGGGACGCTGTCACCGCCGATGATCCCCCGCACCGTCCGGCCACCGAAGAGGACCGTGTTCATGTCCAGGCTGACTTCGGTCCCGAGGCGCGAGCCGCCGATCAACCCGCATACCCCCATCGGGGCCAAGGCGTCGGCGGCGGTGCGAACCACGTCCGGCAGGCCGGTGGTGTCGAGGGTGTAGTCGAATCCGGCCGGGACGACCTCCCGCAGTTGCTCGCCGAGCAGGCCCTCCTCCGGCCGGATCGCCGCGGTGGCGCCGAGCTCCCGCGCCAGTCCCAGCCGCCGCGGCTGGAGGTCCACGGCGACGATCGTCGAGCAGCCCGCGATCGCCGCCCCGATCACCGCGCTCAACCCGACGGCGCCGGTGCCGAAGACGGCGATGCTCGTGCCCGGCCGCGCGCGCAGGGAGTTGAAGACGGCGCCGACGCCGGTCTGCACCCCGCAGCCGAGTGGGCCGAGCGCCCGGATCGGCACGTCACCTCGCACCTTGACCGTGTTCTGACGGTTGGCGATCGCGTAGGCGGCGAACGAAGACTGGCCGAAGAAGTGACCGTGCAGCCCTCCTTCCGCCGAGAGCGCATTGGTCCCGTCGGCGCGCGCCCCGCGGTAGGTGAGGTCGAAGATCTCCCGGCAGTAGCCGGGATTGGCCGACCGACAGCTGGAGCAGTCGCCGCAGGAGCGGTAGGTGAGGACCACATGATCTCCCGGCGCCACGTGCTCGACCGCGGCCCCGACCGCCTCGACCACCCCGGAACCCTCGTGCCCCAGCACCGCCGGCATCGGCATCGGATACCGCCCGTCCCGCACATGGAGATCGGTGTGACAGACCCCGCAGCCGGCGATCCGCACCAGGACCTCGTCGGCCCGTGGCCCCTCGATCTCGACCGTCCGGACCTCGAACGGCGCGGCCACCGCGGGAGTCACTGCCGCTTCGATTCGCACTTCTCTCCCTCGTCGAGTGTCGTTATCTGGACTTTCTCCCATGTAAAGGTACAGCACGCACAAAATTGCTGATGATCCATCGCTTCGACGAAGCGGGCCCGTTCGTAATCTGCAGGCATTCGATAACGGGGTTGCGACGTCTACCTGTATGGCCATTTGCACAGGTGCAATGCTGGTATGGTCTTCGCATTGCTTGGTCGGCCCCCGGTAAGAGGGGTAGCGGGCTGAGCGCCACGAGGCCCATCGAAAGGTGGGCCTCGTGCTTTTCTGAATGTGCCCATGGCAGACTGCGCGACCTATGTCTGCCAGCCTGCGCAACGAGGACTACATAGCCTTCCTCGATGAGTCGGGAACCGGAACGCTGCAGGTCGTCTCCGGGGTCTTTATCCCGGTCCGCTGGCTGCGTGGCGCAGAGCACCGCTGGCGCACCTTCGCGCGAGAGGAACTCGGAAGCCGAACCGGCCAGGTCGAGGTCAAGTCACGAGAGCTCCTCCGTGGAGAAGGGGTCGCGTTGCATGCCCAGACCCGACAACTCGAAAGCGGCGCACCGGCGCTCAGCGCCAAAGCGGCGGGGCGGCAATTCTTCAGGCGTTCGTTGGAGCACATCGCCGAGATCGCCGAGGTTCGTGTCCTTACCGTCGGTCTGCCGACGACCCGTCCGATCGAGACCTACAACCTCTGGTTCTGGATGGCCTACGCGGCGTTGGTCGAGAAATCCAGATCGCCGCGACCGCGTCTCCCCCTTGTCGTCATCGACGGGGAGGACGTCTCGTTCAGGCGCACCCAGGATCTCGTCGCCTATCGCTTCTACAAACGCTTCAGAGGATGCCAGCCATACGTCAAATCGGGGCGCAGCTGGTTCGTCGGGAGCGCCGTTCTCCAGGACAGCAGACTCCACGCCTTCGTCCAGATGGCGGACCTCACCGCCGGGGCGGGTCGACTGGCGATGACCGACGGAAAAGCCCCGGGAACGTGGTACGCCAAGCACCTTCGTGAGCACGGCGAAGATCGTGGACGCGACGTAGATGTCTCAAGACATGCACTTAGCCTCCTCAAACGCCGGTCGCGTCATGACGCGTGTGGAAGCGGATGGCCGGACGCCGTGCTGCCGTAGCGAGCGCCGGATTCGGACATCACCTCGGGGGCTGGCAATTGCCTGACCCCATGAAAGGCTGACGCCTGCCAACCGCGCAACCACGATCTGGCCACAAGCGAAGCCTCCTCGTGCACGTTGGTCGTTCGCCCTCGGAGCGGTCCTCTCCCTCGGCACCGACGGCAGCGAACTCGACGCCGGCGAATTCGCCGAAATCGGGCGCTCGCCCGAAGCCGCGAGCGACCCCAGTCACCCCGGCGGGACGATCAACGCCGTCGCCGCCGACGGCAAGGCGCTGCACGTCAGCTTCGAGCAGCAGGGGTCCGCCACTCCGGGCGGCGGCTGCGTCTTCAGCGTCTCCGCGGTCTCCGAATAGGCCGCACCCGCGTCACCCGCCCGCGTCGCCGGCGATCTTCACCAGGCGGTCGTTCAGGGCCCGCATCGCGCGGGCGTAGAGCGGTGGGCAGAGACGCTGCACCCAGTGGCCGAAGCGGATGTCGCGCGAGGTGAAGACGAGATAACGGTCGCGGCGGATCGCCTCGAGGATCTTCGCGGCGACGTGCTCGGGGGCGACCGCGTGGCGCTCGAAGCGGTGGATGAGCTTGCGCACCTCGGGGTCGTCGCGGTCGACGCCGACGATCTCCACGGTGCCGACGAGGGGCGTGCGGACCGCCCCGGGACAGACGAGGCTGACCCCGATCCCGTGGCGGCGCAGGTCGAAGCGCAGGACCTCCGAGACGCCGCGCAGGCCGAACTTCGAGGCGCTGTAGGCGGCGTGCCAGGGGAGGCCGAAGAGGCCCGCGGCGGAGGAGACGTTGACGACGTGGCCGCCGCGCCCGGCCTCGATCATCGGCGGCAGGAAGCACTCGAGGACGTGGATCGGCCCCATCAGGTTGACGTCGACCATCCGCTGCCAGTCGCTGTGGCGGAGGCGCTCGATCGGTCCCCAGGTCGAGACCCCGGCGACGTTCATCACCACGTCCATCGCACCGTGGCCGGAGTGGATCTCGGCGGCGAGCGCGACGACCGCCTCGTGGTCGGCGACGTCGGCGGCGCCCGCGAAGGCGACCTCTCCGCCGCGCCCGCGCACCTCCGCGACCGTCGCGGCGAGCCCCTCGGGGTCGATGTCGGTGAGGAAGAGGACGGCGCCCTCCTCGGCCGCCGCCAGCGCCGTCGCCCGGCCGATCCCGCTCGCCGCGCCGGTGATCAGGCAGCGGCGCCCGCTCAGGCTCGCGAGCGCCATCGCGGCGGCCTCCGTCCGACGGGCGCGGGGTCGGGCTGCACCCGGAGCGCCTTCAAGGTCATCGCCAGCATCTCGTAGTGGCCGACCAGCAGGCAGAACTCGATCAGGCGGGGCTCGTCGAGCTCCGCGGCCAGTTCCTTCCAGAGCTCGTCGCCGATGTCTCCGGCCGTGTGGAGCTCGTCGGCGGCGCGCAGCAGCAGCGCCTGGCGCGGCGTCCAGCCCGGCGCGCCCGGCCCCTCCCCCACCCGCTCGATCTCGGCGGCGGAGAGGCCGGCGCGCCGGCCGAGCGCCTCGTGATGTCCCCGCTCGTAGTCGCAGCCGGTGACGTGGGCGACGCGGAGGATGAGGAGCTCGGTGTCGCGGCGCGGCAGCTTCCCGCCCGGCATCAGCCCGCCGGCGAACCAGAGCCAGCGACGGAAGAGGCCACGGTTGCGGGCCAGGGTCGTGAAGACGTGCGGCGGTCGGCCACCCGTCGCGAGCCCGATCAGCCGCGCCAGCCCGGCGTTCACGAGCCCGATCTCCGCCCGCCCGCCCGGCGCGATCCGCGCTGTCCCCTCCGCCGCCACGGAAGGCAGCCTAGCGATCCACGGCTCTTACTGACATCAACGTCAGTAAGAGCCTGGCGTTGGGCCTCGTCGGGTGCCCACCGGTGAGTTCGCAGAAACCCGCGGATAGCGCGGAGAAGTGCGAACTCACCGGTGGGTGGCGTTCGGTTCCGGGACGAAGGCGCACGGAAGCGTCACCTCTCCTCCCTTCCGTGACCTTCTCCACGGATCCGTGCGTCTTCCGTGACGACGGATCCGTCGCCCGCTGAGTTGAGCCGGTCAGGGCGGCTCAACTCAGCGGGCGGACCGGGTCGAGTTCGCAGTAATCCGCGGATAGCGCGGAGAAGTGCGAACTCACCTGGTCTCGCCCACCGGGCCTCGGGCTGCCGCGGATGCCCTGCCGACCACAGCCAGCCCGGATCGGGAGGGCATCCGCGGCACCTCGCAGGGCTCCCGTCCCTTGGCCCCCGGCCGGCGCCTCAGCGGCCGGCCGCCCGGCCCAGCGTCGTCCCGAACACCGCGCCGGCCCAGTGGCGCAGGAGCACCGCGGCGACCGCCTCGGGGTCCTCGCCGGCGCCGCCGCCGAACCAGCGGACGATCGCGTCGCGGGTCAGCATCGTCAGCCCCTCGGCCAGGAGCCTGGCGTCGCCGGCGGGCGCGCGGCCGGCCTCCATCTGCGCCTCGATCCAGGCCCGGGTGGCCGCGGCGAAGCGGCGCTCGAGCGCCTCGCGACCGGCCTCGACCCCTGGTTCCTGGTAGGAGGCCTCGTAGAGCGCGCGGATCAGCGGGCCCTCGGCGACGGCGATCTCGACCAGGCCGTCGATCGCCTCGCGCGCGGTCTCGATCGAGGCGTCCGGGTCGGCGAGCCAGCGGCGTCGGTCGGCGCGGTCGGCCAGGCGCCCGGCGACCCCTTCGGCCAGCTGTCCCAACAGGTCGAGCCGGTCGCGGAAGTGCAGGTAGAAGGACGCGCGGGAGAGCGTCGTCCGGTCCATCACCCCCTGCACGGTCAGCTCGCGCCAGGGTCGCTCCGCCAGGAAGGCGGCCGCGCCGTCGAGGATCTCCTGGCGGGCCTCGGCCGGGGAGCGCCGACGACGCCGCTGCGGGGCGGGTTGCGAGGGGCCGGCCACGGGAGGAGGATCACACGGACGGCGTCGAGGACGCGGCGAGCTTCGAGGGTCCGAGGCAGCGTCGCCCGCCCTCGTTAGTCTGGCCGCCTCGATGTCCCGGCGCGCGACCAACCGCCTCGTCCTCGTGGGCGCGATCCGGCGGGCGGCCGGACGGCTGATCGGCGGGCCGGCGCTTGCGGCGCTCGTCGTCCTCATCATGGCCATCGCGGCTCCCCCTGCCGCCGCCGGGCCCCGGGCCCTCTACGTCGGCGACGGCGTCGCCGGCAGCCCCGGCGCGCTCTGGCAGTTCTCGCTCCGGGCGGGCGGCCTGCCGGTGCCGCTGCCCTCGCCCGCCGTCGTCGCCGGCGAAGACGCCAAGCACATCGCGCTCACCGCGGACGGGCGCTTCGCCTACGCGACCGGCGGCGCCGACGGCCTCGTCTACGCCTACCGGGTGCTGCCCGGGCTCGGCCGGCTGGTCCCGCTCGAAGGAGCCCCGCCGAACGCCGGGGTCGGGGCGCACGGCGTCGCCGTCTCCCCTTCGGGCGACGCGGTCTACGTCGCCGCGCAGGAACCGGGGACCGTCTCCCAGTACGGGGTCGACCCGCGGACCGGCGCCCTGCACCCGCTGCAGCCCGCCGCCCTTCCGGCCGGCGCCGGGGCCTCCGGCGTGGCGATCGCGCCGGACGGAGGCTCCGCCTACGTCACCAACCTCGAAGCGGGCTCGATCAGCCAGTACGACATCGACCCCGGGACCGGCGCCCTCAGCCCGAAGTCGCCGGCCACCGTGCGCGTCCCGGGGCGCCCCGGCGGCGTCGGCATCAGCCCGGACGGGCGCTCGCTCTACGTCGCGACGCTGGCCGGACGCCTCTTCCAGTTCACGATCGCCCCGCGGACCGGCCGACTGCTGCCGAAGCGTCCCGTCTCGGTGCCGGTCGAACTCGGCGCCGCGGGGATCGCGATCACGCCCGACGGCCGTTTCCTCTACGTGCCCAACGCCGGCAAGGACACCGTCTCGCAGTTCGCGATCGACCCGCTGAGCGGGGCGCTGACCCCACTCTCCCCGGCCACGATCGCGGTCGACAGCAAACCCGGAGGGGCCGCCATGGCGCCCGACGGGCGGAGCCTCTACGTCGAGGCGGAGGCGGCCGGCACGGTCCAGTGGTTCCGCATCGACCCCCGCACGGGCCGGCTCCGTGCTGTCGCCCCGCCGGTCGAAACCGGGCCGAGCCCCCACGGGGCCGTGGTCACCCCGGACCAGGGACCGCGCGCGGCCCTGCGCCTCTCCCCTCGCTCCGGGGTCGTCTCCGCCGGCCGGCCGCTGCTGCTCGACGCGCGCGGCTCGCGCGACCCGGACGGCCGGATCGCCCGCTACCTCTGGCACTTCGGCGACGGCACCTCACACATCTCCACCCGACCGCTGCTCCACCACCGGTACCGGCACCCCGGCCACTACATGGTGCGGGTCAAGGTGACCGACGACGAAGGCTGCTCGGCGCGACGCATCTACACCGGCCAGACCGCCTCCTGCAACGGCGGCCGGCGGGCGATCGCTGTGCGCGGGGTCACCGTCCTGCCTCGCTGAACAGGAACGAGCCGCCCCGGCTCCTCCCTCGGGGCTAAGCCGAATCGAGCTCAGCGCGGAAGGGCCGACTGGAAACCACCTCGGCGCCGGCGGCGCGGGCTTTCCTCTCCAGGTCCCGGTCTGAGGTGACGACGACCACCTCGTCGTCGGCCAGCCAACCGTCGAGCCGGGCGAGGATCTCGCGGTCGGCAGCATCGGCACCGCCCGCGCGTGCCCAGGCGATCTCGACCCGCTCGCCCCGCAACTCCCGACGCGGCTCGTGCTCGAGCATCACCGTCACCCTCTCCCCCCGCCCCTCGGCCCAGCGATCGGCCTGACCCACCAAGCGCTCGATCGCCGCACCACGATCCCGCCACCAACCATCGGGCCGAGACCCGATCACGTTCATCGCATCGACGACCCGGTGCACCCCACCATCATCGCGCGCAATGCCGACTGGCTCGGTCGAGGTAGCTCGCGAGACCCAGGAAGAGACGAGTAGTGCGAAGCCACGCTGCCTCGCCGATCAACGGTACGCCACAGTCGGCCAGACGATACGGGCAAGCGACAAGCCGAGCCACAAGACGGAAGGCAAAACTATGCGCACGACGTCGAGGCCCGTCGGTCACTCGAACGGGACGAATAAAAGCAGAGCGAGGTCTACGCCAGATTCAGCCGTCCCATCACTTCTGCCAGGGTGTCGGGGCGGGGCCTGTCATCCACTCGGTCATCCTCCGGCAACGCCATCCTGTAGGAGATCCGACCCACAAATACGCAACCGGCACACCTGATGCACGACGCGGTCGACCGGATGGTGACCCGCGAAGGGAGGCGCCTGACCGAACTCGTCCGTTGGATCAGCTGCCACGGGCTGCCGGGGTTCTGGAAGCGGCAGACCGACCATCTGCGATCCTGAATCAACTTAAGCGACACGTCTTGGAAGAGCGCTCAACCATTGGCTGCCCGGGCCTCCACGCGTGCGCCGGCACCCTCGCCGAAGATCTGGTCCGCTCGTTCGAGTTCGACACGGTCGAGGATTTCCAAGTGAGCGATCTTGTTTCTCGCTCGGCGCAGCCAATGGGCCCGGTCCGCCACAATTCGGTCCCGCCTGACCAAATCCGGCGCAGCGTTCATCAGCGTGGACAATCCACCGACCTCCAACGCCATAATGTCCTCGCCCGCCCAATCAGGTGGCAGACGATCGCGACGATCGAGCACCCAGGTCGCAATCCCTTGGCGTGCGATCTCAATGCGGGGCATCAAGCTTCGGACTTGACCTCGCCAGACGAGGTGCCGAAGTCCGGCGATCGAGTCGATACATACTTGGCACGGGTGGAGGTGCGAATTGCTGTCCCCCCACGCATTGATCAGTCCGGCGCTCCACGCGGGGATTAACTCGGGACTGGGTCGCTCCGCGGGCGAGACAATCCCCACCGGAATCCCGCCTGACGAAATGACCTCTCGGCGGTAAGCGGTGAGCAGGGAGCGCAATTGGTCCGCATCGCCATCCCACAAATCAACGAGCATCGCAGCGACATCAAGGTCGAATCCCGCAACCTCGGTTACGGACTCCAAGAAGCCCGGGAGACGCGCGTCCCCATCGATCTGGTCGAACACAAACAACTCAGTGTCAAGGGGCCCAAGGATCCCCCACCACCACCGCTTTGAACTAAGCCGATCGGCGTCCGGCATCAGTCCGGCCTGCGCGCCGGTACACACCGTTGAGAACACCGTCCGAGTATGAACTGGAATTGCGCTCACCGCCGCCCCGTAGTGTCTCAGGAAGGTTCCCCACACCTTGGCCTCCGCAACCGTCGCCTCCCTACAATCAACCCAGATTAGTCTCCGTCCCAGCTGAGAGTGCGCACAGAAGTCGTCGACTTGCATCCGCCCGCGCGAGCTGCGATCCAATCCGAGAACTGCGGAGAGACTCTCAACAATCGGTCGGGTAGTGGGAGCGAGGCTTGGCACATCAAGGAAGTTGACTGGCAGCTTTGGCAGCCCGTCCCTAATGGCGGAGCGAAGGCCACGAGGAACCCCCTCCGACGGCAAGATGATGGAAATCGAGCGCCCCTCGGTCAGATCCTCGATGATCGCCCTGACAAACTTCCCAGGCCCGCCCAAGGCCCATACATCACTTGGCATCAGACGAATTCGCAGCGCCGATCAAGCGCCAGGCGCCGGCCGTGACGGACTCAGCGGTGAACCTGCCCTCGTGGAAGTCGAGAACTTGCATTGAGCGCAGCAGGGCGAACGTGGTGGCTGCGTCCTCTGGGCTGAACTCAAGCAATTCTTGAAAAAGCTCGCGATCGACGGGCTCGCCTAGGTCGACCAGCATGCTCCATGCGTCACTGACAGATGCGTCCGATTTCAGACCGGTCGCGTCGCAAAAGTCCACCGCACCCTCGGGGCTCCCCAACCAAGACTCGAGTTCGTCAATGGCCTCCACCCAATTCCGCGTCGGCTTATACGATTTGACCACGCGATCCACGAGTAACGGCCACCCTCCCGTAACTCGAAAGATTTCCGCCAACGCATGTTTCTCGTGGAAAGGGAGATCGACATCCTGGGACTGTGCCCATGCCCGGAGACCACCCTCGGTCCACCTTCCTAGCTCGACGAGATGAAAACGGGAGCCCCCCGAGCGACTCGAACCGTTCCGCGGCGACAGAGCCAGCCGCCATGCCTGCATCGCATCACTGCCTATTACAAAGATAGCGGTGGCTGGCCCATCGCCCTCAAAGATCTTGTCCTCCACCGAATGTACGAGGTCGAGAAAGTCGCCAGCCGCGCCAGATGAAGCCCTGCAGTATCCGACTCGTATCTTTTTCTGACCAGCGCGCCGAAAGGGAGCGGCAATTCGCTTTGCCTCCTGGCCGGTGTAGTCAACAAAGTTGAACGTACTGGCCTCCTCTTCGAACAACGCCTTCAGGCAAGAGAATACCTCGTCCACTCCGGCCGCTCGGCTGCCAGCGACGATGTGCACACTTTGTTGGCGTTCCAGCATTCCGTGAACTTGTTGATGAGTGAGCGGCCGCCTCCGGTAGCCATCACTGCCCATCGCGTCGCGGAAGGAGGTGGCCTCGAACTCCTGGCCGACCTCGAGCTCTTCGGCGGCGTCGTAAAGCCTCTCCTCAATCTGCTCACCAGTACCCAGCATCCTCAGTACGTTCGGACTTCTCATCAGGAACACGCCGTCCCTTTTGAAGAGGATTCCGAGACTGTCCATCTCCTCTAGCAGGGTCCTGAAGACGTCGCTGGTGGTTCTCTCAAATCCCTCCGGCCAATATTCCTCGCAGGCGGCCCTGATCTCCGCGGGGGCCAGACCTTCATCAATTCCGCCTTCCCGTGCTTCCAGCGCCATCACGTAGGCGATGACTCGGTAGCGAGGGTCAAGGCTAATGGTCAGCTCGAATCGCGCGCGCATCTCTTCGACCACATGAGGGGCCTGATTGACGTGCTCTATATCCTCAGAGGTCACCACATACGGTGGAGTGCCAGGACCTCGCGCGTGTTTGTCAAGCATGTGCTTGACCAACTCGCTGCAGAAGAGCTGGATCAGGCTCGGTTGATAGTTGGTCGCGGTCAGGATGCGCTCGGGCAAGCCTCCCCCGTCCTCAAATCGATAGCCGAGTGCCTCCATCGGCTTGGTGATCAGTTCGTAGGCTCGCTGTGGCGTTAGTGGACCAATTGGAAGCTGTACGCCTAGATGTGCGAGGGGTTGATTCGGCAATTGTTGAAAGCGACTGACCTGATGCAACCCAGCGAATACCGGCTTGAAGAAGCGATTCGTCTCCTCCATCAAGGCCTTTAACTGCGAGACGTTCCTAAAGCCGGCATCAGCATCAGCGTTCAGGAACGAATCACACTCGTCGAGCAGCAACAAGATTCGTCGCCCCGGATCGATATCCAGCCACGCACACACCTGCTCGCGGATCAGCTCAAAGTTTTGAGTCTCCGACCTGACCGCCGTCCGGACCATTACGTCGGCCTCGATCAGTGCGCGGATGATGACGTCTACGATCTCCCCAGCCGCGCGCCACTCGCCGATGCCGCTGCTCTTAAGGTCGATGTAGATCGCCTTTCGACCCGCCGAGTCGGCCTCGAATTTCCGTTCGGCCGCACGCAGCAAGGCGGACTTTCCAAGGCGGCGCCCGCCGTAGATAAAGCAGGTACCGGTCTGGCTGATGACCTCCGCCAGCTCCTCATGTCGTCCGTAGAACATCTCCAGCGGCACACTGCCGGCGACGAACGGCGTGTATGGATTGATCGCAGTGAACGGGAGCGTAATGCGCATCGTGGTCGCGAGGTCGAGCCCGCCTTGAGAAGCGAGATAGAGGAAGGCAGCATCGTCGATGAGCGCGACGGGGCGGGGATTCCGGCTGTGACGCAACTGGTCTGCGATACCTCGGCGCGTCGTGGACTTGATCACGGAACCAGGGCATATCACCACGATGGGCTCATCTCCTGGTGCCTGCGAAATCGTTCTTACGATCGCGTCGTCGGTCGACTGCTTCCAGATAGGAAGAAGACGGTAAACGCCTTTCGCTTCCGAGCCGAACGCCGGCGCCAGCGCCTTGCCGAGGGGTTGCGCGTGAACCACGTTGGAACGTTGGTCGCGCGTCGAGAGTTTCACATCGAGATCGTGCTCGACCGTCAAGCCGATCATTCCAAGAACACGTGCGAGATCATGATCTGCGCCTTTTGAAGTCGCAATCGCTAATCGTCGCCAAGCTTCCAGCGAATACCCTACTTCCTCGACGGCCTCATCCTTAAGATCGGCGAAACTCAGCCGTCCGAGCCGTCCTCGGTCGACCGCGATTTTCGCCAACTCTTCCGGCGAGGGCAGATCAGCGAGTATCGGATCATCGACAACCACTGGGAAGAACGTGGTCAGCTGGCGGAACAGAGTTGCGGTCTCGCTCGGCGGATCGTTACCTCGTTCGACCGCAAGAACCAACTCCTCAAGGGTCGAGATCTCTCCAGCCTCGAGCAACCGTTCAAAGCGCTCGCGATGCACTTGCAGTGCATCGTCTTGTTCTAGACGCGCCTGATAACGCTCTCCCGCCTCAAGACGGCCACACTGCTCCGCATCCGCAAGCTTGGAACGGAAAGCTCCGATCGCGTCTTCGACCCCACTAAGTTCTTCGCTGTCGTCGTCCAACGCCAGTTCGTTTAGTTCATTGCTCAGCGACAACGCATCCGACTCACGAAGCCGCCCTTGCCGTCGAGCCCCCTCCATCTTGCGAGTGGCCTCAGCTAGTCGATCGAGGAGATACCGCCGCTCTTCCTGGAGTTGCTCAAGACGCGAAGCTTCCAATGCGTCCGCCTCTTCCGGGGAGTCGCGGCGTATTACTTCGACAATGCGGGCGGCTACCCCGAAACTCGCTTCTTCGATCCGTCGTGAGAATGCTGATTGCCAGTCGTCGTCGACGACGGCTAGGAGCGATTCAGTCGACGGGATCTCGTCTGGCTCTAGGCGATCATCGACCGGCAGCCCCCGGACGCGAAGGAGGTCGAGTCCCAAAATCTCGTCTACCTGTTGTTCGGATCCTTCGAGACTCTCACCTTCGATGATGAGGCTGAGCACTTCGTCCATCAATGGCCGAGTGCCCGCAGCCGCGGCGGCAAGCAGCCCGCCCTGCTCACTCCAATCTTTCCAGGCAGAGTCGATTTCGGATCGTCCAGACTGAGCAACCGTTCGGAGTCGTTCGAGGAAGCTGTTCTGCCACGCAGCACTCTCCTCAGCTTGCCGCGCCTCGTCGAGCTTTCGTGAAACCTCGACCCAGTCGGCCGCAATGGAAAGGGCCTCTTCGGCGCCCTCGACTAGTTTCGCGCGCGCCTTATCGGTGATTGGCTTCTGGCGACCGGCCGCCTTCAAAACACGGTCGGTCGCATCGAGTTCCCTTTCGAGGGTCTTGGCACTGCGTAAGTCGAACACACGCGCTTGAACTTCCGCGAGTCGTCCGATGCGATTATCGACCACGTCTTTGAGCAGGGAGCCAAGCAGTCCGTCATCGGCGACCCACTTGCGCCACACGTTCGAAGCACGTTGGTACTTGATGGTCTTCTGTTTCAGCATCTCCTGAGCCCGTCCCTGAACTGCCGAAAGATCGTCCTCCGCCGTGGCGATGCCACGCGCTTGCATGGTCACTCCGGTCGCCGAGAAGCCGCTCCGCCCAGCTTCGATGACTGCCTCGACGAACATCCTCAATCCGTCGGGCTCGCCAAAGGAGGGGGCGACCGCTTCGAGAAGGCTCACCGCGCCGGAGTGCGGAGCGAGCAAGGTAGCCCGGAGGGCAGCTGCTAGGGCAATCAGCCTTGCCGCTTTGTCCCCGCCGATTCCGTCCGGAACGAGATCTCCGACGAGCTCCCGCAATCTTCCCGCTGACTCTCCAACCGGACTACGCATCGCGTGGGCATATGCCGAAGCCGCGAGCGCCTTACTCAGTCCCACGTCGCCGTCGGCGGCGGTTACCAGCCAATGTGCCATGCCGAATCGACGTTCTCGGAGAAGGCCCTCGAGAGTCCTTCTTACTTCCTCTGCGGACGGCGGTTCGGCTTTCGACCGGGAGTCCCCTTCGCTCAGTGCATCCGTCTCGTCCGCAGGGTCCTCCGAAGCAGGAGCTTCCGAGGGGTCTGTCTCCAATTCGGATTCCGCGCAACCTTGGAAATCGGCCTCGACCTCGTCCTGACCTACAGAGGGTGCCTCGCCCGCGGCATTCCCCGGCGACCCCAAACTGAAATTGAGACTGCCGATGGCCGCAAGCCCGACCGCTGGAAGGCAGGCCTGCGGGAGGACTTCGATCGCCCGACCTTCAAGTTCCTCCCGCCGTGCCGCGTCCGAGGTCTGGTTCAAGTCGACAAGTGCGCACAGGCCTTCGGCGTGGTGCCGGTCCTCTGGCTGCTCAAGCGTCTCTTGGCGCACCAGCTGCCGGGCGAGCGCCCGACAGGCTCGTGGGCCAGCACCACCCTCCTCACCGAGACCTGCCACCAGCCGAAGAGCCTTAAGGATGTTGTTCTCATCTTCCTGTGAGGCACGCTCCAATTCCTTGACCAGCTCTTCGAATTGCCCGACGCTTTCGAGTTCCTTCCCGGAGGGCGCCAACCCTTTCGCCTCGTCGAAGAGCTCGTGAAACGAGCGGATCTGTGCGAGTTGGTCTAGACCGCCGGGTCGGCCCTGACCAAGTTGTTCGACCAAACGACCCGCTGCCGCAAGTGCCTCATCCTTAGCCACGTGCAGGGCCTTCAGTTGCTCACTGATCTCGGTGATCATCGACCCGGCATACCTCAGGTGGTGCTCCTCTCGGTCCACTGCTTTGAGACTAGCCAAGTCCGCCCCAAATTCGCATTACGGGAGTACCGGTTCACGGACGTTGTGATCTTCGCCTGGCCCGGGGCGATCACCATCCTGACGACGAACACGCCCGGCAGGATTCCGACCTGCGACCTTCGGCTTCGTAACCGCAGTCTTTGGATTTCGAGCGCAGGTCTCTTACGAGGCCAAATCTGCGGATGCAGGACACAAATCGCGAGGGAAGCTGGGGCTGAGTACCAATCACTATCGAGTTGCTTTGCGGTGTAGGTGGATAACCTTTTCTTCAATATAGCTCGAATTTGAGCTATATTGAAGTATGCCTCAGATGAAAATCGCCTCGAAGCTCGCCACGCTGGCCGAGGATCAGTGGGGTCTCCTGACGCGGCGCCAGGCGGAGGCCACGGGGATCTCGCCCGCGACTCTTCAGCGACTCAGCGGTGCCGGCGGACCGCTCGAGCGGATGACCCACGGCGTCTATCACCTTGCCGGGGCACCTCTCCCCGATCATGCGGCACTGCGCGCGGCATGGCTGGCGCTCGCGCCCGAGACGCTCGCGTGGGAGCGGCGGCCAGAGCAGGGAGTCGTCTCGCACCGCTCGGCGGCGGCGCTGTACGGGCTCGGCGAACTGCCGGCCGACCGCCACGAATTCACCCTGCCGGTGCGACGGCAGACGCGGCGGGCGGATGTGCGCCTGCACCGGCGACCGCTACCGAAAGCTGAGTGGATCATGCTCCGCGGGCTGCCGGTGACCCGGCCCTCGCGGATCGCGGCGGACCTCCTCGTCGAACGCGAGGCCCCCGAGGCGGTCGCCCAGGTCGTCGCCGACGCGATCCGCGGCTCATACGACTACCCCGGAACCTTCGTCGAGACCCTCTCCCCCGTGGCGGCCCGCCTCGGGTTCCGGACGGGGGATGGCCTGGCGGTCCTGCGCCGGCTGCTTGAACTGGCGGACGAGCCGGAAGCCCGCCGGTGGCTCGACGAGGCACGGACTACCGTGGGGCACGATGACACCTGAACGCGCCTACGCGAGCCCGAAAGCCTTCCGGCAGGCGCTGACCGACAGGCTGAAGTCCCTCGCCGCCGAGGGCCCGTGGGGGCTGCCGGAACTGCAGCGCCAGATCGCCTACGACCGACTACTGGCACGCCTTTACCTGGTCCACCGCGGCTGGATCGTCAAGGGGGCGACGGCGCTCCTCGCGCGCGAGCTTGGTGTGCGCGCCACGATCGATGTCGATCTCTACCGGGACGCCCCCGTCGCAGCAGCGGAGCGCGAACTGCGCGAGGCGGCCGCCACCGATGTCGGCGACTGGTTCGCCTTCGAGCTCGGCCCCTCCCGAACGATCCGCGACGGGATGGACGCGAGGCGCGTCCCGATCGAGGCCCTGATCGGGCCGACCGTCTGGGTGTCCTTCCACGTTGACCTCGTCGGCGCGGGAATCACAATGACCGGCGAGCCCGACGACGTGCCCGCGCTCGCCCGAGTCGGCATGCCCGACCTCGAGCAGAACGGCTACCGCGCCTATCCGCTCGTCGACCACATCACCGACAAGATCGTCGCGACCTTCAGTCGCTACGGCAGCTCCGGCGTCCCCTCCACCCGCTACAAGGACCTTGTCGACCTGGTCGCGATCGCCAGGGGAGCGTCGGTCGAGGCGACCGTACAGATGGCGGCCCTCGCCTCCGAGGCCGAGGACCGCGGGCTCGCCCTCCCTTCGCGATTCGACGTCCCGGACCGCGAGCTCTGGGCACGCGGCTACGCTGCGGAGGCAAGGCGCTCACTCCTCGGCACCGCCGGGACGCTCGAGGAGGCACTCGAGATCGTGGCGCCGTTTATCGACCCTCTCCTCGACGGCAGCGCGGCTGGTCGCTGGGACCCTGAGGCTGCCGCCTGGAGCTGAGGGTTCGAGCCGGTCTCCGAGGAGCCCGTGCCCATGATCAGCCCTTTGTAGCCCGCGCGGCCGGCGCCGTGGCGATCCGGTCGCGGAGCATCTTCAGGCCCATCCGTTCGGCATCGGCGCGAGCGAGCGCGAGCAGGTCTTCGCCGCGGGCGGTGTCGGCCGGGTCGTCGCTGCCGAGCAGGGTCGCTCCGTGCTCGTGGCGGGTGTGGGCGAGGAGGGCGTCGGCGCGCATGCGGGAGTTGACGGCGGTCGCGGTCTCGAAGTGGGCGCGGGCGGCGGTGTGGCGACCGAGGGTGCGGGCGAGGAGGCCGAGGTGGTGGGCGGTGGAGCCGAGGCAGAAGATCGGATGGCCGGTGACCACGCAGCGGGCGGCGTGGGGTGCGAGGAGGTCGTAGAGGGGGGTCGCGGCCCGGGCACAATCGAGTCGGGCGGAGGCCAGGGACAGCCAGGCCATCGCCGGGAGCCAGTTGATGTCGCGGGGGAGGTCGTGGAAGGTGGACGCCGCCATCGACTCGAGCTCGGCGCGGGCGAGGTCGTCGCGGCCGAGTTCGGCGTGCAGGAGGATGAGGCCGCAGCGCCAGGCCGGCACCGCCGGGTAGCGGGAGACGAACTCGGTGACGGCCGCCTCCACCTCGTCCAGGCGGCCCTGCTCGCGGCGCAGCATGAAGCCGAGGATCCCGAAGTAGTTGGCGGCGTTGGGGTCGTGGGCGCGGGCGCCGACCGCGAGGCCCTCGGCCATCAGCGGCTCGATGTCGTCGAGGCGCCCCTCACATAAGGCGCGCATCGCGGCGAAGAGCGGCGGCTGCCAGAGATAACCGGGCTGACGCAGTTCCGTCGCCAACTCGGCGTATTGCTCGAACTGGCGGTAGGCGCTGTCGACGTCCGCCCGCTCGAGGTGGTCCGCGGCGAGCCAGATCCGCCCCCAGAGCTCCGTCTCGCGAGCGCCGCCCTGGCCGGCGAGCGCGACGAGCTCGTGGCTCACGGCGAGGCGCTCCTCCACGTCCGGCGAGCCGGAGATCGCCACGCGGCGGCTCATCAGGGTCCGTGCCAGCGTCGCGTCGTCGCCGATGCGGCGGGCGATCTCGACGGCTTCCGCGCTCAATCGCTCGCGCCGCTCGGGGCCCGTGTAATAGACCTCGAGCGCGAGGCGCGCCATCAGCGCGGCGCGGTCGGGGCCGTCCTCGGGCCCCAGCTCGCTCAACGCCAGCTCGAGCAGCCGCAGCCGTCGCTCCTCCACCGTCCCCAGCTCCAGCCACGGTCCCGCGTAGCCGAGCGCGGCGCGGCAGAGGAGGTCCGCCCGCCGGCTCTCCCGCGCCAGCTCGGCCGCGCGCTCGAAGGCGTCCTTGGCGAGGGTGGACTGACCGGAGCGGTTGCGGGCGCGCCCGAGCTCGAGCAGCGCTTCGGAGAGCTCCTCGTCGCCCCCGCCGCCGGCGGCGAGCGCGTCGACCGCCCACTGGAGGTGGTCGACGGCTTCCTCGTAGGCCAGCCGGCGCAGCGCCCGGCGGCCGGCGCGCACCGAGTAATCGATCGCCCGCTCGCGCGCCCGCGGCCCGATCGCGAGCCGAAAGTGCCGGGCCAGCTCGGCCTCGTGGGAGCTTCGCTCGCCGTAGAGAGCCTCGTAGGCCTCGCCGACCTCGAGGTGCAGGAGCCCGCGCTCGGCGGGCGCGAGCGCCCCGTAGATCGCTTCCTGCAGAAGGGCGTGGACGAACTCGTAGGCGGCGCTCGGCCCGAGCAGCGGGGTGAGGATCCCCGCCGCGGTGGCCTCGTCGAGCGCCGCCGGCAGACCCGCGTCGTCCCCGCCAAGCGCGGCAAGCACCTCGACCGGGAACTCGCGGCCGATCACCGCGGCGCGGCGCAGCATGAGCCGGGTCGGCGGAGCGAGCCGGTCGAGCCGCCGGGAGATCGTCGCCGCGACGCTGTCGGGCGCGCCCGTCCCGCCCCGCCCGGCGATGGCCCAGGTGTCCTCGTCGGGGTCGACGATCCCTCGCTCCACCAGGTGGCGCAGGACCTCGCGCAGGAAGAACGGGTTGCCGGCGGTCTCCTCGCGCAGGGCCTGGGCGAAGGCGGGCGGCGGCTCGCGGTCGGTCAGCCTCTCGATCAGATCACCGACCTCCGCGACGCCGAGGCCGTCCAGCCCGAGGCGCGCGACGGCGCCGTCGCGCGGCAGGTCGCCGAGGAGCCGGCGCAGCGGGTGGGCCTCCTCGAGCTCGGTCTGCCGGTAGGAGGCGACGACCAGGACGCGGGCCGACCGCCATTCCCGCAGGAGCTGGCGCAGCATCGCGATCGTCGCCGCGTCGGCCCAGTGGAGGTCGTCGAGGACGAGCAGGACCGGCCGCTCTCGCGAGAGGCCGCGGATGAGGGTCGCGAGCTCGTCGAAGAGCCGATAGCGCTCGCTGCCCGGCGAGCCGCTCTGCGCCGCGGGCAGGTCCGGGACCACGCGGGCGAGCTGGGGCAGCAGTCGGGCCAGCTCGCCGCCGCCGCCGTCAAGCTGGCGCCGGAGCGCCGCGGGATCGGCGTGGGTTATGTGGTGGGCGAGGGCCTCGACGAAGGGCTGGAAGGCGACCACCGCCTCCTCGTCGCAGCGGCCGTAGAGGACGGCGCCGCCCGCCTCGCCGACCTCCGCCGCCAGCTCCGCGCAGAGCCTGGTCTTGCCGATGCCGGCCTCGCCGCTGAGGAGGGCGACGGTCGGGCGGCCGTCGAGCGTCCCCCGCCAGGCCTCGTGCAGCTCGGCGAGCTGCTCGCGCCTGCCGACCAGCGGCCCGAAGGCGAGAATGGAGTCGGGGAGCGGCGCGGCCCCGCCGGGATCGAGGTCCTCCGACGGTGTGGCGGCCAGGAGCCGGCGGTGCGCCTCCAGGAGGTCGGAGCCCGGCACCGTCCCCAGCTCCTCCCGCAGCAAGGTCCGCAGTCGCTCGAAGGTGCGCAGGGCGGCCGCCGATTCGCCGCTCTGCTCCTGCGCGGCCATCAGGTGGCGGTACGCCGTTTCGCGGTAGGGGTCCCGCTCGATCGAGCGCCGCGCCGCCCGGGCCCCCTCGCCGAGCGCCTCGCCACCAAGCGCGAGCGCCGCGGCGGCGATCGTCTCCAGCGCCCGCAGCCCGACCTCCTCCAGGTCGCGACGCCGCTCTTCGACCCACGCTCCCTGGTGTCCGGGGAGGAAGCCGCCGTCGGCGATCGCGAGCACGCGCCGGGCCTGGTCCCTGGCCGCCTCGACGTCCCCGGCGGACAGCAGGCGAGCCGCCTCGCCCGCGCCGCGCTCGGCGAGCTCGAAGTCGACCTCGGCGTCCGCGGGCAGGCGCAGCCGCAGCTCGCCTCGGCCCCCCAGCTCCACCTGCGGCGGCAGGCGTCGGCGCAAGCGCGAGAGGAGCGCGGAGAGCGAGGCGTCCCAGCGGGCCGGCGGCCGGTCCTCCCACAGGGCGGCGGCCAAGTCCGACCGGGGGACCAGCCGGTTGCGTTCGAGCACGAGGAACGCGAGGAGGATCCGGATCTGACCGCGCGGCAGCTCATCCGCGGTCGGCTCCCCCAGCTCGACCCGCAGCTCCCCGCACAGATGAATCGTTGCCGCAGCCATGAAAGAGGGCGACGCCCGGGCGGCCTCGGATCCGGCGGGCGCGACCTGCCGATTATCGCGACTCCTGCAAGGTTCCTGCAAGGTCTGCTCCTACCCTCGACGCACCAGCCTTGACGAGAGAGGGAGCGTGGAATGCGTAGGGTGAAACTCGTGATGGTGGCCGTCGGGACGGCCGCGCTCGTGGTGGTGGGAGTGGCCTCGGCCGCCAAACTGAACCTGAAACCGCTGAGCTACTACGGCCAGGCCAACAAAGTCTCGTTCCAGATCGGCGAAGACGGCAAAGAGATCTTTCCGTTCCAGGGCTACTGCACGCCCACCGGCCTCAATTCCCCGAAGATCGTCAACACGGTGACGCCGATCCCGGTCAACGCCGCCGGGAAGTTCAGATGGTCGGGTCAGAACCCGGTCAACACTCCCGAAGGCGGCACCCTCGAAAACACCGCCCGGGTGACGGTCGAAGGTGAATTCGTCTCCAAGAAAGAAGCGGTGGGCAGGTACCAGATCCACGAACCCGGGTGTCACGTCATCAAATTCAAGGCGAAGTACGAACCGGAATAGGCCGGTAAGTGCATCAATATTTGGGTTGCCGAACAGCCCAGCCTTGGCGAGGATGAGCCCGTCTCGTCCGCCGACAAATCGACACAAGACGGAGGAACCTCTTGAAAAGAAGCTCGTACCGCCTCGTCCTGGCCGGCCTGCTCTGCTGCAGCGCCGTCCTCGTCTTCGCCGGCTCCGCATCGGCGGCGACCACCACGCTGACGTTCAAGGAACCCGAAAAGGGCTCGACGTTCACGTTTGTAGACAACGCGCCGAAGAGCGCGAAGAAGCACGGGTTCCCGGCCAGCATCAGCGCCGGCGACGAGGTGATCTTCACCAATCCGCTCGAACAGGAAGGGAAGCTGGTCGGCAAGATCCGCGTCGTCTGCACGGCGACGGCGAACACCGGCTCGACGAACTTCGCCGCGGCCCACTTCGTCTGCTCGGGCATCGCGAAGCTCCCAGGTGGGTCCCTGATCGTCGCGGCGGAAATCGGCGAAGGCGCCACCGAAGGCGCGGTCACCGGCGGCAGCGGCAAATACGCCGGCGCCCACGGCTCCTTCGTCTCCAAGGAAGGCAAAGGCAGCTCGACCACGACGGTCACGCTGATCGAATAGCTCCGCCGACGGGCGCGGCGGCCTCCTGGTCGCCGCGCCCGTGGGGGCGTTTGGCAATTCCAGCGCATCCGGCGCCCGGGTAACGGACGCGCCCCTCTCGCCACGGCCCGGGCAGGCTGTGGCCGTGGCGAGAGGGGCGGGTGTGCGGAAGGTGTGGAGGGACGTGCGCGCGAGTGGCACGGGAGTGCGTCGGGAGGGTCACGGAATCGTGACGGAGGTCAGACCTCGTCACAGAGAGCGTGAGAACTCCACTCTTCCTCCCGTGTTGTGCAACACCGACCTACGCGCTGCGTGTATTGACCCCCCTATAGGGGCCCTAAAACACGCAGCGCGTAATCGACCCCTCCATTTCGGCCCGAAAAGGGCCTCCGAGGGCCGGAAAGTGTGACGTTCCCGGCATCTCTGTGACCGATCGGGCCGAGGTGTGGAGGCTCTCCGACCTGATCGTCACGTAAGTCCGACTTCGCGACGTCCCTGTGACGCCTCTCCCACGCACCCCTCACGTCCTGGGCTCCTCATGGGGGTCACAGCCTGCCAGGACCCCCATGAGGAGCCCAGGACCATCCTCGGACGGCCGGCAGGGCAGCGAACCCCAACCCATCGCGCACCCCCTCACCGCAAAAGACTCACCCGACAGCTAAGCCCCCGCACGGTCCTGAACCCGGCGTCACCGGTCACGATCAGGTCGACGTCCGGGTGGCCGTCCGCGGCGGCGAGGATCAGGGCGTCGGGCATGCGCAGGGCCTTGTGGTCCGCACGCAACTGCGCGGCCCGTTCGGCGGTGGTGGTCTCGACCGGGAGGATCTTGGCGATGAGGTCGTCGAAGAAGCCGCGGACCACCGCTTCGTCGTGATGCTGGAGGTGGGCGCCGGTCAGGACCTCGGCGAAGGTGACCGCCGAGGCGAAGAACCGGTTGGCCGCGATCAGTTTGCGGATCGCGGCATCGGCCGCGCCGTGCAGCGCGTCGTCCTGGTCGAGGAAGGCGACGACGGCGGCCGAGTCGAGGACTACCGCCACTCCTCACGCAGCCCTTCGACCGCCTTGCCGAGACGACCGCCGGTCGCCAGGCGACCGCTGTAGCGGGCGAGCAGCTCGTCGACCCGGGTCAGGACCAGGCGCCCGGCGCCGTCGGCCTCGACCTTGAGGACGTCCCCGGTGCGGATCCCGGCGTCGCGCAGCGCGCTCACCGGGATCGTCACCTGGTGCTTGGCGGAGATCTTCGTCTGTCCCTTTACTCTTGGCATCAGAAGTAAAGGATAAGGGGTGCCGTCGGTCGTCAGGGCGTCGTCTCGGGCGTCAATTCTCGAAAACTTGAATCGAGAAAGCCGCACCGAAGGTCTCGCCGGGCGGGATGAAGGCCAACTCGGGGCCGCCGGCGAGGAGCGCGTTGGTGGGGGCGGTCATCGGCTCGATCGCGACCGCGTCGGTGTCGGCGGGGGCGAAGATCTGGGTGAACGGATAACCGCTGTCCATGCGCAGCTCGATCCGGCGATCGGGAGCGACGAGGGTGAAGGCGGTGCCGGGCGGGGGCGCGCGGAAGGCGTCGTCATAGGTGCGCTCGCCGAGCGGCCCGGTCTCGATCGCGATCCCCTCCCGCTCGCCGGTCGGCAAGCCGTCCCGTCCGAGGACGAAGCGCTCGTGGACCGGCGCCTCGAGGATCCAGTCGGCGCGCGGCACGCCCGGCAGCCGCAGGTAGGGATGAAAGCCGAAGGCGATCGGCACGGCGACGTCGGCGGTCGCGGTGACGCTGGTCGCGATCTCCAGCGAACCCTCGACCAGGGTCGCCTCGATCTCCACCAGGTGCGGGAACGGGAACGCCTCCAGCAGGTGCGGGTAGGCGCCGAAGTCGAAGCTCGCGGCGAGCGCGCCGCCGCCGTCCAGCTCGACGTGGCGTCCCACCCGCCAACCGGGCGCCGCCGACAGCAGCCCGTGGATCGGCAGCCCGTTCTCGTCGCGCTTCAGCGGGAGGTCGGGCAGGCCGAGGTCGACCTGCCGCCCGCCGAGCGCGAAGCGATCGGCGCCGAGCCGGTTCGCCCACGGGTGCAGGAAGGGGATCCCCATCGTCGAGTAGTGGTCGACGTAGGCGCGCAGCCCGCCCCGCTGCCCGAGCAGCTCCTCGCCGCGGTGCCGCAGCGAGCAGCAGATCATCCCCGCCTCCGGCACGAAGACCGCCTCCAGTCCGCCGCGCGCGTCGCCTTCCAGGGTGAGGGCGGCGAACCCCTCCTCGCTCCGTTCGCCGACCATGGCGGCATCTTGACTCAGCGTCGCGCCCGGCGCCACCCAGCGCCGGCACTAGGATCGGGCCACGAGTGGAACTCGGCGTCTACACCTTCGCGGAGCTGACCCCCGAGGTCGAGGGCGGGCCCGTGGTGAGCGCCGAGCGGCGCCTGCGCGACCTGATCGAGGAGATCGAGCTGGCCGACCAGGTCGGCCTCGACGTCTTCGGCGTCGGCGAGCACCACCGCCCCGACTTCGCCGTCTCCGCCCCCGCCGTGGCGCTTGCCGCCGCGGCCGAGCGCACCGAGCGCATCCGCCTCACCAGCGCCGTCTCGGTGATCAGCTCCGACGACCCGGTCCGCGTCTTCCAGGACTTCGCCATGCTCGACCTGCTCTCCGGCGGCCGCGCCGAGATCATGGCGGGCCGCGGGTCCTTCGTCGAGTCCTTCCCCCTCTTCGGCTATGACCTGGACGAGTACGACGAGCTCTTCGCCGAGAAGCTCGAGCTGCTGCTGGCGGTGCGCGCCGAGGCCGAGGTCACCTGGGACGGACGGCTCCGCCCGCCGATCGACCGCCGCGGCGTCTACCCGCGGCCGCTCCAGGACCCGCTGCCGGTCTGGGTCGCGGTCGGCGGCTCGCCACGGTCGGCGCGCCGGGCCGGCGAACTGGGCCTGCCGATGGCGCTGGCGATCATCGGCGGCAAGCCGGCCCGCTTCAGGCCGTTCGCCGAAATGCACTCCATCGCGGCGTTGAAAGCGAACGCGCCGCGTCCCGCGCTCGGCATCAACTCGCACGGCTTCATCGCGCCGACGTCACAGGAAGCTGCCGACACCGCCTTCCCGGCCTTCGCCCGGATGATGGACCGCATCGGCCGCGAGCGCGGCTGGCAGCCGATGTCCCGCGCCGGCTTCGAAGCGAGCCGGCGGCCCGAGGGCGCCAACCTGGTCGGCTCCCCCGCCGAGGTCACCGAGAAGATCCTCCACCAGCACGCGATCTTCCACCACGACCGCTTCCTCATCCAGTTCAGCGTCGGCACCCTCCCCCACGCCGAGGTGATGCGCTCGATCGAGCTCTTCGGCACCGAGGTCGCCCCGGCGGTGCGCCGCGAGCTGAGCACCTCCCGGACCTGAGTGCGGGCGACCGGGGTGCCGCGGGCGCCTAGGTCGTTTTGAGGCCGAGCTCCTCGCTGGCCGCCAGGTGCCCTTCGTACGGGAGGACGGCGAAGTACATCAGCGACGGGAGAAGGGCCGGGAGGTCGTCCATCTGGTTCTTGTTGAGGCGGGCGTAGAGGAGTGATTCGACCCCGCCGACGACGCCGGAGGCGGTCACGGTCGAGTGGGCGCTGCCGGCGGGGAGCAGTTCGCGGACTTTGGTGTCGAGGCAGGAGGCGAAGTAGTCGAGCAGGGCGACGCGGCGGAGGGAGGCGTCCGGGGTGGCGGCGCGGGCCTCGACGATCACCATGCGCGCCGCGTCCGGTTCGGTGGCGGTGAAGGCGAGGAGGGCGTTGAAGCCGCTGCGGATCCGGTCGCGCCAGACGTCACCGCCCTGGTCGGCCGCGGTCTCGATCTGGTCACGAAGTCGTGCGGCGCAGGTGTCGAAGGCGGCAAGGAAGCAGTCGTCTTTGTTGGCGAAGTGCTCGTAGAAGGTGGGCCGGGACACGCCCGCGCGTTCGATCACGTCCTGCACGTTGGTCGAGCGATAGCCGAGCTCGGAGATCGCGCGCAGCATCCCCACCAGCAGGCGCTCGCGCTGGATCGCCCGGACCAGCTCGCCGGGCAGCCGCCGCGGTCCGGAAGGGAACCGGCTTTCGCTGTCGGCGAGCATCTCCGCCGCGACCTGGATCTGCTCCTCGGGCCACTCATCCCCCAGCGCGGTCAGGAGGACGTCCCGGTTGATCTGATTTCTGTCGGATGAGACCAAGAAACTGTGGTGTAGGAATTCGGCGTGGTCCCTGGACCAGGTAGCCAGACACCCGCCACGTTCCCAATAGAAACGATCTATGTTTTTGCACGGTACCAGAAGAAATATTGAACGGAGCATGGACTTCCTGACACTGGGTATCCTTGTGCGCATGCTCCCCAACCGACTTCGGGAGCATTTGTGAGCGCAACCCGGCCGCGGCTTCCCCAGGAGTTCATCGCCGCCCACAAGCGACGCCGGATGATCGACGCGATGGCCGAGCTCTGCGCCGAGCAGGGCTACGAGGCGACCAAGATCGCCGATGTCGTGCGCCGCGCCCACGTCGCCCGCAAAACCCTCTACGACAACTTCTCCGGCAAAGAGGAGCTCTTCCTCGCCGCCTTCGACCTGGCCGTGGCCGAGGCGGAAGCCCAGGTCACCGAGGCGTGCGCGCCGCTCGGCGGCGAGGACTGGGAGGCCCGCACCGAGGCCGGCCTGCGCGCCCTGCTCGAGTTCATCGCCGCCCACCCGGCGGAGGCCAAGCTCTGCCTGGTCGAGGCGCCCGCCGCGGGCCCCGAATCGGCGGCGCGCTACGAAGCGGCGGTGGAGGCCTTCATCGGCCGCCTGCGGGAAGCCGCGCCGGCGGGCACCGGCAAGCCCACCACGCTCGAGGAGGCGCTGGTCGGCGGCACCGTCTGGATCGTCCAGCGCGAGGTCCGCCGCGACGCCGCCGACAAGGTCGTCGACCTGCTTCCGGAGCTCCTCCAGTTCCTGACTTCTCCGTACCGCGGTGTAGGAAAAAGGTGACCGGGAAGCAGGTGCGAATGTGACTTCGCGATGTCACACTCCGATGACAGGATGGATCGCCTGCCGCGTGGCCGTCATGGCTTGTCTCCCGAGTTCGTCGCGCGTAACCAGCGCGAGCGACTGATCTCGGCGCTCATCCTCACCCTCGCCGAGGTCGGGTATCGGAAAACCACGGTGTCGATGATCGGCCACCGCGCCGGCGTGTCGAAGAGTGACTTCTACAAGCACTTCGACAGTAAGGACGACTGCTTCGTGGCCGCCTACGACCACGCCGTCGATCGCATCCGCACCACGGTGGTCGAGGCCTGCGTCCCCGCTGCCGAGTGGCCCGCCCGCGTCCAGGCCGGCGTCACCGTCCTCTTGACCCTGCTGGCCGGCGAGCCGCCGCTGGCGACGATCGTCCTCGCCGAGGGCCTGCGCGCCGGCCGTGGCATCTACGACCGCTACCAGGCCGCAGTCGAGAGCTTCGTGCCGCTGCTGCGCGACGGCGCGCCGGACCCGCCCGGCTCCGCCCCGGTCCCGCCCGCGACCGACGAAGCGGTGGTCGGCGGCATCGCCGCGCTGCTCAGCCGGCGGGTGGTCGGCGGGGAGACGGAGGACCTCACCCGGCTGATCCCGGATGTGCTCGAGTTCGCCCTCGCCCCGCACCTCGGCACCGAGGGGGCGCGGCGAATAATCTCCGCTGGATGAGCGAGGCCCAGAGCGCGAGCGGCGTCTTCCCTTCGCAGGCCCTGGCCGAGGCGATCGAGCGCGAGTGGGTCAGCTCGGGCGAGTACCGGATCCGTCCCGAGGCGATCCAGCCCGCCAGCATCGACCTGCGGCTCGGCGACGAGGCCTGGGCGCTCCGCTGCTCCTTCCTGCCCGACGTCGACTCCACCGTCGAGGAAAAGGTCGAGGGGCTGGCCTTCCAGAAGGTCGACCTCCGCGACGGCGCCGTGCTGGAGCGCGACCGTCCCTACCTGGTGCCGCTGATCGAGCGCCTCGCCCTGCCCGAGGACGTCCGCGCCCGCGCCAACCCGAAGAGCTCGACCGGCCGGCTCGACGTCTTCACCCGCGTGATCACCGACCGCCATAACCGCTTCGACGACATCGGGGCCGGCTACGAGGGGCGCCTCTACCTCGAGGTCGTGCCGCGCTCCTTCGCCGTCCAGGTGCGCACCGGCCTCTCGCTGAACCAGCTGCGCCTGGCCCGCGGCGACGTCCGCCTCGACGACGCGCGGATCCGCGCCCTGCAGGGGGAATCGCCGCTCGTCTACCTCGATTCCGACCCCGTCCCCGAGGCCGAGCTGGCGGTCTCCGACGGCCTCTTCCTCAGCCTCGACGTCTCCGGCCCGGCCGACCGCGTGGTCGGCTACCGGGCGAAGAAGAACAGCCTGCCGGTCGACCTCGGCAAGGTCCGCGCCTACCGCTGGAGCGACTACTGGGACCCGGTCTACCCGGAGGCGGGCGGCAAGATCGTGCTCGAGCCGGAGATCTTCTACCTGCTGCTCTCCGCCGAGGGCGTCTCGATCCCGCCGCGGATCGCCGCCGAGATGATGGCCTACGACCCGACCGCGGGCGAGCTGCGCACCCACTACGCGGGCTTCTTCGACCCCGGCTTCGGCTACGACCCGGCGGGCGCGCGGCCCGGCAGCCGCGCGGCGCTCGAGGTGCGCGCCCGTGACGTCCCCTTCATGGTCGAGCACCGCCAACCCGTCTGCAAGCTGGGGCTGGAGTGGATGGAGTCCCCGGCCGAGCGCCTCTACGGCGCCGACCTCGGCTCCAACTACCAGGGCCAGGTGACGATGCTCTCCAAGCACTTCGAGGAGCAGACCGCCGGCGTCTGACCGCTTCCGCTGTTCCTTATGCCGACCCGTCCGGCAAAAGGAACAGCTGGGCGGTGGGGGTCAGGCGGTGGCGGGCTTGTCGTCGAGCTCGCGCAGGCGACGACGGATGCGGGCGCGCCGCTCCAGCAGCTCAGCTTCGAGCGCCGCGATTTCGTCGCGACGCGCGCGCGCCAGCTCAAGCTGGCGCCTGGCGTGGTCGTCGAGCGTCTCCATGATCTCCCGCCGGCGGACCGGGTCCTCCACGCCTTCGTGCCACTCGCGGCGCAGCGCGGCGCGGTCGTCCTCGGCCGCGACCAGATCCTTCAAGCCCTCGAGCGAGACGCCGAGCAGGTGCTTCAGGCGGGTCAGCTCGGTCAGCCGCTCGACGTCGCTCGGCGCGTAGGTGCGATGGGCGCCGGGCTCGCGCGCGTCGGGGGCCGGCAGGAGGCCGATCTCCTCGTAATAGCGGATCGTCCGTGGCGTGACGCCCGCCAGCCTGGCGACGTCGCCGATCTTCAGCGCCGCGCGCTCCTCTCGCTTCTCCCCGCTCATGGCGTCGCCTCGATCTCCTCGGCGATCGCCTCCTCGATCGCGACCGCGCGCCGCGGGCGGGGACGCGGCGCGCCCGACTTCTCGCTCGGCCGCAGCATCGAGACGCCCGCGCCGAGCACCGAGATCGCGGCGAGGACCCAGAGCGCCGTGTGCATGTTGGCGATGAAGGGGGCGAGCTGGGCGCTGGTCAGCCCGGAGGCGAGCCCGGAGAAGATCTTGAACAGGACGTTCGTCGGCACGGCGGCGGTGATGATCGCAAGGACGAAGGCGATCGAGACGACCGCGCCGGTGTTCTGCAGCATCGTCCGCGCGCCCGCCGCGATGCCGCGCCGCTCGGTCGGCACGGCGCCCATCATCGCCGCGGTGTTGGGCGAGTTGAACATCCCCGAGCCGACCCCCACCAGGAACAGGTAGAGGCCGCCGAGCCAGTAGCCGGTCCCCGCCTGGAGGGTCGTCATCAGGGCGAGGCCGAGGGCGGTGACGAGCATCCCCATCGCGGCCATGTATTTCGATCCGTGACGGTCGGCGTAGATGCCCGCGATCGGCGAGGCGATCAGCATCCCGACCGCCATCGGCGCCAGCTTGATCCCGGCCAGGATCGGGTCGTCGCCCTGGGCGCCCTGGTAGTAGAAGACGAAGATGAACATCAGCGCGAACCGCGAGAGCCCGTTGAGGAAGGCGGCGGCGGTGGCTGCGGCGAAGAGGCGGTTCTTGAAGATCGTGAGGTCGAGCATCGGGGCCTCGGCGCGCGCCTCGATCAGGACGAAGAGCGGGAGCAGCACGACGCCGACGATGAGGCCGCCGATCACCAGCGGGTCGTCCCAGCCGGAGATGCCGCCGCGCGAGATCCCGTAGACGAGGCCGGTCAGCCCGACCACGAAGGTGAGCGTGCCGGGGAGGTCGAGGCCGCGGTGGGCGTCCGGGGTGGCGAGCTCGCGCAGGACGGCGGCGGCCCAGACCGCGCCGAGGATCGCGAACGGGACGTTGAACCAGAAGACCCACTGCCAGGCGATGCCGACCAGGGCGCCGCCGAGGACCGGGCCGATCACGAGGCCGACGGCGGCGACCATCGTGTTGGTGCCCATCGCCATGCCGAGCTGCTCGCGCGGGAAGGCGTCGGTGACGAGCGCGGGCCCGTTGGCGAAGATGAAGGCGCCGCCGATGCCCTGCACGATCCGCCAGAGGATCAGCTGAGTCCCGTCGGTGGCGAAGCCGGCGCCGAGCGAGGCGAGCCCGAAGATCACGAACGCCGCGACGAAGGCGTTCTTGCGGCCGAAGAGGTCGGAGAGGCGACCGGCGGTGAGGACCAGCACGGTCGAGGAGATCATGTAGGCGAGGATCACCCAGACCAGCGTCAGGAGGCTGGTGCCGAGTTCCCGCTCGAGGTCCGGCAGGGCGATGATCAGCGTCCCCGAGTTGGTGGCGACGAGGAGCATGCCGAGGCTGGTGCAGGAAAGAGCCCACCACTTGTAGCTCTGGTGGTCGGCGCTCACCCCCGCACTCCCACTGAACCTCTTTCTTACGTTCACGTCAATTACGGTAGCGCATCGTGGAAGTATGCGAACATCTGTTCGTATGAGGTGGGACGAGCAGAGGGTCGAGAACGACATGCGGCTCCCCGGCATCGGCGACGGCACCGTCGTCCGCACCTTCGACGCGCCCGAGGCGATGGGCATCAACTTCCACGAGGTCCGCGCCCGCTCCGCCTTGAACCACGTGCCGGGCGAAAGCTTCGGCTTCTCGTGGACGATCAACCCGTACCGGGGATGCACTCATGCCTGCGTGTTCTGCTTTGCTCGAAGAACTCACAGTTATCTGGATTTAGATGCCGGTCGGGACTTCGAGCGGGAGATCGTCGTCAAGGTCAACGTGCCGGAGCTCGTGCGGGCGGAGCTGGGGCGGCCGAGCTGGAGGCGGGAGCTCGTTGCGCTGGGAACCAATACGGATCCGTATCAGTGGTGTGAGTCGAAGTACCGGATGCTGCCGGAGATTCTTGAGGCGCTGCTGGCGGCGGAGACGCCGGTGTCGGTGCTGACCAAGTCGCCGCTGGTGATGCGGGACGTCGAGATCTTCGAGCGCTTCCGGGACGCGGGGCTGCGGGTGTCGGTGAACCTGTCGGTGCCGACGCTCGACGAGAAGGCCTGGCGGCTGACCGAGCCGCACACGCCGAGCCCGAGCGCCCGGCTGGATGCGGTCGCCGAGCTACGGCGGCGGGGGATCGACTCGGGGATCCTGATCGCGCCATTGATGCCGGGGATCAACGACAGCCCCGACCAGGTCGAGCCGATCGTCGCCCGAGCGAAGGAGGCCGGCGCGACCTTCCTCGGCGGCGTCGCCCTGCACCTGCGCGGCGAGGTGAAGGACGTCTTCTTCGGCTGGCTCCACGCCAAACGTCCCGACCTCGTGCCCGAGTACGAACGGCTTTACGGCAAGCGCGCCTACATGCGCCCGGAGGAGAGGCGGAAGGCGACCCGAGCGCTGCGGGGGTGGGGACAGCAGCGGATGCGGCAGAGGACGAGCGGCGAAGAGCCGAGGTCGCAGCCATTCACTACGGCGCCTGGTGGGGCGGGGCAGGGCACGCTGTTCTAGGGGTTCCGGCCGTTGCGGCCGTCCGAGGATGGTCCTGGGCTCCTCATGGGGGTCCTGGCAGGCTGTGACCCCCATGAGGAGCCCAGGACGTGAGGCTTTCGTGGGAGAGGCGTCACAGGGACGTTGCGAAGTCGGACTTACGTGACGATCGGGTCGGG
>Ga0209916_1000379_pt1 | contig 75596 bp, 62 predicted proteins | sample ThiBio_1000_plan_FD_183956 | JGI IMG/M metagenome (GOLD analysis project Ga0209916, IMG submission 183956) | Wastewater bioreactor microbial communities from Cape Town, South Africa - Thiocy_solids_2 (SPAdes) | ecosystem: Engineered > Bioreactor > Thiocyanate-remediating > Anaerobic-Aerobic ... | reverse complement strand
GCGCTGCTGCTGACCGTGCGCACCGAGTGGGGCGCGCGCTTCAACACGCTGGTGGTGGCGATCAAGGTGATCGGCGTGCTGCTGGTGGTCGGCGTGGGCGTGTTCTACATCGACACGGCGAACTGGCACCCGTTCGTGCCGCCGCGGGTGGTCGATGCGGCCACCGGCATCAGCCACTTCGGCTGGGCCGGCGTGCTGACCGGCGCCAGTGTGGTGTTCTTCGCGGTGTTCGGCTACGACACGCTGACCACCGCCGCGGAGGAATCGAAGAACCCGCAGCGCGACCTGCCGCGCGCTGTGCTGCTGTCGCTGGCGATCGCGATGGTGCTGTATCTGGCGGTGTCGCTGGTGCTCACCGGCATCGCCCACTACAGCACGCTCGGCGGCGAGGCTTCGGTGTCCGACGCGTTCGAGTCGATCGGCCTGCACTGGCTCAGCGTGACCATCGCCGCGGCGGCGGTGATCGGCGTTACCAGCGTGCTGTTCGCGTTCATGCTGGGCGCAGCGCGGATCTGGTTCGCGCTGGCCCGCGACGGCCTGCTGCCGGGCTGGTTCGCCAGGGTCAGCCCGCGCTTCGGCACGCCGGCGCGGCCGACCTTGATCCTGGGCGCGTTCACTGCGCTGGTGGCCGGCCTGCTGCCGATCGGCGAGGTGGCCGAGCTGGTCAATATCGGCACGCTCAGCGCCTTCATCATCATCTGCGCCTCGATCATGCTGCTGCGCGTGCGCCGACCCGAGCTGCGGCGCAATTTCCGCACGCCGGCAGTGTGGTTCACCGCACCGCTGGGCATCGTGTTCTCCGCCGCGCTGATCTACGGCTTGCCGTGGATCACCTACGAGCGCTTCATCGTGTGGATGGCGCTGGGTTGCGTGATCTATTTCGCCTACGGTATCCGTCACAGCCGCATGGCGCAGAGCGGGCAGCCGTAACGCGGGCCGGCGCTCAGCAGTCGTCGGGGCTGCACACCACCCGGTCGCGTCCCGCGTCCTTGGCCTGGCGCATGGCCTGGTCGGCGCGTGCCAGCAGGGCCTCGATGTCGTCGCAGCAACCCGGCGAGCATTCGGCGACGCCGATGCTGGTGGTGAGCGGGCGGCCGTCCGGGCGCTGGATCTCGCGCATCGACTGGCGCAGCAGCTCGGCGCGCCGGCACGCCTGCTCCAGGCTGTTGCCGGGCAGCAGCATCGCGAATTCCTCGCCGCCGATGCGCCCGATCAGATCGCCCGGGCGCAGTTGCCGGCGCAGCGTCGCGGCCAGCGCCACCAGCGCCGCGTCGCCGGCGGCATGGCCGTGCCGGTCGTTGAGCTGTTTGAAGTGGTCGGCGTCGAGGAACAGCATGCTGGCCGGCTGCTGCTGCCGGTGCAGGTCGGCCAGCGTGGAACGCGCCAATTCGAGGAAGCGGTTGCGATGCAGCAGGCCGGTGAGGCCGTCGATGCTGGCCTGCTCGCGCAACTGCTGCTCCAGCCGGAACTGCTCGAACAGCGTGCGCGCCATGAACGCCCGCAGCACCGCCGCCAGCGCGATCGCGATCGCGATCGCCATGTAGACCGCGTATTGCACCAGTAGCGGGCGGTCGATCGGGCCGAGCAGCAGCGCCGGCAGCGGACCCAGCGCGCACAGCGTCATCGCGACGAGGAAATCCCAGCGCCCCATCCACAGCACCGAGGTCGCCACCGGCATCAGCAGGCCCGGGGGCACCCAGCTCCGTCCCCCCGGGTAGTCAAGGTTGCCGAGGTTGATGCCGATCTCGACCAGCAGCACGCACAACAGGGTCAGTGCGCTGAGCGGCCGCGGCTGCCGCACGCGCCTGGTGGCCAGCGCCACCAGCAGCAGCGGCAGTGCCGGCGCCACGCGCAGCCACAGCGGTACCGGCGAATCGCGCATCAGCGCGCCGACGCCGACCGCCACCAGATAGGACAGCACCGTTACCAGCATCAGCGCATGGATCATCGGCCCCATCCGCTGCGCCAGGTAATGGCGGTATTCGCCGTGCTGGCCGGCGGCAAGCGCGCAGGGCTGGGAGGGGGCGTTCATGCGGCTTCGGTGCCGGTGGCGGGACATGCATGATGTCGAGCAAGTTCGATGCCAGCTTCGGCGGATACGAGCGAGAACGCGACGCCGGACGGGCCGGGCGTGACCTTCGGCAGGGGTTGCGGCCGGGGTGCGCAGACTAGCATCGGCGCTCCGGGTTCCTGTCACGGCAGCCTTGGCGCGGCGCGGCTTGCGGCGCCGCGGGGGAGCCGTCGGGCCCTTTTTTTGTTTCACGATGACTCCAGCACCGAACTTCGCTGGACTACGACCTAGCCCGCTGTGGCAGGTTTATCAAGGACTTACGCGAGTCCATCCTATGCCGGTGCTTTCAGCAACTTGACCCGGCTTCCATCCGCGTGACTCCCACGTGGCACCTGGAAACGGGGTGTCGGAGGAGTCAGCATGGCAAAGATCAAACTCACCAAGAGCGCCGTCGATGCGGCGCGACCCCAGTCGCATGCCGTCGAACTGCGGGACACCGTGGTGCCCGGCTTCCTGTGCAAGATTACTCCAGCAGGCCGCAAGGTGTTCATGCTCCAGTACCGCACGAACGCCGGCCAGCGCCGCAAGCCCGCCCTGGGCCTGTTTGGAGAACTGACCGTCGAACAGGCCCGCGTCATGGCGCAGGACTGGCTGGCCGAAGTGCGCCGGGGCGGCGATCCCGGCGCGGACAAGACCGCCGCGCGCAAGGCGCCGACCATGAAGGAGTATTGCCACACCTTCATGGAGGACTACTCCAAGCAGCGCAACAAGGCGACCACGCAGCGCGGCTACTGGGGTGTCATCAACCGCAACATCATCCCCATCTTGGGCCGGATGAAGGTGCAGGACGTGAAGCGCCCGGACATCGCGGCGCTGATGAAGAAGCTGGCCTACAAGCCCGCCGAGGCAAACCGCAGCTTCGGCGTGCTGCGCAAGATGTTCAACATGGCCGAAGTGTGGGGCCTGCGGCCGGATGGCACCAACCCCTGCCGTCACGTCCCGATGTACCCGCCCGGCAAGGAAACCCGGCTCATCGTTGACGATGAGCTGGTGCTGATCTTCCGCCACCTCGGGAAGCTGGAGGCGGAAGGGCTGGAGAGCTACGTCATCCCGCTGGCGATCCGCCTGCAATTCGAGTTCGCCGCCCGTCGCTCCGAAATCTGCCCGCTCGAATGGGACTGGCTAGATTTTGGGAATCGGCGCGTGGTGTGGCCCGACAGCAAGACCGGCGGCATTTCCAAGCCCATGAGCGAGGAAGCCTATCGGCTGCTTTCGACGGCGCCGCGGCTGGAGGGCTCTCCTTACGTCCTGCCGTCGCCCAACGACCCGACCAAGCATCTGACCTTTGGCGAACACTACGGCGGCTGGAAGCGCGTGCTCAAGGCCGCCGGTGTACCGCACGTCGGCACGCACGGCATCCGTCATCGCTCGACGACCGACATTGCCAATTCGGGCGTGCCGACCAAGGTAGGCATGAAGCTGACGGGCCACAAGACTGTGGCGATGTTCATGCACTACGTCCACACCGAGGACAAGCCGGTGCGGGACGCGGCCGAATTGGTGGCGAGCCGGCGCAAGACCGTCGTAGCCGGGCGATCCACCGCAGCGGCCGAGCCCGCCCCGATGACTTGACAGCGCCGGAAGGATTCAACCGCCCCAGTGGATTCTCGTATCACCGATACGAGAATGATGCTGGACATACCCGGTTAGCGGCGGGTGCGATTGTCGTGACAATGTCACGACTATTGGTTCTCACGATTACAGTCGTACCTGGTAGATCGCCGCTGCTTCGTTCCGTCTCCAACCAATTACCCGAGCAGCGCTCGCAGATTGTCTCGAATGAGGCTGGCTACTTCGCTAGCAGGCAGCCTATGCAAACGGCCTAGTTCCTCGACGACGCCCACAACATCGGCGGGCTGCGAAGGCCTGTCGCCGGTGCGAGTGAAGGGGCCGTCGGTTTCCGTCAGCATCCGATCCAGGGGGATTGCCTGCACCATCGGAGCGTGCCTCTCATTGCCCAGCATTCCCGCGTTTATCGAGAAGTAGCAGCCCAGCTCCAGCGCGCGCTTCGCCTCGCTCTTTGTTCCCGTGAACCAGTGAAGAATGATTCGTCCGCGCTCCGGCGGCAGATGCGTCTCGACAAGATCCAGTACCGCCTTGGCCGACCTGATGCTGTGGACCGTGATGATCTTGCCGCCAGCCTTCGCACATTGATGCAGCACGTGTTGGAACACACGCTTCTGCGCATCGAGCGACTTGAAGAACCGGGGTCCGGCGTCCAATCCAACCTCGCCGACGTAGCGAGTCTCTGCGAGATGCCGGTCCCATAATTCGATCTCGTTCTCACGCTCCGCGACCAACTGCGGGTGCAGTCCTAGTGCAGCTCGTACGTGCTTCGTACCCTGAGCGAGTTCTTGATTGCGCGGCCAGGCGCGAGGCGTCGTTGTCACCGCCAGCGTGAACACCCCAGCCGTCTCCGCCTCCTGAACCGCCAAGGCATGGTCCGGGTAGAGATCGAGGTGGCAGTGGAAGTCCACGAGGCCGGCTATAGAGATCATGCACGCATCCTCGTCAGCTCGGTTTCGCCTCGGTGCCATCAATGAGCCGCGCAACTTCGCCCAAGCCGCGCCGATAGACATCGGCAAGCTCATCCAAATGCGTGGCTTCGTCAGCAAGCGAGCCCGGTTTGTGGATCAAGAGGTTCGCGAGCTGCGGTTTTCCCCTCAAGCGCTCGATCGCGTACTGAAACGACCTGACCTGTACTCCGGTCGCTTGGCGCGTATCCAGCGGCTGGGCGCGAAGGTCGGATACGGTGTACGTCGTGGGATCGCTTCCCGTACCCCATGCTGCCTCCAACGCTGCGCGGCGGATCAGACATGGCAGGCAATAGCCACAGTGCTCAATGCCATGCCCTAGCCATCGGGCTTTGGCGGGGGATGAGCACGACAACGAATCTGGTGCCAGCTTTTTCAAGAGGGCTGGGTTGCGGCAGGCTGCGGCCATCTCGCCTTTCGTCTTGTCCCAGTACGGATTCCGAACTTCGCCGTTGATGCCGAGTTCGCCGAGCAGGTCGTTCCACCTTGCCATGTAGTAAGGATGCGTGGTGCGAGTGCTGTTCGAGCCCAGCCGCAAAGGGTCCAAGGGCACATTCAGAGCGATCAACCCATTCTCGGGTACGCGCAGTACGAAGCGGCGCCCCAGCCCAGTGCCCGCGAATACGCCGAGCGCGAAGAACAGGAACGACCTGCCGCGCGTGCTGTCTTCCGAGCCAACGTCGGCCACCAAGCCTTTCTTGAAGGTCATGCCGACACGCAGCCGCTCGAAGGACGACTTGGCGTACTGCTTTCTCAAACCCGTGAACAACTTGCCTTGCGCGTCGCTGATTGAACCTTCACCGAAGTGACTGACCAATAACGGCGTGGCACCATCCTCCAGCAGGTCGATGGCGCCAATCAGGCTGTCCAGTCCCCCGGAAAACAGGCTGACGGAATCAAAGAGGGGAGCGATCAGGCTCGGAGGCGCCGCCTGGGCGATCGTCGCAAATCGTGTCGGACGCGCCCTGAACCCGATCGTCCAGCGATCACCTGTCAAGAAGTCGAGCGATTTCTTCAGCGTCGGTGCTGCTGCATTCCACCGAGTCGGGTCGCTGACTGGCACGACCAGTCGTATCTCGCGCGTCCACGAGTCCTGCGACTGCTTGGCACGAGAGATGCGTGTGTCTGCGGCATGAACGTGAGCGGCCAGCACCAGAAGGTCGATACCGATCTCCGAGGGAAACACACCGATCTTCTTCAAATCGGTCAGCGCTCCACCAATGCCATGACCCAAGGATTTCTCGCCGACGACGAGTTGCAGATAAGTCCTCTGCTCGTCAGCACCCGCCGTCACATCGAGATGATCGTCAGGACCGAAGCGGCCCGCGAGGAGTTGGCGCTTCATTCGTTGGCCTCCGCATCGCCGAGAGTCTGCAAGATTGCAAATGCGGACTCGTACACGCTGTCCACGAAGCCTTGAATGCGCTCCGGCGTGAGATTGGGTGTCTCTGCTCGGGCTCGCGTCAGCGCGTCACTCACGCCGCCTCGAATGAAGTCGCGCAACTGTTGTTCGACTCGGTGAGCGGCCTGCGCGTCTGCCGGCATGGTCACGGCTTTGGTGCCGATGTCATTGCAGATACGCGCTTCGATCGCATGGGTGGCATACAGCTCAAAGACCGTCTGCATCTGATCCGGCGTGAAGGTAGTCAGATCGGTGAGCCCTTCACTTGCCAGTTCAACGATCGTTTCGATGTAGGCCTCGCGGGCGATACCTTCATCGACCGTGCCCGCGCCCGGGCAGATGTAGTCAGCCAAACCCACGAAAATCTCGGCGATCGGACGGCCTGCCAACGATTCCAGATCCAGCGCGCGCAACGCTTCGCGCACGCCACGCGCTTGCGCGTCGGCGAGGAACCCAAGGAGGCGCGCGCCGGCGCCCCGAGAAGCGCCCATGCGTTGGGCAGCCCGACGCGCGCCGCCGGCGGACGTTGAGACGTACTTGGAAACGGCACGGCCGAGGCTGGCCCGGTCACTGGCGCCAGAGCCAGCGAATCGCGTGAAATTGCCCCGCGCACCGGAGAAACGGTGTGGGTCCGCCGTTGTGGGAATGGGCGGGCGGTTCGGTGGTACTGGCGGCGCAGCGCCATCTGCGGGTAGCTGTCCGTCCGGCCCTGTGCCCGTGCCGTCAGGGGCAGCCGGAGCATCACCGCCATCGGCACCGTCCAGCCATGAAGGAACCAGCGGTGTTCCACCACCAGGTCCGCCGTAAGCTGTCGAGGTTCCCATCACCGTCCTCCCTTCAGGTCCTTGAGCGCCAGTTCGGCCGCCGCCTTCAGGCCGGGGTTGTTGGTGACTCTGCTCCAGTCTCCTAGCAGCTTCGTCAAGCGAGTGGCGCAGTCGGAATCTTTGATGACACCCTGCCAACCGCCCACAGCCCAGGGGCCGCACTTGTTGCTCGGCAGCGCCTCCAGGAAGTCCATCAACCGGCTCTGCAGGCCGGGCTGCGCCTTCACGAGGACCACCAGACCATCGGCACCCGCTGGCCTGGTGTCCAGGGCGCCCGTGCTCATGATCTTGGTGCGTACGGCCTCAAACACCTTCTCCGCTTCTGGTTGCACGAGCTGCTTCAACTCGGCCTCATAGCCCTGGACGGTCATCTTGCCGCCGAACAGCTTTTCCACTACACCAGCCAAGTGCCCCAGCACCGACACTGGGCCGAAGTAGTCCTTCTTGTCCTTTGTCACGAACAGGTAAGGTCGCAGATCGAGCCCAGACAGCTTTGGCGTGAGGCGCGCCCAATCGCACACGATGTCCGACGACTTCCACTCGACCAACACGGCGTTGTCGGGTGCGGGAGTCGGCTCGGTGGCCTTGTGTCCCTTCCGTTCATCGCCGTGAGACTCTTGACCGTCAGCCGCCGCCAAACCCTGTTCCAAGGCTTCCAGGTCTTCACAAAATCCCTGCGGATGGACCGCTGCGACGAAGGCAATCTGCTCGAACAATCTTGGTATGAAGCGTTCCGCGAGCATGAGCTTTGCGAGCACCGGCAACTTGATGTCGTCGCCGAATCCCCGAGCGGTGGCAGTGCGCTCGCGCAACAACAGTGTGTTGAGGAAGCGCTTGATCTGACGCGGGTTACCCTTGGTGCCGCTCGCCAGGATGGGACCGATCTGGTCGCTGAGCGCGAGCGCGTTGTTCGCCCTCTCGGCCTGCTTGCCGAGTGCCGTCTTGACGGTCGCGGTGTCCAGTCCGCCGCTGGTCCAAGGCCGTTTCAGCTTCTCCCGTGCTACGGCGATCAGCTTCGCATAGTCCGCGTCGTCCTCACCGATTTCGGCGCCGGCTAGCAATAAGGTGACATAGATCCGCGTCTCCGCTTCCCCCAGGGCTGGGATGCGGAACGGAACCTGGATCAGTTTTTCGAGGTAGTTGCGGGCATAGTCTCGCGGTCCCGTGCTGTCGGGCAGATCGGGAAAGTGTTTGCGCACCGCGTATTCGATCATCGCCTCGTCGGCCGCGACGACGAACGCCGTCCGCGAGGTGAACACGAACAGCCGGATGGCTTCGAGCGTTTCAATCGCGGTGTCGGGCAAGCAGCGGTCGAGGTCGTCGATCAGGACAACGAGCTGTTTGATGCCCGCGTCTTTCAGGAGCTGGTCGAACGCCTTGCGGAATGCCTCCACTTCTTCTGGCACGTTCTTGGACTCGCCTGGCTTCAACACGGCCTTCACCTCGTCGATCGTCGTCGAGAGGTTTTCCTTCGTCGCAAGCTTGGCAGGGTCCGCTACTACCGCTTCGAGCGAGCTGACGATGGCTCCGATTTGGTCGGGCGTTGGTATGCCCGTGAAGGCGGTCATCGCCAAGCCACCGGCTCTCTTGGCGACCTTGAGCCAGTCGATCCGGCGAAACACATCCTTGACGGCGGCGGCGGCTTTGGTCAGAGCCGGACGTTTCTCGACCAAGCCCGTGACGATGCCTTCGATCAGAGCGATCTTCGCGTCCTCGAACCCTTGGAATCGCCAGCCGTTGAACTTGAGGCACAGGACATCATCCTTGCCGGCGAAGCCTGCCTCGATCATTTCGAGGACGCTGGATTTACCCGCACCCCAATCGCCGTGTACTCCGATCGTCACCGGATGGTCGGGCTTCGCACGAAGCAGCCCGATGATCGTGGCGGCAATGGCTTCGTTGTTCAGCAGATCAACTTTGGTTTCGTTGTCGGTCAGGATCATTTGTCCCCTCCCTGTTCACCCAGCATCGCACCGGCCATGTCACTCTTTGGTCGCAACAGCGCGGCCGTGTCTGATCCGACGCAGTGGCTCAGCCGATCATCGTTCAAGTTTTTCAGGTCATCGGCGTTGTGGACACCGACGGACAGCAGTGCCAAGCACTGCCCGCGCGTCAATCGCACCGGAGCCTTCGTGAGAGGTAGCGCGGCAGAAGGCAATCCGAATTCAAGTCGCTGAAGAACCTCGTCCAGGCCCTTGAGAAAATCAGGCTGGTCGGGAAACAGCGTCGCTAGAATCTGGTGCGCAGAGCGCAAGTGAAAGCGGGTTGCGTCGGCAATGCCGATGATGTTGCCGTATCCGATGGCACCGGCGAACGGTGTCGTGGAGTACCGCTTCTCCAGCGCATCGACCGGGGTTCCCTCGATCCAATCATGCAGCAGCGCGGCGCGCTTGCAGCGAGCCCAAAACTCGATCTGGTCGCGACAATACCGTTGCAGCATTTGCGGCATCTGGTGCCCGAAGCGTTGCGCCGCCTCGCCGGCGCGCACGCTTTCGGATTGCCCCTTCTTCATGACCGGCGTGTAGATGGCGTCCAGTTCATCCAACACCTGAACCATTGCGAGAATGTGGCCAGGAGGCGTTTGAGCCACGTTCAGGCGCCCCATCAACTCGACCAGGCGCAGGCTCGATTCGAACGACAATGAAGAGGAACCGCAGGCGCGCCCGAGCAGTGTCAGGTGGATGAGGTCGCCTTCGCGCTCGGCCAGCCCCGCCTGCAAGAGGCGATCGACCAAGGAGGTCACGTCCCGCTCCACCATCGCGACCCACAGAGGATTCGCGCGCGATGCCGAGTACCCTCCGAACGTGTTGACCAGTAAGCCCGGAATCTCGTCGGCGCGAACACCACGCACCTGACTGAGCAGGCGCAGCGTCCATGTCGGCAGATCGCGCTGCTGGAAGGAGGACTTCACATCCTCGGGAACGCCGAGCACGTAGCGCTGAAAAAGCTGCGCACGTTCCATCGGCGTGTCTGCGAGGATGATTGCCTTGCCGATTTCATTGAAGCCGAGCCGGCCGGCACGACCTGCCATGTTCTTGTACTCGGCGACGGTGAACTGGCGACCATCCTCGCCGACGAATTCGTTCTCGGCGAGTACGACCGTCGACGCCGGTGTATTGATGCCTGCGGCCAAGGTTGTCGTGGCGACCAGTGCATGAATGCCGCCCGTGGCACTGCGATACCCTCTCTCGACCGCTTCTCTCTCCGCCCTCAGCAAGTTGGTGTTGTGGAACGCAGTGCCACCGGCCAGGCATTCCCGCAGGTCCTGCGAAGCGCCGGTCAGGTCTTGGGTAGGCAGAACATCGAGGACGGCGGTGGCCGGCGGCAGCCCCAGTTCCTTGGCCAGGTACTTGGCGCACCCCTGGGCAGGCCCGCGCATGTTGCGAAATATCAGCAGCTTTTCGCCTTGCGCAACCAGTTGCTGGGCCAGAGGCACGATCACGTCCTGAGAACTTGGCTTATCGCGCCGCTGCACGATGCGGTGTGACGGAAGCAAGGCCTGGGTCTTCGTTGTCCCATCGGTATCAACGTACTGAAACGTTCCGCGACGGTCGAGTACGCCTTCGATCAACGGAACGGGCCGTTCGCGAGACATCAAGAGCGGGACACCGAGCCAGCGGTCGAAGCTGTTCAGGTTGCCAATGACTGCCGACAGGATCGCGAGCTGCGGTTCGATGCCTCGCTGGCGTGCCCGCAAGAGCAGCGAGAAGATCAGTTCAACCGTGATGCCGCGTTGCGGGTCGGTGATGAACTGTCCCTCGTCCATGACGACGAGACCGAGTTGAGTCAGGAGGCGAGGCGAGCCGAGCGCGAGGTTGAGGAAGGTTTCGTAGGTGAAGAAGCCCAGGTCGTAGCGTCCGGCCAGCACGGGTCCGATGCCATCGGTGGCATCCCCGCTGCAACGGGCCACGCGCAATCCAGTGGCCGCATAGCGCTCCGTGAATTCCTCGAACTTCTCGTTGACCAGCGCACGGTAGGGCAGCAGGAACGCCGCCTTCTTGCCGGAAGTGACCGCCTGAATCCCCGCCACTTCGCCGATCATCGTCTTGCCGGAACTCGTGGGCGCGACGACCAGCAAGGAGTTGCCGCCAAGTACGCCGAATTCATTGACCGCCTTGAGCTGGAGCGCGTTGAGGCCTTGCGGGAAGTCCGACACCCACTTTTCGACGATCTCAGGCGGGAAGCCGTGGGCGGAGAACTCCTCGAACGATCCCGACATCTGCCGTACCGCTCTCGCAGGAAAGGCCGCGACATAGTTGTCGCCGCGCTTGAGTACCGGGAATGTCAGGCCACCCTGCACACTGCCCAGGAAGACAGGGGTTTGCGTGACGCTGATGCGCTCGGCCTCGACGCGCGCCAGCCGGATGATCTCTCCGGCGATCTCGGGAAAACTGACCGACTCGCCTGCAGCGCTGGTCAAGGCCTCCATGACGGCGTGAGTAAGCAGCCCATGCCCGGTGCCTGGTTGCTCCCATGCAGACTCATCGGTCGCGCAGGCTGCCAGTAGGATGCGCCCCTCTCCATAGACGCCGGTGAGCGCGAACGCATTGCGCGGGCGCGCCGCCGTTTCCAGCACGCGCGCCGGTGCTTGGCCACTGAAGCAGCAGTCGAGGATGCACAGGACGGCCCGCGCCTTCGTCGCCTTGAAGGCTTCCGCCAAGCCCACCATCGACAAGGCCGTTCCGGCAAGATCAGCCGCGTTCGTATCGAAGAGCACCAGGTTGCCATCAGGAGAACCATGTCCGGCGAATGCGATGACGACCACATCGTCTGCACCCGCACCAGCCAAGGTGCCGAGCATCGCGCCCGACACTTCCGCGTGGGTCGCGGCTTCGTCCACCAGCAGCCGGGCGCTCAGGCCTTCGACCGTATCGGTGAAGAGCGCCCACAACGCTGTAGCGTCGCGCCGTGCTCCGCTCAGCTCGGGAATGGACGTGTCGAGATGCTTGTTGATGCCGACGAAGATTGCTTTGATCGCCACACGCACTCCTTATCCGGTTCGAGCAAGGAGCTGCTCGATCACGTCGCTGGCCTGCCGCTGCCGCAACATCCGTGCTTCGCGTTGCTCCGTCTCGTCACTCTCGCCCAGCTCGAACTTGGCGACCGATACCGGACCGTCCTTGCGATAGCCCTCGATCTTGTCGTCGCCGGCGAAGCGGCTGCGCAGGATCGCCAGTGAGGCCTCAACGACGGCACCATGCTTGCCGCCGCGCTCTTTAAGGAAAGCCCCCGCCACGGCGTCGATGCCTTCGGGCGCGTGCTCGATGCAGTAGATCAGGTCGTGCGCATCCTTGCGCTCGAAACGCTGGTCGAACGCGAAGGACTTCAGGCAGGTGAAGCTGACGAGATTCGCGTGCTTGATCTTCTCGGTGGCGACGCCGTTCCCACCCAGCAGTTCGGCCTGGATTTCGACGACCTGGTGTAGGTCGAAAACGATGGAGGAATGCGGGATATTCAGCGCCGAGATCGTGCCTTCGGTCGGCAACGGCTGAACCTTGCCACCAGCGATGTCCGGTGCGTCCGCCAGCAGCTCCAGCACCATCAGCGCACCGTGCTCGGTGCGGGTCTGCCAGCGCCAGGAAAGCTTCTGTTGCTTCTCGTTTTCCGCGCGCTCGAAGCCCATCTTCCTAAGGTTGTCCTCGAGCGTGTGGTACGCCTCGGTGTCGGCCAGAATCTGCAGGTCGATCACGATGTCCACGTCCAGGGTGCCCGCGTGCGCAGGCACCACCGGCGGCCGCGCGGCAACGAGATACCGCGGCGTGAGTCCGCCAACCAGATAGATCGACTCTTTCCAGGGTCCGAGTCCGCGCAGCAGCGTCACGAGGACACGTTCGCAGTCCACTGTGTACTGGTCGCTGTAGCCGTCGAGCGTCGCGGGCTTGGCCATCAGAAGCCGATCCTTTCTTTGCGGAAGTGCTCGGCCATTTCTTTGGATCGGCCTTCGCCGCGCAACAGGTCGAGATAGATCTGGATCGGGCTGGCTAGCCACAGGCTGCCGACCCGCTCACGGAACAGCAGTTCGCCTGACGACTTGGCTTCGATGATGGCCAGGTTGGCGCCTTCGTTGACGACCCGCGCGCCCAAGGCCCCGATTGCGGCATCGGCGTTTGCGCCGATCAGGACACGCACACGCACTTGGGAGACACTGGAAAGGAACGGCGCATAGTGCTGCGCGGCGGCCTCGTGGCTGATCGCGTATTCAACGTCCTGCGCCTCGAAGACCTGGCCGATATGTGCTGCCAGCGTGTCGGCCTTCGCGCCGGGCATGTAGTACCGGCGCAGGGTCGGTGGCCGGATGGCGCTGAGCTGCCTGGTCCATGTGTCCAGCAGGGCCCCCGGCTCGCGAAGGTGGCGCTCCTTGCTCGGGCCTTGGCCACGCACCGCCAGCCAGTCGAATCGCTCCAGCTCGGTCAGCACCTGCGAGGCGGTAGCGGGCGACACCATCGCCTGCTGTGCCAGTTCCGTGACACCGAACCAGTTCTGGTGCTGCACCAGCAGAGCATGAAGCACTTGGGCGCGCCGTCCGGTAAACAGCGCACGCACCGACTTCGCAAGGGTCTTGGGTGGCGGTTTGTCGATGTAGAGGTAGGCGCCGGGCGCGGGCAGGTACAGACTGCCGCCGCTGTCGTAGTAGCCGACGCGCTCGCTTCTGAGCAATTCTTTCGCGCCGGGGGAGATCGACTCGGCGACGAGGAGGGGCAAGGGCATCTCCCCCTGGCCAAGGGGCGTTCCGTGACTCGCCGCCCGAAGCTGCCAGATGACTTGACGGACATCTCGGGGAAAAACGGCCTTCTTGGCCTCGATCAGCAGGACGAAGGACTTGCCGGCGACGTGCAGATCGACCTGGGCATCGTGTCCACGGTCGCCGTGCTTGCTCAAGGGCTCTCGATGGTCGAGATCGGCTTCCACTTCGGGAAGCTCTCGCAGAGCGTCCACGAAGCGGGCTATCAACTGTTGCTCGGTCAGGGTGGATTCAAGCATGGGGCACTATGGCCTCGTTTACTGTTCAGTAAATATGGGCATCTTATCGAATATTCGGCCGAATGGCAATTTTTACTGTGCAGTGAAAGAGGGAGTATCCCTGCTGCGACCTACCATGCCCTTGTTGGGCGTCTCAGCGTTCCGCCGTCGGGCTCGCAGGCTATGCCCGGTGCTTCGTGTCGAATCGCGGCCTTCCGGCTGTGATCCCTGACGCTTCCGGCCCCTTGGGTGCGCCGGTCATCGAGAAATCCCAGACAGTGTCTCGGAATTTCACGCGCTCCGTGCCCTTGAGGACCTGCGCGCTCCGCTTGCCCAGCTACAGGCGGATGCCGGCAGACTTTGGCGTTGCAAACTGCTCGGGTTCCTTGCCGAGTGGAAAGCCGACCACATACAGCACCGTGGCGGCCATCGGCTTGCTGTCCGGGTCTGATCCCCACTTCACCTGTACCTTGCGCGTGGCGTAGCGCAGTGAGACACCGAGCGCCTGGAGCGCGTCGATGTGGGATTGCATCTCGTCGTACACGTCGAACTTCTGCATTTCGTTGTAGACATCGGCGCAATCCCGGTACTCGCGGAAGTAATCCACCAGCATGGCGAAGGTCTCGTCCGCTTCACGGGTCAGCTCGAAGGCCGGTTCTGACAAGTCCATCGTGCAGGACTCGGCCAACCTGGCCAACTGCTTGCCGGTCGTCAGCGGCGTGGCCGTCAGCGTGACGTGCTCCCGGTCGAACTTCTCTTTTTCGGCCTTGAACGCTTCTTCGGATGGAATGGTGAACGGCTTGTTGAGCGCGTCGATGTCCTCGAACTCGAACGCGCTGGCAAGGGCGCGGCGGGTATCAAGGCTGCCGGACAAGCCTTGCTCGACCCGCTGGATCGTCCGCACGTTGAGGCCGGAAATCGCGGCCAGTTGTTCCTGTGACCATTGCCGCATCTCACGGAACAGCTTGATGCAGGCGGCCAGTTCGGTCGGCGTCAGCAGACGGGTTTGTTGGGCAGATTCTGTAGCGTTCATGGGTGGCTCCATCGTTGTCAGTAGACATGGCGAAGTATGGGGAGCCAGAAACAACGGCAACACGACAGCAACCCGACAGCCAGCCGACAGATCACAACTATAAGTGTCGCTTGCGGTTCTCTCCAAAGGATATTCAAGGGGCGGATCATTGCGTCCCGGCGTTTCGCCGGCGGGCTCGCGGGCTGCGCCCCGCGCTTCGTGCCGAATCGCGGCCATCCGGCTTTGATCCCTGACGCCTCCGGCCCTCGAGGGCCTGCGCGCTCCGCTTGCCTGTCCGTGCCTTCGTGGCGGTGGATGGGCGGTCTTGCTGTTCCCTTCACCGTACCACGGCGTGCTCGCCGTCAAGGGCGGCGCGTGCCTTGCACGCTTGCGGCCGTGGCCGTCTGCGACCCCTGACTGCTTGCGCTGCGCCGTGCTGAAGCCGGTTCCGGGCAATTCCGCCCGAGCAACCGGAGATCGTCATCATGAACGACAAATCGCATGTTTCGCTGGAACGTCATGTCTGCCTGGTTTGCGGCGTGGCTTACGACACGGGCAGCATCCTGCTCGACAAGCGCCTGCGCCAGAGCATGGAGCGCTACACAACGACAGGCTGGGGCCTGTGCGCCGAACACCGGAAGATGTTCAACGATGGCTTCGTCGCGCTGGTCGAATGCGACCCTGAGCGCAGCGGCAAGCCGTCGGGCGCTGATTGCTTGAAGCCGAGCGAGGCTTATCGCACGGGCCGCCTGGCGCACCTGAAACGCGAAGCGTTCGCCGCCGTGTTCAACGTGCAGCTCGCGGCCAATCAGGTTTGCGTCTTCGTCGAACCCGGCATCATCGAGAAGATTCAGACGATGGTGCCGCCGGCGTCGAGCTGATTGCTCGATGCAAGTCTCAACGCGCCGCTCCCGCCGATCGCGGGGGCGGCGCTTTTCTTTCTGCTGCGCCTGGTGTCATGTTCTTCGGCCCTCGCGGGCCTGCGCGCTGCGCTTGCACTCCAGGGGAACGGCTTGCAGCCGATCCCCGCCGCGCGTGGCTTGGCGCCCCTGGCAGCCGCCGAACAGGTTGCACCTGATCGGCCTTCGCGCCTGCGGCGCTGCGCGCTTCGCTTGCGTGGGATCTGCGCCAACTGCGGGCCGTTGCCAGTCCATCCGCCTTCCCTGACTCCATCACCTTTCCGCGACTGTAGCCCGCGCCCGTGTGCCGTCAAGGCGCGCCGGGCCGTGTCCTCGCTGCGCTGCGGGCCGCACCAACCCGTCGCTTGTTTCCTTGACCGCACCCGTTCGCGCGCTCCTGACCGTCGCGGGCGATGAACTCAGGAAAGACGGTGGCAACGAGGCCGGCCCAGGTCTCCGCGCCGACCCCACCGGAGAAGCCGAAAGGCGGGCTCCGAATCTAGGAATCCGGTGGGGCTTTCAACAGCAACTTTGTCAGGAGTAACCACCATGCAACTCGCATCCCGTTTCGCTTCCCGTTCCCCGATGCTGCGCGCCAATCATCCGCTGACGGATGAAGACATCCAGCGCGTGGCCCCGTCCATCTTTGCCGAGGACAAGCACGAAAGCCGCTCCGAGCGGTACAGCTACATCCCCACCGCCGCCGTGCTGACCGAGCTTCGCAAGGAAGGCTTTCAACCCTTCATGGTCTGCCAGACCCGCGTGCGCGACGAAGGCAAGCGCGAGCACACCAAGCACATGATCCGGCTGCGCCACGCCAGCCAGATTGCTGGCAGCGAAGCCAACGAAATCATCTTGCTCAATTCCCACGATGGAACGAGCAGCTATCAGATGTTGGCTGGAATGTTCCGGTTCGTGTGCAGCAATGGCCTTGTCTGCGGCGACACCGTGGCGGACGTGCGCGTGCATCACAAGGGCGACGTGGCCGGGCACGTCATCGAAGGCGCGTATGAAGTGCTGCAAGGCTTCGAGCGCGCGCAAGCCTCCCGCGATGCCATGCAGGCGATCACGCTGGACAGCGGCGAAGCGGAAGTCTTCGCCCGCGCCGCGCTCGCCCTCAAGTACGACGACCCGGACAAGCCCGCACCCATCACCGAAACGCAGGTGCTGGCCCCGCGCCGGTTCGATGACCGCCGCCCCGATCTGTGGAGCGTGTTCAACCGAACGCAAGAGAACTTGACGCAAGGCGGACTGATGGGCCGCAGCGTCAACGGACGCCGCCAGCGCACGCGCCCCGTGCAGGGCATCGACCAGAACGTGCGCCTGAACCGCGCCCTGTGGCTGCTCGCCGATGGCATGCGCCAGTTGAAAGCCTGAACCCCTCGCGGCAGGGGCAGGCAGCAGCCCTTGCCGCTTCTTTCGTCGCTGCATTTTTCAACCGATAGGAGCTATCACCATGAATGCCATTACTCACACCGAAGCACGCGCCATCCACACCGCCGCCGCGCTGGAAGTGGCCGACCCCACCAAGAACCTGATCTTGGTTCCCCTCTCGCAGTTGCTGCCGCGCCGCTCCAAGCGCAACGCGCGCACGACCCCGCGCCTGTCCATCCCCGAACTGGCCGCGAGCATTTCCCGCATCGGCCTACTGCAAAACCTTGTCGTCATCCTCGCCGCCGATGGCGAGCAATACGAAGTGGTGGCCGGTGATCGCCGCCTGACCGCCTTGAAGCTGTTGGCGAAGAAGAAGCGCATCGCCGCCGACCATGAAGTGCCGTGCCTGCTGGTGCCCGACGCTTCGGCCCGCACAGTCAGCCTCGCGGAAAACCTGCTGCGCGAGCAGATGCACCCCGCCGACCAGTTCGAGGCATTCGCCGCACTGGTCAAGGAAGGCCGCCCCATCGAGGACATTGCCGCCGACTTCGGCGTGTCCCCGCTGGTGGTGCAGCGCCGTCTGCGGCTGGCGAACGTCTCGCCGCGCCTGATGGCCGACTACCGGGCCGGTGGCGTGACGCTGGAACAGTTGATGGCCCTGACCATCACCGATGACCACGCCGCGCAGGAACATGCCTTCTACGGCGCGCCGGAATGGCAGCGCGGCGCATCCGCACTGCGCGAACGCCTCACCGAGCGCGAAATCAGCGCCAGTCATCCGCTGGTGCGTTTCGTCGGGCTGGACACCTACACCGCAGCGGGCGGCGGCACGCGCCGCGACCTGTTCGCGGAGGACGACAGCGGCACGTACCTGACCGATGCCGTCCTGCTGGAAACGCTGGTGCGCAGCAAGCTGGACGCGCTGGCCGAGGACGTGCGCGCCGAGGGTTGGGCATGGGTGGAAGCCGTGCCGCACCTGAGCCACGCCGACCGGCATGCGTTCCAGAACGCACCGCGCCAGCAGCGCGAGCCGAGCGCACGCGAAGCGCGGCGCATCGCCTCGCTGCAAGGTCGTCTCGACAAGCTCGACGCCGAACTGGAAGAAGCCTACGACGCCGAGGACGAGAACAAGGTGGAAACGCTGGAACCGCGCCGCGAACAGGTGGCCGGGGAACTGCAAGCCATCGAGGAAGCCTTGCAGGGCTACGCCCCGGACGTGCGCGCCGTGGCCGGTGCCATCGTCACCATCGACCGCGACGGCGAGGCCGCGATTCATCGCGGGCTGCTGCGCGAGGCCGAAGCCAAGGCGCTGCGCACGCTGGAAAAGCTGCGCCAAGGCTTCACCGGCACGGAAGGCACGACCGACGACGACGGCGAGGACACCGAGCCGACCAAGCCCGCGAACCTGTCCGACCGGCTGGCGCAGCGCTTGAGCGCGCACCGCACCGCCGCGCTGCAAATCGAAGTGGCCCGGCATCCGCAGGTGGCGCTGGCCGCGCTGGTGCATGGCATGGTGCAGACCGTCCTGCAGGACAGCCGCTACGGCCACGACCTGCCGCTTGGTGTGCGCCTGACCGTGAAGGACAGGCTGGACGCATACGCGCCCGACTGGCCGGAATCGCCTGCCGCCGTCGCCTTGCGCGAACTGCAACAGGCATGGGGCGAACGGCTGCCGCAGGACGACGCCGAACTGTTCGCCGCGCTGCTGGCGCTGTCGCAGACCGAACTGGTGCGGCTGCTGGCCGCATGCGTGGCGTCCACCGTGGACGTGGTGACACCGCGTGCCGCGCAGCACCAGCCCGGCGCGGAACTGGCGCAGGCGATGGGGCTGGACATGGCCGCATGGTGGAAGCCGACCGCCGAAGGCTACTTCAACCACGTTTCCAAGGCCGTGATCTTGGAAGCCGTGCAGGAGTTCGCACCGTCGCACGTCGCCCGGCTGTCCAAGCTCAAGAAGGCCGACATTGCCAGCGAAGCCGAACGGCTGGTCGAAGGCACCGACTGGATGCCGGCTGTGTTCAAGACCGGGAACGACACGGAACCGCAGGACGCGGTGGGCGAAGCGGATGCGCCGGAGGAAGCCACCGACGAGGTGGAGGACCACGCGCAGGCCGCGTGATGGTGAAGCACGGCCCCGGCGCAACGCGCCGGGGCCATGCTCGAAGCCGGTTTTAGGAATTGCGCGACACTTGGGTTAGCCGTTGGGAAGCGGCGGGCATTCTATGATCTCCACCGCATTTCCGGGCAGGAGTGCGACATGCGGATGGTCACTAAAAATCTGCGCAGCTTCCTCGTGGGAAGCTGCCTGAACGATCATGAAGGCCGTTAATTTGTTTTGCACACTGGAGATGCCAGTGCCATCAACACGTTTGGTTTTCGCAAGCGGTGCTCCCGGATCGACTATAGCGCCACTGTGCTTCTGCGCCCAAGCACCCCACGCCTCCATGAATTTCCTGCCCTGATCCTGCGAGATTTCTTGCTTCTGTCCATCGGACGCCGCCCCGATAAAGATCGCCAAATACCTATTCACTGTTTCGTTCTCCCAACTCTCGGTATGTCGCAAAAATCCCGAAACCTGCGGCACTCGCGCAATAGGGATTGTCACGACGAATTGCAGTGGCTGGATTCGAGCCTTGAGCATAGCAGCGAAAGCACCCTTTCCATGATGATCGGATGCGCGCGCTCTCTGGCTTTCGCGCCCGCTTCGGGTGCCCATCCCGAGCAGGTGGAAAGGATGTGCGCGGCGATGGCCGGCCATCTTCCCGATGCTAGACCCAGAGCAGGACGGAACAATTCTGCGTGAAGCGGGCTTCTCGGATGTTGCCTTGTTCTATGCGGCTTTCACTTGGCGTGGTTGGGTCGGCTACGCCTGATCGCAACCGATATTCGCTCGGTCGTGTCGGCGTTTCCGCCGCCGGGCTTTCGGGCTGCGCCCCGTGCCGTCTTCGCCGTCACGGCCATCCGGCTTCAATCCCTCACGCCTTCGCGCCTGCGGCGCTGCGCGCTCCGCTTGCGAGGGAAGCTGCGCCCCGCCACGTTGTTCAGTGCGCCGGGGCACGCAGCACCTTGCTGCGCCCGGTTGTGCAAAAGCGTGCCGTCCTCGACGCTGACGGCGGGCTGTCCGGGCCATCACGCCGGTCTGTTCACCGACATGCCCCACGGCCTCACCATGACGCATCCATGCCACGCCTCAAGCCGCCCACCGCTGGATGCGGGGGGCATTTCGCGCCGGTCGTTGCGGGGTGGACCTTGCCAGCATCCGGGTGCGTCCCGGCGAAGCCTTCATGCGGAGCGCCGAGCCGGCCATCGCTCCATTCGGGTCAGTTCGGCCCGTTGCGTCCTTGGTTCGTTGTGAATCCTGGCGGAGGCACGGCTGCGCCTCGGGCTTCCTGGCTGCAACCGTCCGGCGAAAACAATTTCCCCTGCGCTGCGCGCATTCCTCGCGCGGCAAATTCTTTTCGCCTCCCGGTCCTCCACGCTGTTTCGGCCGCTACGCGATGCAGCCCGCCCGTCCCTCGCCGACCGGATCACAACAAGGACGCGATGGGCGCGACCTTGGTTAACCCGAAAGGAGCAAGCATCATGGCCAACATCGGCACCTTCACCGCAAACGACAACGGCTTCACCGGCACGCTGCGCACCCTCACGCTCAACGTCAAGGTCAAGCTCGTCCCCAACGACCAGAACGGCAACGAGAACGCCCCTCACTTCCGCATCCAGGCAGCGGGCGGCTACGACATCGGCGCGGCTTGGAAGAAAGTCAGCCAGAACGAGCGGCCCTACCTGTCGGTGAGTCTGGATGATCCGTCGTTTCCGGCGACCATCTACGCCCGCCTGATCGAAGAAGAAGACGGCACGCACACCCTGATCTGGTCGCGCAACAAGCCCGCGGCCTGACGGCCGCCCCGGCGCCCCGCCCACCGCGGCGGGGCGCCGGGCTGTTCGTCGCAGCACCGCGCGCACGCCTATGGCGTGTCGCGCTCGTGTTTCAACACGGTTTCCAACTCCTTTCGCACTTGCTCCAGGAGTTGATCGGTCTTGCGCGTGCTGTCGCCGGCATAGGCCAGCGTCAGCAGCGTGAGCGGGTGAACCTCCAAGACCTCGCACAGCTCGGCCACCTTGTTCAAGGTCGGGCTTTTTAGGCTGCGCTCCAGCGAACTCATGTACGTGCGGCTCGACACGTCGGAAAACGCTTCCTGGCTCAAGCCACGCGCTTTCCTGACTGCCTTCAATGCCGTCGCCAACGAGTTCTTCGCCGCCATCCAGTGGTTTCCCCAAAAACCAAGATGACAGCCCATTGCGCCCTATAGGACTACAATCTATAGTGTTCATTTCATTCCCAGGTCATGTGCTTTCGTGCCTCTGTTGAACTGCGCATGCGTGGACCGCGCCAAATCCAGGGAACCGCTTTTGTGTATTTCATGGCTTTAACGATGCCGTTTCCGCGCATTCGTGTTTCCACAGATATGCGGGTTTGCGCTTTCGCGCTTACGCACGAAAGCACGCAAGTGGATCGACGGATTCACGCTTCGCTGTACAAGCGCATCCGTGCCTCGTCGGCTTCGTGCAAATCAATGCCGCTGGAGGAAGCGACCATGAAATCGCTCATCACCGAAGAACAACGCTCGCAACTGATCGCCAACGGTCGCGCTCGCGCGACCGGCCAGAACCTCGACCCGCAGCCGGTCGTCAAGCTGTTCACCCCGGATGCGCACGCGAGTTGGCTGCTCGCCGCCCTCGATCCCGAGGACGGCGATACCGCCTACGGCCTGCGCGATCTTGGCCTGGGCATGCCGGAGGAAGGCACCGTGCGGCTGTCCGAGTTGGCCACCATCGTCGGCCCGCTGAAGCAGCCCGTCGAACGCGACCTGTACTTTGTCCCCACCCGCACGCTGTCGGAATACACGCGGCTGGCACAGCGCAACGGGTCGATCATCGACTGAACGACCCGCTGTCGTGGGCCAGTAGCATGCTCGGAGGCAGAGGGATTGTGTCTATCTCGGTCTGAATTCAGACCATCAGCGCATCAATCGGCACTCATGCACTGGTATGGGCCAGACAGACCGAAACGGTCCTGATGATCGGCACGGGTTTTGGCAAGGTATTCGATGCCGCGCCATCCCGATGACGGAGCGGCCGTCGCATTCGGATGATCTGTGCAACGTCTTGGAGCCCATCGGTCTTGACACCACCAGTGTATCGACTAACCCGTGACGAAACGACGATGAAGCCGTAGCTCCCTGCCGTCCGTGGCGACGAGTCCTGCTGTCTCAACAGGAGGTCCGCGTCATGGAAAGTCCAGACCACTGGCACCCCGTTGCCGCCTACTTGTACGTCCTGCATCTCGACGGCCCCGCGCTGGCTTGGGAGTACCTGCGCCGCCATCCGGGCTACCGGCGCGACTGGCGGCGCCGGCGCCGTGATCCCGAGGCGGCGCAGTGTTGGGGCCTGCGCCTGCTCGAAGACCCGGCGCTGGATGCGCGCGACGCGCATCCGGCCTGGTTCCCCGACCACGACGCCGTGGTGCAGCTTTATCCCGACGCCGACCCGCCGCCCGATGCCGAACGCTTCGCATTCTGGCATCTGCCTGGGCGCAAGCACCTGATCCACGACGGCCGGCGCCTGGTGCTGGTCACGCATTGGGCGGACTGCTGCATCCGCCTGGCCCTTGCACCCGGCCTCGAAGACGGCATGGCTTACGCCTATGCCGTGCGCGCCGCCCCCGATCCCTGCGCGCGCTGTCGCGCACTGGCGGACGAACTGGACATGCTGACGACCGCTGCCGCGCCTGCGGCGCTGGCGCAGCCACGCCCCTCGACCACCACACTGCTGGAACTGCACACCTTGCAGGCCCTCGACGGCACGCTGGCCGGTGCCTCGCTGCGCACAGTCGGCCAGGTGCTGTTCGGCGCCGAGACCATCCGTCGTGACTGGCACGCTGACGGTGCATTGCGCGCCCGCGTGCGCCGCCTGGTCCGGCGCGGCCAGACCCTCATGCGTGGCGGCTATCGCCAACTGGCGCAGCTCCCCGCCGTTGAACAGGGACGCTTTGCCGCGCTCGCAGAACGTCCCTGAGCACAACGCCCGTCTTTTCCGAAGCTGCCTCCATCCGGCCGCGACCCCGTGGCCGCCGACCCAGACCGATGGAGGTTCACCGCATGAGACCCGCACCGCTGCGGCCGCAAGCCGCTCCCGCTGCCACGCAGCAACCCGTTGCGCCTTCGCGCTACCTGACCAACGACGAAGCCGCCGAATATCTGCGCCTGTCACCGCGCACGCTGGAGAAACAGCGCGTGATTGGCGGCGGCCCGCGCTTTCGCAAATTCGGCCGCCGCGTCATGTATGCGGTGGCCGACCTCGACGCCTGGGCCGACGCGCGCAGCTTCGAGGCCACGTCCGATCCCGAATACGCCGAACGCCACGCCGGCGATTACCGCGATGGCCGCTGATAGCCGGCGCGCGGGTGGCCCTCGTCGTGTCCAGCTCGGAGAACGAGCGCGAACAGCTCGACCTGTTCCGCGCGCTGCCGGGGGACATGGCGCCGCGCGACGCACAAGACCTGATGGCCTATCCGTTCTTCTCGCTGGCGAAGTCGCGGCGCATCGCGCCGATCGACTTCCGCTCCGGCGGCGTCACCGTGCGCGTGGAAGGCACGCAGGAGCATGGCATCGCCACCATCTGGGATGCCGACATCCTCATCTGGGCCGCCAGCCAGATCGTGGAAGCGCGCGACGCGGGCATTCGTCCGTCGCGCAGGATGCAGGCTACGCCTTACGAGATCCTGCGCTTCATCGGCCGCGGCACGTCGCTGCGCGACTACCAGCGCTTGAAGGCCGCGCTGGATCGCCTGCAATCGACCACGATTGCCACGTCGATCCGCGAGACCACCGGCCGGCGCCTGCACCGCTTCTCGTGGATCAACGAGTGGAAGGAGCGCGCGGACGCCCAGGGCGTGCCGCTCGGCCTCGAACTGATCCTGCCGGACTGGTTCTTCGCCGGCGTGCTGGACGAAGCCCTGGTGCTCACCATCGACCCGGCGTACTTCAAGCTCACCGGCGGCATCGAGCGCTGGCTGTACCGCCTGGTGCGCAAGCACGGCGGCCGCCAGCGCGACGGCTGGCAGTTCGACTTCCGCTACCTGCACCGCAAGTCCGGCAGCCTGGCGAAGCACTACGACTTCGCCTGCGACCTGCGCGCGCTGGTCGCGCGCCAGTCGCTGCCGGGTTATGCGCTGTCCATCGTGCGCTGGCCCGGCGAGCCGGAAATTCTCGCGTTCCGTCCCGTGCCGTCCACGGCACGTTGATAACTGCGGGACAAGCTGTGAATGCGCTCGTGCTATCAGGCGTGCCGAGGCTCGTGCTATCAGGCGTGTCCTTATCGTGCTATCAGGCGTGCGAATTCGCCGCAAACCCAATAACGGCGCGGGTTTCGGCACTCTCTAACTTATCTAACCAGAAATATCTAACAGTTAAGAGAAAAACCTTGGCGCGGTGGATAACCGCCCAAGGGCAACAGCAAAGGCGTTTTCCAAGCTGTTCGTTGAGCTGCCTTCCGCAACGGAGGGCTGCGCCATGATCGTCGCCTTGCTCAACCAGAAGGGCGGCGTCGGCAAGACCACGCTCGCCACGCACATCGCCGGCGAGCTCGCGCTGCGCGGTCAACAGGTCATCCTGCTGGATGCCGACCCGCAAGGATCGTCACTGGATTGGACACAACGGCGTAGCCAGCAAGGGCTGCCACGGCTGTTCAGCGCCGTGGGCCTCGCACGCGAAACGCTGCACCAGGAGGCGCCCGAACTCGCGCGGCGCTGCGATCACATCGTCATCGACGGCCCGCCACGCATCGCCGCACTCGCGCGCTCCGCGCTGCTGGCGGCCGACTGCGTGCTGATCCCGGTGCAGCCCAGTCCCTACGACTTGTGGGCCAGCGCCGAGATGGTCGCACTGATCCGCGAAGCGCAGGTGTTCCGGCCAGCGCTGCGCGCGGCCTTCGTCATCAATCGGCGCATCAGCACCACGGTCATTGGGCGCGAGGCGCGCAACGCACTCTCAGACCAGCCGCTGCCCGCACTGCGCGCAGAAGTGCGCCAACGCATCGTCTTCGCCGACAGCGTGACTGCTGGCCGGCTCGCCTGCGAAACCGCACCGGACAGCATGGCCGCGCGCGAGATCGCGGCGCTCGCCGACGAGCTGCTGCGGTGGTCGCCATGAGCAATGCACGCGGCAAACGCATCGCCATCGGCGCGCGTCCGCCGGCGAATCCGCACGCCGAAGCCTGGATTCGCCAGGGCGATGCCAACGGCGTGCAGAAAGCCGACCTCTACACCGCGCGCCTCACGCTCGACATCACGCCAGCCATGCGCGCGCGCATCAAGGTCTCGGCCTTCACGCAGGGCGTGACGGTGGCCGAGCTGCTGCGCGCGCTGCTGGAGCGCGAATTCCCGGAGCACACATCATGAACCTCGCCACACAGGCACAGATTCATGAAAGCTCGGCTGCACCGCCGCCTTCACCGCAACCGCTCGTGGCGCACGACGACCGCGTACCACTCACGCGCGTCTCGCTCGCCTACATCGAGCAGCGCGTCAACCTCTATCTGCGCTTCGGCCATCCTGCGCGCACCGTGCAGCTCGACCGCCGGCGGCGCTGCGCGGTATTCCTGCCGGCCGCAATCTTCTGCCGCATCCGCTGGGAGTCCAACGACTACGGCACCGTGCGCTGGCAGCTCATGGTGCTGCAAGCCTGCACGCCGCTCGACGCCATGCAGAACATTCCCGGCGTGCGTCCCGGCGCACGCCTGCTGCTGCACGCCGAAGGCGAACAGAAAGTGCGATCTGTGCTCGCACAGATCGACACCATTGAAACGGTGAACATCGACCCCGCCGACGTGTCGCCCGCGTACTGGCGCACGCTGGGCAACCGTCTCGCCGCGCGCCTGCCGCTGCCGGACTACAGCGCCGAGCGGCACGCGGCCTGGCTGGCAGGGAGGGCACTGCGATGACCACCGCGAACATCATCATTCCTCGCTCACGCTTGCGCGCTCGCATCGTTCTGGCTGCACTCACTGCCTGCGGCCTCACTGCGCTGGCCTGGGCAGCCTTCGTGCAGCCTGCGGTACGCATCGTCTACAACCCGTCCGACAGCGTGCCGCTCGGCTGGTATCGCATCGAGACAGCGCAGGCGCTGCCCGATACCTTGCCTGTGGGCAGCATCGTGCTGACCGCCTTGCCGGCAGATGCCGCTGCGCTGGCCGCGCAGCGCGCCTACCTGCCGTCGCACGTTCCGCTGCTCAAACGTGTGGGCGCCGTGGCGCCGCAACACGTCTGCATCGTGGATGGCATCGTGCGCATCGACGGCGTGCCGGTGGCCGCCGTGCTGCGCGCCGACCGCTGGAACCGGCCGCTGCCATCCTGGCCGCAGTGCAGGCCGCTCGCCCAGGGCGAACTGTTCCTGCTCAGCGCCACCAACCCGGCGTCCTTCGACAGCCGGTACTTCGGACCGATCCGCATTGACGCCGTGATCGGCATCGCGCGACCCATCCGCTTGGAGGCGCAGCCGTGACGGCGCACGTCCATGTGCCGCTCGGCGTGCAGCCTTCGCGTTCATGCCGGTGCAGCGCGCGTGCATTCGCACCGCGCTGTACACGGCATGCCCCCGTGCAGACCGCTTGCCCCGAGCGCGCCATGCCGCAGGCATGGCTGGCGCTCGCCGGCGGCCGAGCTGCGCTTTGCGCAGCGCCGCCGGGGCATCGCGCCCCCGTGCCGTCAGGCCGGGGGAAGATGCAGGGCAAGATTGAAGGGTGCGGCACCACGGTGCGCACAAAGCCAGTCTGCACGTGGGGTTGGCGCGGCACGCGCCGTATCGCGGCACCGTGCCGCGAGCAGCGCCAATGCCGCGCGGGCATTGGCGAAACCGCGTGCCTCGCACGCGCAGGCGCGCTGGACTGCGCCGGAGCCGCCGCATGAACCGGCGCAGCGGCGACGACGCCGACCGCTTCCGCATCCGTCCCGGCCCGCCGAAGAATCGCGGCGATGCCTTCGTCAGCAAGGTGCTGCGCCAGGCCAGCAAGGCGGCCAATGCCACCGGCGGCAAGCGCGGCAAGGCGCCCGGCTCTCGGCTCGGGCGCGGCCACGTCGCCGCACGCTTCACCGGGCACTCGCTGGCGCCGAACTCGCGCCGCGCCACCGTCAAGGTGCGGCTGGTGTATCTCCAGCAGGCCGGTGCGCGCTCGACCATCACGCACCTGCGCTACATCGAGCGCGAGGGCGTGGGCCGCGACGGCGAGCCGGGCCAGGCGTACAGCGCGACCACCGACAAGGCCGACCTGGCCGCCTTCGACGAACGCGGCCGCGACGACCGCCACCAGTTCCGCTTCATCGTCTCGCCGGAAGATGCGGCCGAGCTGGAAGACCTGCGGCGCTACACCCGCGATCTGATGAACCGCATGGAAGCCGACCTGGGAACGCGCCTGGAGTGGGTAGGAGTCGATCATTGGAACACCGACAACCCTCACACCCACGTCGTCCTGCGCGGCAAGGACGACACCGGCAAAGACCTCATCATCTCGCAGGACTACATCACCCGCGGCATGCGCGAACGCGCCGCCGAACTCGCCACCGAATGGCTCGGGCCGCGCACCGAGCTGGAGATCCAGCGAGCCATGCAGCGCGAAGTGGAGCAGGAGCGGTGGACCGGGCTGGATCGCAGCTTGCAGCGCGAGGCCGTGGACGGCCTGGTGCATGTCGAACGTTTCAACGAACCCCGGCTGCAACGCCAGCGCCTGCTGCTGGTGGGCCGCCTGCAACGCTTGCAGCGCATGGGGCTGGCGAGCGAGCCACAGCCCGGCGTGTGGGCCGTACACACCGAGGCCGAACCGACGTTGCGCGCGATGGGCGAACGCGGCGACATCATCCGCACCCTACAGCGGGCAATGGGCGGTACGCAGCGCGAGCTGGCGGTGTTCGAGCCGGGTGAGAACGCACGCCCGATCATCGGCCGCGTTGCCGCCAAGGGCCTCGCGGACGAGTTGTACGACAAGGGCTACCTGGTGCTCGACGGCGCCGACGGCAAGGCGCACTACGTCGCGCTGCCAGCCAAGACGGAACTGGAGCAATACCCCGCTGGCGCGGTGGTGGAAGTCAAAGGTTCGGCCGGTGTGCGCGCGGCGGACCGAACCATCGCCGCACTGACCACCGATGGTCTGTACCGCACCGATCATCATCTGACGGTCGCCAAGGCACAGGCTATGCCCGGCCGCGACCCCGCCGAGGTGGTCGCGGCCCACGTTCGGCGGCTGGAAGCCCTGCGCCGCGCCGGCATCGTCGAACGCCTGACCGAAGGCGTCTGGCAGGTGCCGGCCGACCTGCCCGAGCAGGGCCGGCAATATGATGCGCAGCGCGCCGGCGGCGTGGCCGTGGAGCTGAAATCGCACCTGCCCATCGAGCGGCAGGCCCGCGTGATCGGCGCCACCTGGCTGGACCAGCAGTTGATCGGCGGTGGCCAGGGCCTGGGCGAGCTGGGCTTTGGTGGCGACGTGCGGCAGGCGCTCCAGCAGCGCACCGACTTCCTCGCCGAACAGGGCTTGGCCGAGCGGCGCGGCCAGCGCGTGATCCTCGCCCGCAACCTGCTGGCGACCCTGCGCGGGAGGGAAGTGGAGGCGGCGGCGCAGACCATCGCCGCCGAAACCGGCCTGGAACACCACCCCGCAGGTGACGGCGAGCGCGTCAGCGGCGTCTACCGCCGCAGCGTGATGCTAGCCAGCGGGCGTTTCGCGATGCTTGATGATGGTAAACACTTCAGCTTGGTCCCGTGGAAGCCGGTGATCGAGCCGCGGATGGGTCAGACGATCGCGGCGACAGTCCGCGGAAGCAGTGTGTCCTGGGAACTCGGGAAACAGCGCGGACTGTCTGTGGGATAGGTTTTGACGACTCGGAATATGCTGGCGGAACGCTGGTGTATCCAACCTAGATCGAGCCGATGAGCGAATGCCTGCTGGTAATGAGCACATCGCAGGCGGCCTCGGCCACGACTCTCCGAGCAACGCTGCCGAGCAGCGCTTGAGTGACGGCATCTCGCCCCCGCGTGCCAAGCGCAAGCAAATCGAACCGGCCACTTTGCGATAGCTGAATCAACGTATGCGCCGGAGAGCCCTGCAGAACCGAGATGTGCCTGCGTCTCGATAGCGCGTGAACCGCCGCGACTTCCGCCAGGTGCTTTCGCGCATCGGCGATCCTCGCCGCACGAAACTGTAGGGGATCACCACCAGAAGGCCCCGCGCGCAACATGGCTTGCTCGAATTGCAACGGAATATCGACCGAATGCACCAGTTCGAGACTGGCCATCGGCGCCAGCCGCATTGCCGCGCGCAGCGCACCTTCCGAGTGCTCCGAAAAATCGACCGCCACTGCCACGTGCCGATAGGGTTTGATCGAATGCTTCCTCGCTACCAGCACGGGTATCGCGGACGTTCGGACAATGTGATCCGCGGTCGATCCGAAGACTCTTTCCCGAAGTGAGGAAGGCCGGCCGGGTCCGATGATGAGAAGGTCCGCATTGAGGTCACGAACTGACTTCAACACGAACCGATGCGGCAAGCCAAACTCAACCACGAGTCGCGGATCACGCGCGAAGCCGGTCTTGCCGGCCAGTTCGCCAATGCGTTCGCGCAACTCAGAATGGACTCGACGGCGTAAATCAGCTTCCGAGATCGTGGCATCGTTCGCTCGATCCGACAGGTCCACGCTGTCCGCTACGTGTATGAGCACAACGTTGGCATCATGCGTAGACGACAAGTGCCTCGCAGCATCCAGAACGATCCGGTTGTCCTGCGACAAGTCAATCGCCACGGCAATGGTTTCTATCGTCTTATCGCGCGTTTCCCGCGTGTAAGTGAGCTGGCTCATGTTCGATTTCTTTTCGTCGTGGCGCTCTTGCATCACCTCGCATCCCGCCGACACATAGTGATCCCTACAGTTCCGCAGAATGCTTTGGGCAGCAACGGCAGGAGAAGATCGCCTCGGTGACTCGTGCGCGCATCTGGCATGGACACCGGAGCTGCGCACATATGAACACAGCTACTGTCATCGACGGAAGGCAAGAGAGGCGCGCATATACGTTGGTATATCTCAGCTATGCGCATGTGTATTTGCGAAGCCCTAATAGCTGCTGGCACAACGAGAACACGGATGGGAAAATTCCGTCCGTTGTTGGGGCGCTGCCGTCCTGACCAATAAGGTTCGCGGTTGCTGCAATCACCGCTCATCTCCAAGCGATGGAGCTGGCGTTGATCCGATGCACGACCGCGTTGGAAACGGTGTGAGTAAAACGGTTGCCGTTGCATGTCAGTGCGGTTGTGGTCGATACCGCAACAACATTCGCATTCGCGCACCGGATTGAATGGGAGGTAGCCGTGGACCCTGACCCTTTGTGGCAGCGAACTTATCGTCTCGCCATGCCGCATCAACTTATTAACCCGACGCATCCGGGGTGCGCCCGGAGGCTTCCGCCCGCCTAGTCGCGTGAGGAGCCTCCGCGGCTGGCACGCCGAAGGAGGTACTCATGCTGTTCTACTTCGACCGTTCTCGCATCATCCTGCAGCGTGCCCTACGAGCGGCCGTTGCCTCGCATCGCCCCGGCGTGCTTCGTGCCCTGGTCGGCGCGCACGGTCATCGGGCCAGCGCCAAGGCGCTTGCCGGTCTGTCCGGCCGTGTGATTGCAGACGCGCTCTCCATGCTTGCTGCGCCGGATCGTGCCGGCGTCCTGACGCATCTGCCGCGCGCGGCGCGCAATCGGCTGCGGGAGGTCGATGGGGGTGGCGCTGCGCAAGCCGCTTCCGTCCCGATACGGATCGCCCCTGTCCTGCTCACCATCGCATGCGTCGGTCTCGCGTTGGGCGGCTGTGATGCGAACCAACCGAGTGCCGCGCAGCGTCAGGCTGAAACGGCCAGCGTTCAACGCGAGGGCACGGCAGTGATCGTGCCCTCGGCATCGCCGCTGCGCGAAAGTCTGGAGGTCGGCGGCGTCGAGCAGGAAGCATTTGCTCTGACCATCGACGCGCCCGGCGTCATCGAGGCCATGCCCGAGAAGCTGGTGAAGATCACGCCACCTTTGGCCGGGCGCATCGTGCGCCTGCATCGGCAGCTTGGCGATACCGTCAAAGCCGGTGATGCCCTGGCTACGCTCGATTCCGCCGAGCTGGGTACGGCCTACAACGAGCACGTCAAGGCGCAGGCCGCACTCCAGCAAGCACGTCTGGAGTTCACTCGCCAGAAGGAGCTGCTGGACGAGGACATCGCGCCCCGAAAGGACTTCGAGGCTGCACAACTCGCGCTATCGGCCGCAGAAAGCGATGCGCGCGCGACGGCGGATCGGCTGGCGCAACTCGGTGCTGACGTGGGCGCCGCCTCGCGGCGCGAGTACGTCATGCGTTCACCCATCGCGGGGCGTGTGGTCGAGATAGAAGGTTCCCAAGGCGGGTTTTGGAATGACACCACCGCCTCGATCATGACGGTCGCCGACCTTTCGACCGTGTGGCTCTCCGCCAGCATCGCCGAGAAAGACCTTGCGCAGATCTTTGTCGGCCAAACGGTGCGCATTGTCCCGAACGCATACGCCAACCGCGAGTTCAGCGGCACGGTGCAGTACGTGGGCGATCTGCTCGATCCGGAAACGCGAACGATCCGGGTTCGAGTCGCTATCGCCAATCCGGAAGGTCTGTTCAAGCCGGGCATGTTCGCGCGCGTGAGCTTTTCTGGCGCCAACCATCAGGCGCTTCTCGTGCCTGCGTCGGCGCTACTGCAAAGCGGTCTCTACACGCGCGTCTTCGTCGAGCAGGAGCCATTCCGTTACGAGTCCCGCGTCGTCAGCGTGGGCGCTTCGGCCGGTGATCGTGTCGAGGTTCTGTCAGGGCTAAGGGTTGGCGAGCGCATCGTCACCAAGAACGCGGTGCTGCTCAATGATTAACAACATCATCACCACCTGCTTCCAGCGGCGCGGCATCGTCTGGCTGGTCTTCGCCTTCGTGACGCTGTACGGCGTCTGGAGCTGGAAACAGCTTCCGGTCGAAGCCTATCCCGACATCGCCGACGTGACCTCGCAGATCGTCACGCAAGTGCCCGGTCTAGGCGCCGAAGAGATTGAGCAGCAGATCACTATTCCTCTGGAGCGCGCACTGCTTGGCACGCCTGGCATGCACGTTCTGCGCACGCGCAGCCTGTTCGCGCTGTCCCTCATCACTGTCGTCTTCGAGGATGGCACGGACGGTTACTTCGCGCGCCAGCGCCTCCAGGAGAGGCTTGGCGACGTATCGCTGCCCTACGACGCGGTGCCAGGGCTCGATCCGTACACGTCGCCCACGGGTGAAATCTACCGCTACACCCTTGAATCGGAGACCCGCAGCCTGCGCGAGCTGTCCGAACTTCAGTTCTGGACCGTCATTCCGCGCTTGAAGAAAGTCCCCGGCGTGGTGGACGTGACCAACTTCGGCGGGCTCACCACGCAGTTCATGCTGGAACTCGATCCCGCGCGGTTGCGCCAGTACGAACTGACGCTGCAAGAGGTCAAGGACGCGATCAATGACAACAACGCCAGTGGCGGCGGCAGCGTGGTGGATCGCGGCGAACAAAGCTATGTCGTTCGCGGCGTCGGCCTGCTGCGCTCGCTCGACGACATGGGCAACGTCGTGGTCAAGACCAACGGCGGCGTGCCGGTGCTGGTCAAGGACCTGGGCACGCTGACCTACGGCAATGTCGAACGCCGCGGCATCCTCGGCAAGGACAACAACCCGGACACCCTCGAAGGCATCGTGTTGCTGCTCAAGGAGCACAACCCTTCACAGGCGCTGACCGGCATTCACGAGGCGGTGCGCGATCTCAACGACAACCTGCTACCGAAGGATGTGAAGGTCGTCCCCTTCCTGGACCGCACTACGCTGATCGACGCCACGCTGCGCACCGTGGGCTTCACGCTCGCCGAAGGCATGCTGCTGGTCAGCGTGGTCCTGCTGCTGTTCCTCGGCAGCCCGCGCGCGGCGGCGATCGTCGCATTGACGATTCCGCTGTCGCTGCTGATCGCGTTCATCTTCATGCACCACTTCAAGATACCGGCGAACCTGCTGTCGCTCGGCGCGATCGACTTCGGCATCCTGGTCGATGGTGCCGTCGTGCTGGTCGAGAACATCCTGCGCCGACGGGAGGAGAACGAGGATCGTCCCTTGCAGGCGCAGGACGCGATCCAGGCGACCCTGCAAGTCGCCCGCCCCATCTTCTTCGGCATGGGCGTCATCATCTGCGCCTACCTGCCGTTGTTCGCCTTCGAGCGCATCGAATACAAGCTGTTCTCGCCGATGGCCTATGCGGTCGGGGCGGCGCTGGTCGGCGCATTGATCGTGGCGCTGACCCTGATCCCCGCGCTGGCGTGGCTGGCTTTCCGCAAGCCGCGGCACGTGTTTCACAACCCCGTTATCGACGCATTGTCGGTGCGCTATGCCGCCTTTCTGGAGCGCACGGTGGGCCGGACGCGCTGGCTGATCGCCACGTGTGCCGGCGCCGCCCTGGCGCTCGGGTTGTTGTTCTCGACCATCGGGCGCGACTTCCTGCCTTACCTCGATGAAGGGTCTCTGTGGCTTCAGGTGCAGATGCCGCCGGGTATCACGCTGGACAAGGCATCGGAGATGGCCAGCGAACTGCGCCGCGTGACGCTGGAGTTCCCCGAGGTTTCCTACATGGTGACGCAGACCGGCCGCAACGACGATGGCACCGACTACTGGACGCCTTCGCACATCGAGGCCAGCGTCGGCCTGCACCCGTACAAGGAATGGAAGTCGGGCCTGACCAAGCAGCAACTGATCGCCAAGATGTCCGAGCGCTACGCGCAGATGCCGGGCTATCAGATCGGTTTCATGCAGCCGATGATCGACGGCGTGCAGGACAAGCTGTCGGGTGCGCACAGCGACCTGACCGTGAAGGTCTTCGGCGATGACCTCACCGAAGTCCGCGCTATCGCCAACCGAGTGGCCGAGATCCTCAAGGCCGTACCCGGCTCGGCCGACGTGGCGGTGGATGTCGAGCCGCCCCTGCCGAACCTGAAGATCGAACTGGATCGTGCCGCCGCCGCGCGCCGCGGGATCAATGCCACCGATGTCGCAGACCTGATTGCGACCGGCATCGGCGGCACGCCGATCGGTCAGCTCTACATCGACGAAAAGAGCTACGACATGACCGTGCGCTTTCCGCCGAAATACCGCGCCAGCCCGGACGCGATCGGCAATCTGGCGCTGCGGTCGCCGACGGGCGAGTGGGTTCCGCTATCGGACGTGGCGCACATCAGCACCGTGACCGGCGAAAGCGTGATCGTCCGCGAGATGGCCCAGCGCAACATCATCGTGCGCCTCAACGTGCGCGGCCGCGATTTGGCCAGCTTTCTGGCCGACGCCCAGGCAGCCGTCACACGCGATGCCAAGTACGACGCGAACCGCATTCAGATCAAGTGGGGCGGTCAGTTCGAGAATCTGGAGCGCGCCGAGGCGCGGCTGGCGCTGATCCTGCCGATGACCCTGGGGATCATGTTGCTGCTGCTGTTCGGCGAGTTCCGCAACCTTCATCAGCCGTTGCTGGTGCTCGCAACCGTTCCGCTCGCGATGATCGGTGGTCTCGCGGCCCTGCACCTGCGCGACATGACGCTCAACGTGTCGAGCGCCGTCGGATTCATCGCGCTGTTCGGCGTGGCGGTGCTCAACGGCGTGCTGATGATCGCTCAGATCAACCGCCTGCGGAGCGAGGAAGGCAAGAGCCTGCGCCAGGCCGTGCTGGAAGGCGCTCGCAGTCGCATGCGGCCTGTTCTGATGACCGCGACCGTGGCCGCGTTCGGTCTGACACCGGCCATGCTGGCCACGGGTTTGGGCAGCGACGTGCAGCGACCGCTGGCCACGGTGGTGGTGGGCGGGCTGGTGACGGCCACCACGATGACCCTGGTGCTCCTGCCCGCGCTCTACCACCTGATCGAAGCGCGTATTGCACGCCGTCAGGCGATGCGCCCGGCATCGCCCGAACTCGAACAAGGAGCCTCCACATGAACAGCATCGTCCGTTCGCACGGAATCATCCTGCTGCTTGTTATGACCGTGGCTACGAGCGGCTGCGCCGTGGGGCCTGACTTCAAGCGGCCGCCGCCGCCCGCAGCGCAGTCTTATGTCCCGACACCGTTGCCGTCGGAGACGGCTGCCGCGCCGGGCATCGGCGGCGGCGCACAGCGGTTTGCGCAAGGGCAGGACGTTCAAGCGCAATGGTGGACCGTCTTTGGCTCCCCGGCGCTTAACGAGCTGGTCGCGGCAGCCCTACAGGCCAATCCCGATCTACAGGCGGCGGAAGCCGCCTTACGCGCCGCACGGTCAACGGTCGCAGCCCAGCGGGGCGCGTACTGGCCCAGCGTCGATGCCGGTGTGAACACGACTCGGGAGAAGGTGGCGGACCCCGTCGGGGGGCCATTGGCCGATGGCGACGTGAAGCTCTACACGCTGCACACCGCGCAACTCAGCATCGGGTACGTGCCCGATGTCTTTGGCGCGAACAGGCGCCAGGTTGAAGCGCTCTCTGCCGAAGCGGACGTGCAGCGCTTTCAGCGAGAAGCGGTCTATATGACCTTGGTTTCCAACGTCCTCAACGCGGCGATCGAGGAGGCCTCCCTGCGCGGCCAGATCGCAGCGACCCGCGACCTCATTGATCTCTCGGCGCGGCTGCTGGATGTCACTCGGCGGCAGTACAACGCGGGCCAAGTCGGCGGCGTCGATGTCGCCGCCCAGGAAGCCGCGCTGGCCAGTGTGCAGGTCACGCTGCCGCCCTTGGAGAAGCAGCTTGCCGAGCAGCGCAATCTCCTGGCGACGCTGACTGGTCGCTTTCCCGGTGAGGGGGTGCCTCAGCGTTTCGACTTGGCATCGCTTTCGCTGCCACAGGAACTGCCGCTCAGTCTGCCGTCTCGCCTGGTCGAGCAGCGTCCCGACATTCGAGCGGCCGAGGCGCAACTGCACGTCGCCAGCGCCTTGGTGGGTGTCGCAACGGCCGCACGGCTGCCCAACCTCACGTTGACAGCCAGCTTGGGGCGTTCCTCTCTCGACTTCTCTCAGCTTCTTAGCAACGGCGGCGCGTTCTGGACCGTGGGCGCCGATCTGCTCCAGCCGATCTTTCGCGGCGGGATGTTGCGACATCAGCAACGGGCAGCCGAGGCGGCCTTCGATCAAGCCGCTGCACAGTACCGCAGCACCGTGCTGACGGCGTTCCAAAACACGGCGGACACCTTGCAGGCGATCGTCAGCGACGCAGAAACACTGCGCGCCGCCAGCGCCGCGGAGGCCGCCTCACAACGGAGCCTGGCGATGGCGCAGAGACAGCGCGAGCTGGGTGTCGCCGGTCAGGTGGAATTGATCGTTGCTCAACAGAATTACCAGGAGGCCGCAATGACCTTGGTCCAAGCGCAAGCCAGTCGGTTTACGAACACCGTTGCACTTTTCCAAGCCTTGGGAGGTGGTTGGTGGAATTCCAACAGCGAAGCCGACGGCGCTCGAAACACGAGCGACTGACCGACCCAGCTCTTACCAGCACGAGCGTGATCTCATGAACTTCCTCGATAGCATCCTGCGAAACCTGTTCAGCGGCTTCCTCACGCGGCGGCGTGCGAGCCATCATTTCAAGCGCAAAGCCATCCTCGACACCTTGCGCAAACTCAACGACGGGGATGGGGAAGGCCGTGCCGCGCTCGAGCACGTCTCCCGAGACATGCGGCGGATTGCGACCGACGATGTGCCCGCCGCGATCGTTCGCATGTCCTCTCACGAGGAAGGATTGAGCAACGCCGAGGCGCAAGTCCGATTGGACCGCTTTGGTCCGAACGAAGTGGAGCATGAAAAGCCGCTGCCTTGGTGGCTGCACCTGTGGCATTGCTACAAGAACCCCTTCAATCTCCTGCTCACGCTGCTGGCGCTCATATCGTTCCTGACCGAAGACATGAAGGCGACGGTCGTGATCGCCACGATGGTCGTGTTGAGCACGTTCATCCGCTTCGTGCAGGAGGGCCGCTCCAACCGCGCCGCTGAACGGCTCAAGGCGATGGTGAGCAATACCGCCACGGTCATTCGACGCCGGACCGATGCGGAAGCCGCCGAAGTCGGAAAGAAATACTTTGGCGTGCGGTTGCAGTCGCGGCGCGCAGCCTCGCATGTCGAGTTGCCGATCCGCGATCTGGTTCCAGGGGATCACATCGTTCTGTCGGCCGGTGACATGATCCCGGCCGACTGCCGTCTCCTGAAGGCCAAGGATCTGTTCGTCTCGCAGGCCGCCATGACCGGCGAATCGCTGCCAGTCGAGAAGTTTGCGACGATGGGCCGGCCCTTCGACACGGAGTTCGACGCGCCCAACCTGGTCTTCATGGGCACCAACGTCGTTTCCGGTTCCGCCACTGCCCTGGTGGTGGCCACGGGCAACCGGACGTACTTCGGTGCGCTGTCCACGCGCGTGACGGCGACGGACCGGACGACCACGGCATTCCAGGCCGGCGTCAACAGTGTGAGCTGGTTGCTGATCCGCTTTGCGCTGGTGATGGCGCCGGTGGTGCTGCTCATCAACGGCTTCACCAAGGGGGACTGGCCGGAGGCATTTCTGTTTGCACTGTCGGTCGCCGTCGGGCTCACGCCCGAAATGCTCCCGATGATCGTGACTTCGACGCTCGCCAAGGGGGCGGTGCTGCTCTCGCGCAAGAAGGTCATCGTCAAGCGCCTGGATGCGATACAGAACTTCGGCGCGATGGACGTGCTGTGCACGGACAAGACCGGCACTCTCACGCAGGACAAGATTGCCCTGGAGCGGCACACCGATGCGTTCGGGACGCCCTCGGACGATGTGCTGCGCTACGCCTACCTGAATAGCTACTACCAGACAGGGCTGAAGAATCTGCTCGACCACGCGGTACTCGAACACGTGGAGCTGCAACGGGAACTGCGGTTGTCGCAGGACTACCGCAAGGTCGATGAAATCCCCTTCGACTTCGATCGGCGGCGGATGTCGGTCGTGGTGTCGGAGCGCGACGACCATCACGAGCTGATCTGCAAGGGCGCGGTCGATGAGATGCTGGCCGTCTGTAGTCAGATTCGCATCGAGAGCGCGGAAGGCCCGAAGCACGTGCCGCTCGACGGGGAACTGTTGGCGCGGGTGCGTGAAGTCACGCGCGACCTCAACGAGCAAGGGCTGCGCGTCGTGGCGGTCGCCATGAAAGAGCGGCCGGCCACGCAACTGGTGTACTCGGTGGCTGATGAAACCGACCTGACGCTGGTGGGCTACATCGCCTTCCTCGATCCGCCCAAGGAATCGTCCGAGCCGGCATTGCGGGCGCTTGCGGAGCATGGCGTGCAGGTCAAGGTGCTGACCGGCGACAGCGAACTGATCGCCGCCCACGTGTGCGCACGGGTGGGGCTGGGTCGCGACAGCATCCTGCTGGGCTCGGAAGTCGAGCAGATGAACGATACGGCGCTGGCAAGCGCCGTCGAGTCGCATGTGATCTTCGCCCGGCTCACGCCGCACCACAAGGAGCGCATCGTGCGCATCCTCCGCGCCAATGGGCATGTCGTGGGCTTCATGGGGGACGGGATCAATGACGCGCCGGCCCTGCGGGCGGCGGACATCGGCATCTCGGTGGATTCCGGCGTGGACATCGCCAAGGAGGCGGCTGACATCATCCTGCTCGAAAAGAGCCTGATGGTGCTGGAGGAAGGCGTGATCGAAGGGCGTAAGACCTTCAGCAACATGCTCAAGTACATCCGCATGACGGCCAGCTCCAACTTCGGCAATGTCTTCTCCGTACTCGTGGGCAGCGCGTTCCTGCCGTTCCTGCCGATGCTGCCGTTGCAGTTGCTCGTCCAGAACCTGCTGTACGACATTTCGCAGATCGCCATCCCCTTCGACAACGTAGACAAGGAGCTGGTGCAGAAGCCCTTGAAGTGGAATCCGGGTGACATCGGGCGCTTCATGATCTTCTTCGGCCCGATCAGCTCGATTTTCGATATCACGACCTATGTGGTGATGTGGTACGTGTTCGCCGCCAACACGGTCGCCGACCAGACCTTGTTCCAATCCGGCTGGTTCGTGGTGGGGTTGCTGACGCAGACCTTGATCGTGCACATGATCCGCACGCCCAAACTGCCGTTCATCGAGAGTCGCGCGGCCTGGCCGTTGATGACGATGACGCTGGTCATCATGGCGGTCGGCGTCATCCTGCCGATGAGCCCGCTGGCGGACTACTTCAAGCTGCAGGCGCTGCCGCTGTCGTACTTCCCGTGGCTGGTGGGGATTCTGCTGGGCTACGCCACGCTGACGACGGTGATGAAGCGGATCTACATCCGCAAGTTTGGATGGCAGTGAACGATGCCGTCCGCCGTTGCCTCAGATCGACCTGGGATTAGGAATTGATGGACGCTATCCACTTCAGCAGCATGAGTGCTTTGACGACCACGTTTGTCAATCTCTCGACTGCCTTTGTCCTCGGGGCGCTGATCGGCATTGAACGTCAGGTCCGACAGCGCACTGCGGGTCTACGCACCAACACGTTGGTGGCTGTGGGTGCTGCCATCTTCGTGTCGCTGGGGGCCCGCCTGTTCGAGATGAACGGCGGGCCGCAGACCACGATTCACATCGTGGCCTATGTGGTATCCGGCATCGGCTTCCTCGGCGCCGGCGCCATCATGAAGGAAGGCGCAAGCATCTCCGGGTTGAACACAGCGGCGACGTTATGGGGCTCGGGCGCGGTGGGCGCGTGTGCCGGTGCCGGGCTGTTGGGCGAAGCCGCGCTGGCGTCCGTATTCGTGCTGGCCAGCAATACCTTGCTACGCCCGGTGGTGAATCGGATCAATCGCCGTCCCTTCCGCGAGGAGGCGGGCGAGGCCACCTACATGGTCATCGCGATTTGCTCGCGCGATCTTCAGTCCGATGTCCGGGAGAAACTGGCCGAGATTCTGGAAGACGCCAGCTACCCCGCTCGCCAGATCGACGACCACCCGTTCGGCGACGAGAGCGTGGAGATCGAGTTCACCTTGTATGCCACTGCCGTTCAGGCGGAAGAACTTGATCGCGTGGTGCAGCAGGCGGAAGTTCTGCCGGGCGTCCAGCAGGTGTTCTGGAATGCCGGTGAGGAGAGTTGAAGGGACGGCTCGCAATGTTCAAAGCCCATGCTGCCGTGATAACCTATCCCCCTGGAGGGGATACAGTCATGGCGAAACACGAGCCCAGTTCTTCAGTCCTCAAGCGCCTGCGCCGCGCCGAAGGACATCTCAGGAGCATCATTGCGATGCTCGAAGAAGGACGAGACAACGTGGAGATTGCCCAGCAGCTTCTAGCGGTCGGCAACGCGATCACGAACGCGAAGAAGACCCTGGTGCATGACCATATCGACCACTGTCTTGAGCAAGCATTGCGCGGCGACGGACATACACATCGCGCCAGCATCCAGGAGCTTCAAGCGATCACCAAGTATCTATAGGCCATTTCATGCAGACGGATCAAATGCGAGCCTCCCCGCACTCTCATCGCTTCCTGAGACTTGTTCTCATGGCGCTGGTCATGGGGGCCATATTCGCGGCTGACACGGCGACGAGCTACGAGGTCGCGGCAGCAGTGTTCTATGCCGTGGTCATCCTGACGGCGGCGAGTGTGTTGAGTCGCCGCGCGCTGATCGGGTTCACTGCCTTCTGCATCATGATGACCGTGCTCAGCTTCGCTTTCACACCGCATGGCGACTTCCGTGCAGGTCTCATCAACAGTGGCATCAGCATCGCGGCGATCGTACTGACCGCCTATCTGATCCTGAAGATGGAGACCGCCAGAGCGGCGGCGCACGATGCGCAGGCGCAGTTGATGCGCATCGCGCGCGTCAAGAGCCTGGAGGGCCTGACCACATCCATTGCGCATGAGGTCAATCAACCATTGGCTGCCATTGTCACGAGCGGCAATGCCTGCCAGCGCTGGTTGGGACAGGACCCGCCGAATCTGGACAAAGCCCGTCAGGCTCTCGACCGGATACTGAGTGACGCGGGCCGCGCCAGCAGCATCATCGCCCGCGTGCGCAGCCTCACCAAAGGTGAGCCGCCGCATAAGAGCGAATTCGAGTTCAACAAGGCCATTCTGGAGGTCGTCGCTCTGTCGCAGAGCGAAATGGAACGCGGCAAGATTCTGCTGACGACCGATCTGAATCCCGATCTGCCTCCGGCGCTGGCGGACCGAGTGCAGATCCAGCAGGTGGTCGGCAATCTGGTGCTGAACGCGATCGAAGCGATGGCCTCGGCCGAGACACCCAAGCGCAGCATTCGGATCGCGTCGGAACTCAAAGACGATGCGATTCTGCTCTCGGTCTTTGACACCGGCGTTGGTGTTCCAAGTGGCGTCTACGAGCATCTGTTCGAGGCATTCTGGACGACCAAGGAGGAAGGTATCGGCGTCGGCCTGAGTATCAGCCGAGCGATCATCGAAGCCAACGGCGGGCAGATATGGGCGGAGCCGAACAAGGACGGTGGCGCAGTATTCCGGTTCAGCGTCCCCACGACTCTACAGGCACAAGCACGATGATGGCGAAATCGACAGCAAGCAAATCCAGCCCCGTCGTCTATGTCATAGACGACGATCGTTCCGTGCGCGCCGCACTGGAGGACTTGTTTGCCTCGGTGGGGCTGAGGGTCCGCACGTTCGGCTCCACCCAGGAGTTTCTGGCGCACGCGCTGGAAGACGCGCCGGGATGTCTCGTGCTGGATGTGCGAATGCCGGGCCAGAGCGGCATGGACTTTCATCGCCAGATGGTGGAGTTGGGAATCGGGCTTCCAGTGGTCTTCATCACGGGCCACGGCGATATCGCAATGGGCGTCGAGGCGATGAAGAACGGTGCGATCGAGTTCCTTGCGAAGCCGTTCCGCGACCAGAATCTGCTGGACGCCATTCAACATGGCATCGAGAAGGATCGCGCGCGGCGGCAGGACGAGGCCGCTGCGGCCGAACTGCAAGCCAGGTGGATGTCACTGTCACCGGGGGAACAGGATGTCACGCGCTTGGTAGTGCGGGGACTGCTCAACAAGCAGATCGCGGCGCAGTTGAACATCAGCGAGATCACCGTCAAGGTTCGCCGCGGCCATGCCATGCGCAAGATGCAAGCGCAGTCCCTGGCCGACCTGGTGAGAATCACTGAAAAAGTCGGAATGTAGCGCCTGCTGCGCGCAAGCACGGTTCGAGTTGCATGGAATTTAACGACCTCATCATCGCCGTCATCCAGGGTATTGTCGAAGGACTCACCGAATTTCTGCCCATATCCAGCACCGGCCATTTGATCGTGTCGGGTTCGCTATTGGGGTTCAATGGCGACAAGGCCAAGGTGTTCAATGTCGTCATTCAGTCTGGCGCGATCCTCGCGGTTTGCTGGCTCTACCGACAACGGATCACATCGGTGGTCGGAGGCTTGTGGCACGACGCCGACGCGCAACGCTTCGCCGGAAACATCGTATTGGCATTCATTCCGGCGGCACTGCTCGGATTTCTCTTTTCCGACCACATCAAGCGATTCCTGTTCAACCCGGTAACCGTAGCGCTGGCGTTCATCGTCGGCGGACTGCTGATCCTATGGGCGGAGAACCGCAAGCACACGGTCACGGTCTCGGAGATAGAGGCCGCCGGATGGAAGGATGCGTTGAAAGTCGGCCTGGTTCAGTGTCTCGCCCTGATCCCAGGGACTTCACGTTCCGGCGCCACCATCATCGGTGCGCTGCTGTTCGGTTTCTCGCGCAAGGCCGCCGCGGAGTTCTCCTTCTTTCTGGCAATACCGACGATCTTTGCTGCAACGCTGTACGACGGCTGGCAGAATCGTGCGCTGTTCGACGGCGGCGATGTGTCCATGCTATTGGCCGGATTCATTGCCGCGTTCTTGAGTGCGATCCTGGCGGTGCGCGGTCTCCTGAAGCTGATTGCCACTCACACTTTTCGGGTGTTTGCGTGGTATCGCATCGCCTTCGGGGTGCTCATCCTGGCAATGGCCTACTTCGGCAGCGTGGAGTGGGCGAGCGAGCCAACTTGAGGGGCGGCGAGCGCCGTTGAGTGGTATCTGCCCGCCACCGGATGCCCGGCGGAATCCCGCGACCATATACCCTGGTATATCCGCGTGAAACCATAGATGTTTTGCCCCGCTCACTTCATCTGCTCTAGAGTCCATCGGGCAGCACGGTTGAACACCGGATAGTCATAAGCAGCTACACAGTGGATTTTGTCCCGGTCGTTACGCGCGTTGCACGCCGCTAGCCGCACAACGCGGCCTTCTGCCTGGAGAGGTCGTACTACCGCTGGGACTCAATCATGGAGTTGCGCCATTTACGCTGCTTCATCGCGCTAACCGAAGAACTTCACTTCGGACGGGCTGCGGAGAAACTGCACATGGAACAGTCGCCTTTTTCGCGTGCCATCCGGGAACTGGAGGATGACCTTGGCGTGCAACTTTTTGTGCGCACCACGCGAAGCACGCGGCTGACACGAGCCGGTCAGCTATTCCTTGAGTACGTCCCCCGCGTCTTCGCGGCGCTGGAGCAGGCTCGCGACAGCGTAAAAGCCGTCGCGGCCGGATTTCACGGCCAATTGCGCATTGCGTTGTCAGATGGCATCACGCCTCCACGCCTCACGGCTTTGCTGGCGCAATGCCGTCTGGAGGAACCGGAGGTCGATCTTCGCCTGTTCGAGGTGCCGCTCTCGAAGCAGATCAGAGGGCTTCACGACGACCTCTACGATGTAGGGTTCGCTCAATCTGCGGAAGTTGGCGATGGCCTTCTGGCTGAACCTGCCTGGAGCGACCCGCTGATGGTCGCCGTTCCGGCGAAGCACCCCCTGTTGATGTACAAGCGGGTGCCATTGGACGAGGTGCTGCGTTATCCCCTCGTCATGTGCGATCCGAAAGTGTGTGAGAGTTATGGTCGCCAGATTGAGCGCATCTTGCGTGCTGTGGATATGGACCCACTGGTGGCGGAAGAAGTTGCCTCGCTGGATTTGATGCTGACGTTAGTGGCGGCGGGATACGCATTGGCGCTGGTCGGAGCGTCGCAAGTCACCGCTTGCCGCAATCCTGACGTGATCACCCGGCCTCTGGCGGGCCGCTCGCCCATGCTCATCACGTACTTAGTGCGACGTGACACTGACCCATCTGAGGTTTTAAGCCGCTTCATTGATCGAGTTTGCCCAATGAGTGCTGAAGCCGGTCCGGCGTGGACCCGTTCGCCGGACTCAGATGCAACTGGAGAGATCATTCCATGAAGATGCTATCTGCCTGCCTGATGTTCTTGCTGCTTTCCGCATGCGGTAAGCCAGCGCCCACCGACACCGTCGAGTCGCTGGCCGCCAATCCTGAACGTCTCGCGGAGTTGCGCGAGCAATGCCGCGCGGACCGCGCCAAGCTAGGCGACGAACTGTGCAACGCCGTGGCCGAGGCCGCCCGCCGCCGGTTCATGGGTGATGGCAATGTGCCCTATACCCCGCCGGCGGAGCAGCCGAAGTTCTGAGCGTCCGCCGTGGTTGGCGTATTGCCAGCCTTTTTCAAAAAATTCGCGTTGCACGTTGTAACGCGCTTCTCATTGCAGCGATTTGCCCGCCTTCGCTCCTGCGGGAAATATTGCTTTTTCCTTCTGGATTGTCCCGATAACAGTCTTTGACCGGCACTGATCCGGCACCGAATCTGATGCCTGTGGCAGTCGCTTCATCGCGATTCGCACAGGAGAAATTCGGAGGCCGCAATGCAGGCAACGGGCGTGCTGTTCGGTCAGGTGCTGACGGTGTTCGGCATCGTGATCGCCGGAGTGTGGAGCGCCACACAATGGACCGCAGCCGCCTTGGGCTACCAGCTACGCCTGGGCTCGCCCTGGTTCGACTTCTTCGGCACACCGATCTACTTCCCGTGGAAGTTGTTCGAGTGGTGGTTCTTCTTCGACGCCTACGCGCCCGACATCTTCGCCAAGGGCGGCGCTATCGCTGGCTCCAGCGGCATGGTCGCGGTGGTTGTCGCCATCGGCATGTCGGTGTGGCGGTCAAGGCAGGCGCGCCGCGTCACCACCTACGGTTCGGCACGCTGGGCCGATAGAGCGGAAATCATCAAGGCTGGGCTGATGGGCCTGGCGGGCGTGTTCCTCGGCTTGTTCGAGGGCCGCTACCTGCGCCATGCGGGGCCGGAGCACGTGCTGGCCTTCGCGCCCACCCGCAGCGGCAAGGGCGTGGGCCTGGTGGTGCCCACGCTGTTGTCGTGGCCGGCGTCCGCCGTGATCCACGACATCAAAGGCGAAAACTGGCAGCTCACGGCCGGCTGGCGCTCGCGCTTCTCGCACTGCCTGCTGTTCAACCCCACTGATGCGAAGTCGGCCGCGTACAACCCGCTGCTGGAGGTGCGGCGAGGTGCGCATGAAGTGCGCGACGTGCAGAACATCGCCGACATCCTGGTGGACCCCGAAGGCGCACTGGAGCGCCGCAACCATTGGGAGAAGACTTCGCACGCGCTGCTGGTCGGCGCGATCCTGCACGTGCTCTACGCGGGTGCGGACAAGACGCTGCGCGGCGTCGCCAACTTCCTGTCCGATCCGGCGTGCCCGTTTGAAGTCACGTTGCACCGGATGATGACCACGCATCACCTGGGCGAGGCACCGCATCCAGTGGTCGCGTCCGCCGCGCGCGAAGTGCTCAACAAGAGCGACAACGAGCGCTCGGGCGTGCTGTCCACGGCCATGTCCTTCCTCGGCCTGTACCGCGATCCCACGGTGGCCGAAGTGACTTCGCGCTGCGACTGGCGCATCGCCGATCTCATCTCGGCGAAGCATCCGGTGTCGCTGTACCTGGTGGTGCCGCCGTCCGACATCAGCAGGACCAAGCCGCTCGTTCGTCTGATCCTCAATCAGATCGGCCGGCGCCTGACCGAATCGCTCGACGGCAGCGACGGCATCCCGCGCCGTCACGAGCTGCTGCTGATGCTCGACGAGTTCCCCGCGCTGGGCCGGCTCGACTTCTTTGAATCCGCGCTTGCCTTCATGGCGGGCTACGGGCTGCGCGCCTTTCTGATCGCGCAGTCGCTCAACCAGATCGACAAAGCCTACGGCCAGAACCATTCGATTCTGGACAACTGCCATGTGCGGGTGACCTTCGCCACCAACGACGAGCGCACCGCGAAAAGAATTTCCGAAACGCTGGGCACCGCCACCGAGCTGCGCGCGCAGCGCAACTATGCGGGCCATCGGCTCGCGCCCTGGCTCGGGCACCTGATGGTGTCGCGCCAGGAGACGGCGCGGCCGCTGCTGACGCCGGGGGAAGTGATGCAGCTTCCGCCCGACGAGGCGGTGGTGATGGTATCCGGGCACGCGCCGATCAAGGCGAAGAAGCTGCGCTACTACACCGATGCGAACTTCAAGCGCCGCGTACTGCCGCCGCCTGCGCTCGCGCCGGGCCGCTATGCCGATGCGCCGGCCGCACGGCCGGACGACTGGAGCGCGCTGACGATTCCCGCCGTGCCTGTTGCCGCCATCTCTGCCGCAGGCCTCGGCGATGCAAACGACGGCGGCCCGCGCCGCCAGCCCGAGCTGTCCGAAACCGCGGCCTACGTTTCCGCACCCGAGCACGCGGCCAGCGACCTGGCGCTGCTCGATGACGACGACGACATGCCACTGCCGCTCCCGTCCCAGCTCGACCCGCGCCTGACACGTGCGGCGCGGCTGGCTGCCCTCGACCCCGACGACGGAATTCAACTATGAGCCAGCTTCATTCCCGCCATCGCCTGAATCTGTTCATCGAGCGCGACCACGCGAAGCGCCTGGACGAGCTCGCCGCGAAGAAGGGCGTCTCGAAATCCAGCATCGTCGCCGCGGCGCTCGCATCCTGGCTGTCGCCGGATGCGGCCGACCAGCGCGAAGCGGCGATGGCCAAGCGGTTGGATCGGCTGTCGCGCCAGATCGAGAAGCTGGAGCGCGACCAGAACATCCTGATCGAAACGCTGGCGTTGTTCGTGCGCTACTACCTGACGGTCAGCACGCCGCTGCCGGAAGCGCATCAGGAGGCCGCGAAGGCGCAGGGCAAGGCGCGCTTCGAGCAGTTCGTCGAACAGCTCGGCCGGCACTTGCTGCGCGGACGCAGCCTGGTGCGCGAAGTCTACGAGGAGATCCAGCCCGACACGCAGCGGCTGGACGAGACGGCGGCGCTGTCCGAAGCGCAAGACCGTGCGCGGGAGGCTGTCGCATGAACGCCGTCCCGCAGCAACCCTCGTCCTCTGTCACGTCGCTGGACCGACGCATCCGCATGCTGCGCACGGCGATGGGGCCGCTGATCGCCGCCGCGCTCGAAGACCCGGATGTAGTGGAAGTAATGTTGAACCCGGACGGCGCGCTGTGGATCGACCGGCTGTCCACGGGCCGCGCCGCCACCGGCGAGTCGCTGTCCGCCGCCGATGGCGAACGCATCATCCGCCTGGTGGCGGCGCACGTCGGCACCGAAGTGCATCGCGGCCGGCCGCTGCTGACTGCCGAGCTACCTGAGACCGGCGAGCGCTTCGAGGGCATCCTGCCGCCGGCGGCGCCGGGCCCGGCCTTCGCCCTGCGCAAACGCGCCGTCGGCGTGATCGGCCTGGCCGACTACGTGAGCGACGGCATCCTGACGGCCGAGCAGGCCGAGTTCCTGCGCCGCGCAGTGCGCGAGCGCCAGAACATTCTGATCGCCGGCGGCACCAGCACCGGCAAGACCACGCTCGCCAACGCGCTGCTGGCCGAGATCGCGGCCACCAACGACCGGGTGCTGGTGCTCGAAGACACGGTGGAATTGCAGTGCGCGGCGCGCGACCACGTGCCGCTGCGCACCCGCGCCGGCGTCGTGTCGATGACCGAACTGGTGCGCGCCACCATGCGCCTGCGGCCCGACCGCGTGATCGTCGGCGAAGTGCGCGGTGGCGAAGCGCTGGACCTCATCAAAGTATGGGGCACCGGCCACCCCGGTGGCATCGCCACGCTGCACGCCAGCTCCGCGCACGGCGCGCTGCTGCGCCTCGAACAACTGATCCTCGAAGTCGCCATGACCCCGCCGCGCGCGCTGATCGCCGAGGCGGTGAACGTCATCGTCTTCATCGCCGGGCGCGGCCGCGCCCGCCAGGTCCAGACCGTTGCCCGTGTGACCGGCTTCGACGGCAACGGCTACCAGCTCGACGACGCACTCGCGCCGCTCGCCTCCTCATCCTCAACCCACCCTGGAGAACTGCCATGACACCTGCTCACGCTTCCCATGATTCCCGCATTTCCGTAAATCCGCCGTCCCGCCTTACGCACCTGCGCTGTCTGCTCCGGCCGGCGCATCAGGGTCTGGTGATGGCCGCCCTGCTTCTGATGACAGCCGGCACGGCGAAGGCGGCGGGCTCCAGCATGCCCTGGGAAGGGCCGCTGCAATCCATCCTCGAATCCATCCAGGGGCCGGTGGCTCGCATCGTCGCGGTCATCATCATCATCGCCACCGGCCTGGCGCTGGCCTTCGGCGACACCAGCGGCGGCTTTCGCAAGCTGATCCAGATCGTGTTCGGTCTGTCCATCGCGTTCGCCGCGTCCTCGTTCTTCCTGTCGTTCTTCAGCTTCGCGGGCGGGGCGGTGGTCGCATGAACGAGCCTATCGAATTTGCCGCCGGCTTCGAGGTGCCGCTGCACCGCTCGCTCACCGAGCCGATCCTGCTGGGCGGCGCGCCGCGCACTGTGGCGATTGCCAACGGCACGCTGGCCGCCGCCGTGGGCCTGGGCCTGCAACTGTGGATTCCGGGCCTGGTGCTGTGGCTGGTCGGCCATTCGCTCGCGGTGTGGGGCGCGCGCGTCGATCCGCAGTTCATGCAGGTCTTCGCGCGCCACATCAAGCACAAGCCGTTGCTGGACGTGTGAGGACGCTGCCCATGTTGCACCTCGCCGAATACCGCCAACGTCCCGCACTGCTTGCCGACTGGTTGCCGTGGGCCGGCCTGGTCGCGCCCGGCGTGGTGCTCAACAAGGACGGTTCGTTCCAGCGCACCGCGCGCTTTCGCGGGCCGGACCTCGACAGCGCGACGCAGGGCGAGCTGATCGCCACGTCGGCGCGGCTGAACAACGCGCTGCGCCGCCTGGGTTCCGGCTGGGCCTTGTTCGTGGAGGCCGAGCGGCTGGTAGCGGCCGACTATCCGCATTCCGAGTTCACCGAGCCGCTGTCGTGGCTGGTGGACGAGGAGCGCCGCGCGGTGTTCGAGGAAGACAGCAGCCACTTCGAGAGCGCCTATCACCTGACGCTGGTGTACCTGCCGCCCGAGGAATCGCGCGCACGGGCCGCGAAGCTGCTCTACGAAAACACGCCGCAGCGCGGCGTGGACTGGCGCGAACGCCTGACAGCGTTCGTGGCGGAGACGGATCGCTGCTTCGACTTGTTCGACGGCGTGATGCCGGAGATCGCGTGGCTCGACGACGGCGAGACGCTGAGCTACCTGCACGCGACCATCTCGACGCACCGCCATCGCGTGGCGGTGCCGGAGCATCCATTCCACCTCGATGCGCTGCTCGCCGACTGCCCGCTGACGGGCGGCCTTGCGCCGATGCTGGGCGATGCGCACCTGCGCGTGGCGACAGTGCGTGGCTTTCCGACCTCGACCTGGCCGGGGCTGCTCGACGACCTGAACCGCCTGGGCTTTGCGTACCGCTGGAGCACGCGCTTCCTGTGCATGGACAAGGCCGAGGCGGAAAAGGAACTCGGCCGCCTGCGCCGCCAGTGGTTCGCCAAGCGCAAGAACGTCGTCGCGCTGCTGCGCGAGACGATCTTCCAGCAGGAATCCCCGCTGGTCGATACCGACGCCAGCAACAAAGCGACGGACGCCGACGCGGCCCTGCAGGAGCTTGGGAGCGATCAAGTCGCTTTCGGCTACGTCACCGCGACGGTCGCGGTGTTGGATGCAGATGCCGCGGTGGCCGACGAAAAGCTGCGCATGATCGAGCGCGTCATCCAGGGCCGGGGCTTCGTCACCATTCCCGAGACGCTGAATGCGGTGGATGCCTGGCTGTCCTCGGTTCCGGGCAATGCCTACGCGAACGTGCGCCAGCCTATCGTCTCGACGCTGAACCTCGCGCACCTGATGCCGGTATCGGCGGTGTGGGCCGGGCCGGAGAGGAACGCGCACCTTGACGGGCCGCCCTTGATCGTCACGCGCACCGACGGCGCCACGCCGTTCCGGCTGGTGACGCATATCGGCGACGTGGGACACACACTTGTCGTTGGACCGACCGGCATGGGCAAGTCGGTACTTCTCGCCACGCTGGTGATGCAGTTCCGCCGCTATCGCGGCTCGCGCATCTTTGCCTTCGACATGGGCCGTTCCATGCGGGCGACGGTGCTGGGTCTCGGCGGCGAGCACTACGACCTCGGCACGGATGGCGACATCGCGTTCCAGCCGCTGGCGCGCATCGACCAGGAGGGCTACCGCACCTGGGCGGCCGAGTGGTTGGAAGGCCGGATGCTGCATGAAGGCGCAGAGATCGGCCCCGATGAGCGGGCGGCCATCTGGTCGGCACTCGAAAGCCTCGCAGGCGCGCCGGTGGAACAACGCACGCTGACCGGCTTCTCGGTGCTGTTGCAGAACAATTCGCTGCGCCAAGCGCTCGCGCCCTACGTGCTCGGCGGCGCACACGGCAAGCTGCTGGATGCCGACCACGACCGGCTGGGTACCGCCGCCGTACAGTGCTTCGAGATGGAGGAGCTGATGGCCAGCCGCGCCGCCGTGCTGGCGGTGCTCGGCTATCTATTCGCGCGCTTCGAGGAGCGCTTCGACGGCGCACCCACGCTGCTGATCCTCGATGAAGCCTGGCTGTTCCTCGATGACCCAGTGTTCGCCGCGCGCATCCGGCAGTGGTTGAAAACGCTGCGCAAGAAGAACGTCAGCGTCATTTTCTCCACGCAGTCGCTGGCCGACATCAAGGATTCGAGCATCGCGCCGGCCATCGTTGAGAGCTGCGCGAGCCGCATCTTCCTGCCGAATCCGCAGGCCACCGAGCCGCAGATTCGCACGGTCTACCAAGGCTTCGGACTCAACGCACGGCAGATCGAGATCATCGCCACCGCGCAGCCGAAACGCGATTACTACTACCAGTCGCGTCTGGGCAACCGCGTGTTCGACCTTGACCTGGGTCCGGTCGCGCTCGCCTTTGCCGGCGCTTCGACGCCGCAGGACCAACGCGACATCGACGAAGTATCGGCATCCATTCCGTCTTCCGGTTTCGCAGCCGCATGGCTGCGTCATCGCGGTCTCGATTGGGCCGCGCAGTTGATCCACCACCCACCCACCTGAAGGAGTCATGCCATGAAGCTCAAGCCATCCCTCAAACCGCGGATCAAGGCGCTGGTCGTCGCCAGCGCCATCGCGTTCAGCATCGCGCAGCCCGCGCATGCGCTGTTCGGTGTCGGCGACATCGTGCTCGACCCGTCGAACCTCGCGCAGAACATGCTAACGGCCGCGCGCACATTGGAGCAGATCAACAACCAAGTGCAGCAGCTCCAGAACGAAGCCCAGATGCTCATCAACCAGGCGCGCAATCTGGCACGTCTCGACTACAACGTGGTCAACCGGCTGCGCTCGACGCTGGCGACCACCGAACGGCTGATCGCCGAGGCCCGCGGCCTGGCCTACGACGTGGCGAGCATCGACAACGAGTTCGCCCGGCTGTACCCGCACGAGTATGCCGCGACGATCAGCGGCAGCCAGATGGCGCGGGATGCGCGCGAGCGCTGGCGCAATACGCTCGACGGCCTTCACACCACAATGCGCATGCAGGCGCAGGTCTCGCGCAACCTCAGCGAAGACGAAGGCGTGCTGGCCGACCTGGTAGGCCAGAGCCAGTCGGCCACCGGCGCGCTGCAAGCGATGCAGGCGACCAACCAGTTGCTCGCCTTGCAGGCCAAGCAGGCGATCCAGGCGCAGCAGCTCCAGATCACGCAGGACCGCGCCGCATCGCTGGAACTGGCGCGGCAGGCCGCGGCGACCGAGCGCGCGCGTGAAGTGCGGCGGCGCTTTCTCGGCGAGGGCACGCCGTACACGCCGCAGACCGTGCAGTTCTACGGCAACTGAGGCGCACGCCATGAAGCCCGCCTTCGTGATGTTGACTGCCGGCGTGTTGTGCGCGCTGGCCGCGTGCGGCCCCGCGCCGGCGCCGGATGGCGTGGAGGCGCTGGCGGCCGATCCGGCGCGGCTCAAGGCGCTGCGCGCGCAGTGCCAGACGGACCGCGCGAAGGCGGGAGAGGCCGCGTGCCAGGCCGCCGCCGAGGCGTTCCGCCGGCGCTTCCTGGCGGGCACGGCCGGGCCGGACGAGTACACGTCGCCGGCCGAGCTGCCGCCGATCCCGCCAACCTTCGACGAGCCTGCCACCGACGAACCTACCGTCGATGAACCGGATGCACCGCCCGCCGAGGTGTTGCCATGAACGACATCTCGGTGATCGACCGCTTCCTCATCGTTTTCTCGAACTACATCGACTCGGGCTTCGGACTGCTGGGCGGCGAAGTGGCTTTTCTCACGGCCACGCTGGTGGTCATCGACATGACCATCGCGGGCCTCTATTGGGCGATGGGTCACGCCACCGGCCAGGGCGACGACGTGATCGCCAAGCTGATCCGCAAGGTGCTCTACGTTGGCGCGTTCGCTTACATCATCGGCAACTTCAACTGGCTCGCCAGCATCGTCTTTCGCTCGTTCGCGGGGCTGGGCCTGACCGCTTCCGGCTCGACGATCTCGCAGGCCGAGTTCCTGCAACCCGGCCGGCTCGCCAAGGTCGGCACCGATGCCGCTGCGCCGATCCTCGACCACATCAGCGACATGGCGGGCTTCCCCGAGGTGTTCCTGAACCTCGACGCCATCGTGGTGCTGTTCCTCGCCTGGCTGGTGGTGATCCTCAGCTTCTTCATCCTGGCGATCCAGCTTTTCATCACGCTGATCGAATTCAAGCTGACGACGCTCGCCGGCTTCGTGCTCGTGCCCTTTGCGCTGTGGAACAAGACTGCGTTCCTCGCCGAGAAGGTGCTGGGCAACGTGGTGTCCTCGGGCATCAAGGTGCTGGTGCTGGCGGTCATCGTCGGCATCGGCACGGGCCTGTTCTCGGAGTTCCAGATCGCGCCCGCCGAACCCTCCATCGACCACGCGCTGGTCATCATGCTGGCGTCCCTCGCCATGCTGGCGCTCGGGATCTTCGGGCCGGGCATCGCAACGGGGCTGGTGTCTGGTTCGCCGCAGCTCGGTGCGGGTGCGGCGGCGGGAACAGCGCTGGCCGTTGCCGGAACAGCCGTCGCCGCCGGCGCGGTGGCCACCGGCGTGGGAGGTGCCGTCGCGGCCGGCGCGCGCATGGCGCCGGGCGCGGCCCGCATGGCCGTCGGCGGCGCGCGCTCGATGGCATCGACCGCGAGCAGCGCGAAGTCGGCCTTCGACGCCGGTTCCGCTGCCGCCGGCGGCGGCCTCAAGGGCGCCGCTGCGGGCCTCGGCAACGTCGGCCGCGCCGGCGCGCAGTCTCTCGCGCACCGCGTCGCCGCCGGTGCGCGCTCGCTGAAGGCGCACGCGGCCGCCGCCATCAGTCCCGAGGCTTCCACGGCTGGCGCGACAAGCGCCGCTGCCGGTTCGACCGCTCAAGGCAGCGCGGCCGCCGCGCCAGCCAACGCCGGACAACCCGCGTGGGCCAAGCGCCTGCAACGCCGCCAGCAGCTCACCCACGCCGCCACCACTGTCGCGCACACGCTGCGCGGGGGCGACGGCGGCGGCGCGGGCAGCACCCCGAGCCTGCGCGACCCATCGAGTTCATAAGGAGAACCTGCCATGCGATTCAAACGACCGCAGGTGCGCTACGCCGACACGCCGCAGCCGGCAACGCCGTACCAGGCCGCCGAACAGGTGTGGGACGAGCGCATCGGCTCGGCCAGGGCGCAAGCGAAGAACTGGCGGCTGATGGCCTTCGGCTGCCTCGCACTCGCACTGCTGATGGCGGGCGGCCTCGTCTGGCGCTCGGCGCAATCCATCGTCACGCCCTATGTCGTGGAGGTGGACAACGGCGGGCAGGTGCGCGCCGTCGGCGAGGCGGCGACGCCGTACCGGCCCAACGATGCGCAGACCGCGCACCACCTCGCGCGCTTCATCACGCTGGTGCGCTCGTTGTCCATCGACCCCATCGTGGTCCGGCAGAACTGGCTGGACGCCTACGACTACACCACCGACCGCGGCGCGGCGGTGCTCAACGACTACGCGCGCGTCAACGATCCCTTCGCGCGCATCGGCAAGGAGACGGTGACGGTGCAGATCGCCAGCGTCGTGCGCGCGAGCGAATCGTCGTTCCAGATGCGGTGGACCGAACGCCGCTACGTCAACGGCGCGGCGGCGGGGCTGGAGCGCTGGACAGCGGTGGTGTCCGTCGTGCAGCAGACGCCGCGCACCGAAGAACGGCTGCGCAAGAATCCGCTTGGCATCTACGTCAACGGCCTGTCGTGGAGCCGCGAACTTGATTCGACCGAAGGAGCCAAGCCATGAACGTGCATTTCCGTAGAAGCGCATGCGCGCCGATGTTGCTGGCCCTGGCGGTCGCGGTATCGGGCTGCGCCACGCCGCGCAAGCCGCCGACCATCTCGCTCGACGAACCCGTGCAGGCGCAACCGTTGCCGGAGCTGCCCAAGCCGGTGGAGGTGGTGGCGGTGCCGGAGCCTTTGCCGCTGCCGGGACAGTTGATGCCGCTGCCGGTGCAGGACGAGACGCCGCCGGCGCCCGAGCCGGCAGACGCGCGCGAGCGCGTGTCCCTCGCCAACGCGGAGGCGCGCGTCGCGCCCACGCGCGAGGGCTACGTCAACGCGATCCAAGTCTGGCCCTTCACCGATGGCGCGCTGTACCAGGTCTATACGAGTCCCGGCCGCGTGACGGTCATCTCGTTGCAGCCCGGCGAGGAACTGGTGACGGTCGCCGCCGGCGACACGGTGCGCTGGATCGTGGGCGACACATCGAGCGGCGGCGGCGACGAGCTGCGCGTCAACGTGCTGGTGAAGCCGATCCGCTCCAGCCTGAAAACCAATCTGGTTATCACCACCAGCAGGCGCACCTACCTGATCGAGCTGACTTCCACCGAGCGCGCCTGGATGGCGTCGGTGTCCTGGGACTATCCGCGCGACCGCATGCTGGCGTTACAGCGCCAGGCGCAGGCCGCGAGTGCGGTTGCGCCAGTCGATACCGGCTTGTCGCTGGAGAACATCCGCTTCCGCTACGCGATCACCGGCAGCGATGCGCCGTGGAAGCCGCTGCGCGCCTTCGATGACGGACAGAAGGTTTACATCCAGTTCCCCGGCGGCATCGCGCAGGGCGAGTTGCCGCCGCTGTTCGTGATCGGCGCGCAGGGCGATGGCCAGCTCGTCAACTACCGCTTCCGCTCGCCGTACTACATCGTGGATCGGCTGTTCGGTGCGGCCGAACTGCGCCTGGGCGGCGACAAGGGCGACGTGGTGCGCATCGAGCGGACCGATGGCGTGCGGAGGGACTGAGCATGGACCAGGACAACGCCTCTGACCGGCCGGCGCCGGGCGCAGCGCCCAAGCTGGCGCCGGAACACGTCGCGCTGCGCGCGCAGCCGCGTCCGGTCACACGCCTGAACCGGCGTATGCTGGCCGTCCTTGTCGGCGGCGTTGCCACCGCTGTGCTGGGCGCCACGATCTGGTCGTTGCAGGCGCCGCAGCGTCGTGGCGCGGACGAGCCGACCGAGCTGTACAACGTCGATCGCGTCTCGCCCTCGGAAGGGTTGGCCCGCTTGCCGGCCGACTACTCCCAACTGCCGCCGGCCTTGCCCGAGCTGCCGCCGGAGGTGCCGCCTCTGGGCGAGCCGCTGCCCGGCGACCTGGGTGCGCCGATCCTGCGCGCCGAGCAACGGGCTCAGGGCTACCAGCAGCCTGGATATGACCCGGCCGAGGCTGAGCGCCTGGCGCGGCTCAAGGAGGCCGAGGAAGCGGCGGCTTCGTCCGTGTTCTTCCGCGCCGGCGGGCAGCGCGTGGCGGCGGCCGCTCCCCCACAGGCGGCCCCAGGACCGACGGCGCCGCTTACCGGGCTCGCGGGTTTCGATCCGCTGGCCGCCGGGCCGGCTTCGACGGCCGCGCAGCCGGCCGATCCCACCGCCGTGCAGAACCGGCAGGAACAGAAGGAAGCCTTTCTCAGCAATGCCGGTTCTACGGCAACCCGTAATTCCGGCAGCCTGCAACTGCCGGCGTCACCGTACCAGGTGATGGCCGGCACGGTGATCCCAGCTTCGCTGGTGACGGGCATCAAGTCCGACCTGCCGGGCGACGTGATCGCCACGGTAACGGAGCCGGTCTACGACACGGCCACCGGCCGCCATCTGCTGATCCCGCAGGGCTCACGCATCCTGGGCCGCTACAGCAGCCAGGTCAGCTACGGACAGAGCCGCGTGCAGGTGGTGTGGAACCGCGTCATCCTGCCGGATACGTCATCGCTGACGCTCGACAACCTCGTGGGCACCGACCCGGCCGGCTACGCCGGGCTCGAGGATGGCGTCGATTGGCATTGGGATCGCGTCTTCGCCGGCGCGGTGCTGACCACGCTGCTGGGCGTCGGCGCCGAGCTGGCCGCGCCCGAGAACCGGCAGGACGGCAACCGCGTCATCATCGCCGGGCGCGACAGCATGCAGGACAGCGTGAACCAGATCGGCCAGGAGATGACCCGGCGCAACATGAACATCCAGCCCACGCTGACGGCGCGCCCCGGCTTGCCGGTGCGCGTCATCGTCAATCGGGATCTCGTGCTGCGGCCCTATCAGCCGCTGTTCTTCAATAGGGGATCATCACGATGAACGCGAACAAGCTGCGGCTCGGGCCGCTGCCGAAGACCGAGAGCGTCAAGCTCACCTTCGCGTGTCCGGCCGGCTTGAAGGCCGACCTCGACCGCTACGCCGCGTTGCATGCGCAGACCTACGGCGAGCCGGTCGATGCGGCAACGCTGATTCCGCACATGCTGGAAGCATTCATGGCGCGGGATCGGGGATTTAAGAGAGGAGAGCCGCGGCGTTCGCGGGCATCCAGTTCAGACGCATCATGAAGGCTCGGAATTGACGACGGCAACCTCGTGCCCTCACAGCCATTTGCTGGCCTTGAACCGAACATAAAGCGCGACGCAAATGATCGCGATCACCCCGATGACAACGAAGTAGGCCCATTGCATCTTGAGTTCTGGCATGTTCTCGAAGTTCATCCCGTAGATCCCGGCGATCGCCGTCGGCACCGCCAAGATGGCAGCCCAAGCGGCCAGTTGGCGAGTAATTGCCCCTTGTCGCTGTTGCTCAAGCAAATGGCTGGCCTCGAACACTGAGATGAGGATGTCGCGGATGCCGGCGATAGCGCTCTCAACTCGCTGCATATGGTCGAGCACATCGCGGAAGTACGGCTTTGACGCTTCATCGAGGCAGGGCAATTGTAGATTGACCAGCTTTCGACACGTCTCAAGCATTGGCCCCAGCGCACGTTGAAAGCGCACAAGTTCGCGCCGCATCGTGAAGATGCTCGTGACTTCCTCGCGCGTCAGGAACGCAGCCAGCATGCGCTGCTCCATCTTGAGTACGTTTTCCTCAATCGCCTCGACGATTGGGAAGTAGCCATCAACCACGAAGTCCAGGATTGCATGCAGCACATAGTCGGTGCCTTGCTGCATGAGCGCTGGCGAAATCTCTAGATGCTCCCGAAGTTCGCTGTGAGCGCGCGCCGACCCTTGTCGAACTGTAATGATGAAGTTTCTTCCGACGAAAATTGCTGTGGACCCATAGGCGATGTGATCGCCATCAAGATGCGCGGTCTTTGCGACGATGAAAAGCTGATCGCCGTACACGTCCAGTTTCGACATCTGATGACCATTGGAGGCATCTTCAATGGCAAGGGGATGCAGACCGTAATTGGCTTGGAGCGCCGCGAGTTCTTCAGCCGTGGGTTGTGTTAACCCGATCCAGACGAAATCGGTCTCGGTGAGTTCTTCGACCGCGGGCTCCGTCAATGTGACCGGGGCTTGGCGCTTCCCCTCGCGATATAGATAGGCCGCTATGACGGTCATCGCCGCAACTCCGATCCGCGTCTTGACGGAAGGTCGAATGCCGCGCGTCTAACCCATTGCGACGCTCTCAGGAGCAAGAGTCCGGCGCTCACAAGGCCGAGATACCGAAGAAAGAACGCGCCGCGAAACAATTCCATCGAGAGCTTGCAAAGGAGGCGGCGCAGCGTGCGGTTTCGCAAGGGACGCCCCGCTCGTAAGTAGACAGTCGGCTAGAAATCGAGAAAGGGAGGGTCGAGATCGCGTTGGCAATCGCGGGAATCGAGCGCTCTAGACCGTCGGACACTAAGACTCTCCTTCGTCGGAGACTCTACTGGACAGGCTTTCGGTGCGCGCGCAGGCAAAGGTGCACGGCTGATATACGTTCGTATATCGACGCTGCATTTGCGGGACGACTGTGGGATTGGCGCCGAGACCGGGAGTCGAGCCGGCGTTGCTGTTCGCCGCTGCGGGTGATCGCGACGGCGCTGGCGCTCAAGTCCGACTTGCGGGCAACGGCGGTGCGGCGACGGCCCGCTACGACACGGCGACCGAGGGCACTACATGCTGATTTCGCGGGCGCCTTGTCATATCATTCGAGCAAGCCTCGTCAGAGGCTCGCTCGGGTACGCTCAGACCCTTGGCCGCGTTGCTCCTATGTGGCTCCTGGCCTACCAGAGCCCGACTGTCCAAGGAGCTGGCGCAAACGCCCAAACCCTTGTCACACTTGGACTTATGCCGATGCTCTGCCGTTTAGGGAGTGCTTGACATCGGCCTTTTTTTGTACCGGAGAACATTTTGAAAGCCACCCGCCTCGCCACTGCCCTCGCCGCCACCGCCCTCGGGCTGGCCAGTTTCGCTGCCCTCGCCGATGTCCCGGCACCGCAGGATGTGCCCTATCAGGGCACCCTGAAGATCAAGGTGGACGCCACCGACGTGGCGCGCCGGATCTTCCGCGTGCACGAGACGATTCCGGCGCAGCCGGGCCCGCTGACCCTGCTGTACCCGCAGTGGCTGCCGGGGCACCACTCGCCCAGCGGCCCGATCGACAAGCTGGCCGGCCTGGTGGTGACCGCCAACGGCAAGACGTTGGCGTGGAAACGCGACACGCTGAACGTCTACGCCTTCCACGTCGAGGTGCCCGAAGGCGCCAGCAGCGTGGAGGTGTCGTTCCAGTTCCTGTCGCCGCAGAGCACCCGCCAGGGCCGCGTGGTGATGACGCCGGAAATGCTCAACCTGCAGTGGAACGCCAACACGGTGTACCCGGCCGGCTACTTCGCCAAGCGCATCATGACCGAGGCCAGCGTGACCCTCCCCGCCGGCTGGCAGTTCGGCAGCGCGCTGGAAGTGGCCTCGCGCGAGGGCGACACGGTGCACTTCAAGCCGATCGCCTACAACGACCTGGTCGACTCGCCGATCTACGCCGGCAGGTACTTCAAGCGCGTCGACCTGGACCCCGGCGCGAAGGCGCCGGTGCACCTCAACATCGTGGCCGACGCGCCGAAGTACCTGGAGATCACCCCGCAGCAGCTGAAAGTGCACCAGAACCTGGTGCAGCAGATGTACAAGCTGTACGGCGCGCACCACTACGACCACTACGACTTCCTGCTCTCGCTCAGCGACAAGATGAGCGGCAACGGCCTGGAGCACCACCGTTCCAGCGAGAACGGCGTGGGCACCGGCTACTTCACCGAGTGGGACAAGAACGTACTGAGCCGCGACCTGCTGCCGCACGAGTTCAACCATTCGTGGGACGGCAAGTACCGCCGCGGCGCCGACCTCACCACGCCGAACTTCAACGTGCCGATGGAAGACTCGCTGCTGTGGGTGTACGAGGGCCAGACCCAGTTCTGGGGCCAGGTGATGGCGGCGCGCTCGGGCCTGTGGAGCGCCGAGCAGACGCGCGACATGCTTGCCTTCGTCGCCGCCACCTACGACCGCGGCCGCCCCGGCCTGGCCAGCTGGCGCAACGTGCAGGACACCACCAACGACCCGATCATCGCCCAGCGCGCGCCGCTGCCGTACCGCAACTACCAGGGCAGCGAGGACTACTACTCGGCCGGCCAGATGATCTGGCTCGACGTCGACGCCAAGCTGCGCGAGCTGAGCCGCGGCAAGCATTCCATCGACGATTTCGGCAAGGCCTTCTTCGGCATGGGCAACGGCCAGTGGCACGTCAACACCTACACCTTCGAGGACGTGGTGAAGACGCTCAATGACATCCAGCCGTTCGACTGGGCCAGCTACCTGCGCACGCGCCTGGACGGCCATGGTCCGCTGACCGGCGGCATCGCGGCACACGGCTGGAAGCTGGTCTACACCGACCAGCCGTCCGCCGCGGTGAAGGCGCTCGAGGCGCGCCGCCACTCCGCCGACCTCACCTATTCGCTGGGCCTGTCGATCGGCAAGGGTGGCGAGATCGCCGACGTGCTGTGGGACGGCCCGGCGTTCAAGGCCGGCATCTCGCCGGGCATGACGGTGGTGGCAGTCAATGGCCACGACTACGATGCCGACGCGCTCAAGGATGCGGTGACCGCCGCGGCCAAGGACAAGAAGCAGCCGGTCGAGCTGCTGATGAAGAACTTCGACCAGTACCAGACCGTGCGCATCGACTACCACGACGGCCTGAAGTATCCGCACCTGGAACGCGACACCGGCAAGCCCGACACCCTGGGCGAGCTGCTCAAGGCCCGCTGACGCCACGCCGCTCCCGCCCCCGGCACGATCCGGGCGGCGGGAGCCCGGTCCACCGCCGCCGGCAACTCCGCTATACTGCGCTCCCCGCGGCGGCGGCCTGTGGCCCGCCTGCCGCGCGGCCTTGCATGCGCCCGTAGCTCAGCTGGATAGAGTACTGCCCTCCGAAGGCAGGGGTCGTGGGTTCGAATCCCGCCGGGCGCACCACTCCAGAATCCGCCGCACCGGCTTCGTCCCGAGAGACCTCGGTAGACCCGGCGCTGGCCTGCTCCCTATCACGTTCGAGCCGGCAACGACAGTCCCGGTGCTCCGCCTTTATCTTGGCTTTGATCTCCGTTAATGTGAACTAAGTCACAAAAATTGTCGGTTATGGCCCTCGGCCATGCCTTCCATGGGAACAGGGGCCCATGTCCCGGCGCATGCAGTTCCGGCCTGTCGCGCGCAGGACCACGCTGTTGTTCACGCCGCGGCCGCGGGCCGCTGCGTGCCTCGCGTGGCTTGCCGCGGACTGCAACGTCGCTGTCCCCGTTGATGGAACGAATCGTGCATGGCTCGGCATGGACCGGGCCATGTGCCGCAAAGGTGAGCGAAGGGGACCGTAATGGAAAATCCTGTCGATGAGGCGACACTGCTGATCGTGGCGTACTGGGTGGCGGTGCTCACCCTGGTGCTCGCCTTCAGCCTGTTGGCGGTCATCGTGTTCCTGCGCGCGCGTTCGCGCAGGCGCGAACTGCGTGATCGGCATGCGCAACTGCACTGGTCGCAGGTGATGCAGCGCGTGCTGGCCGGCGAAGATCTGCAGCTGCGCCCGCTGGGGCGGGGCGAAGTCGCCGGCTTCATCGAAACCTGGAACGCGACCCACGAATCGCTGTCGCGCGAGGACTCCGCGCGATTGCTGCCGCTGGGGCAGCGCGTGGGCCTGGCGGCTGCGGCGCGACGCATGCTGCGGGGCAACTACCACGATCGCGCGATGGCCATCATCGCGCTGGGGCACCTGCGCGAGCAGAGCATGTTCGAGGAGCTGGTGCCGTTCCTCAACGACCGCAGCCCGATCGTCTCGCTGTGTGCGGCGCATGCGCTGGGGCAGGTGGATCCGCCCCGGGCGATGGCGATGTTCGTGCCGATGATCCTGAAGCGCGACGACTGGATGCCGGGCAACGTGGCCCGCATCCTGGCCCGCAACGAGGACGGCAGCGCGGCGCGCGAGCTCGACAGCGCCCTGCTGCACGCCAACACCGGCACCATGACGAAGCTGGTGCGGTTCCTGGCCGAGATCGATCCCGAGCGCGCCGCCGGGGTGATCCGGCAACTGCTGGACAGCGCGGTCGACGACCATGCGATCTCGGTCTGCCTGCAGCTGGTCGGCGACCGGCTGGATCGCGAGCGGGTGGCGAGCTTCCTCGACGCGCCGCGCTGGCACGTGCGCATGCACGCGGCGTCGGCGCTGGGCCGCCTCGGCGAGGCGAGCGACATCGTGCGGCTGGAGCCGATGCTGGCCGACAAGGTGTGGTGGGTACGCTACCGCGCGGCGCAGGCACTGCTGGCGCTGCCCGGCATGAGCACGGCTGCGCTGCGCCAGCTGCAGCAGCGGCAGAAGGACGCCTACGGGCGGGACATCATCGACCAGGTGCTTTCCGAGCACGACATGGGAGTCGTGGCATGAATACGTACTGGAGCGCTGCCCCGGCCTTCCTGCAGCTGGGTTCCTGGGAGCACTTGCTGGTCTCGATGCAGTGGATCTTCATGATCTACTTCGTGGCGATCAACCTCGCCTACCTGATCCTCAACTACATCTCCGCCTACCAGATCGTGCGCTACATGCGCGAGTACCGGGCCAACTACCTGCCACCGGGCCTGCGCGAATACCAGCCGCCGGTGAGCATCGTGCTGCCCGCGCACAACGAGGAGAAGTCGGTGGTGGCCTCGGTGCATTCGCTGCTCAAGACCAACTACCCCGAGTTCGAGATCGTGGTGGTCAACGACGGTTCCAGCGACCGCACCCGCAACGCGCTGATCGAGGCCTTCGGCCTGGTGAAGGTGCCCGAGGCCTATCGCGCACGGCTGCAGACCGAGGAGGTCGTGGGCGTCTACGCTTCGGCGCGCTACCCGCACGTGCGCATGGTGGACAAGATCAACGGTGGCAAGGCTGACGCGATCAACGCCGGCATCAACTGTGTGCGCTACCCGCTGTTCTGCGTGGTGGACGCCGACTGCATCCTGCAGCCGGAGAGCCTCTCGCGGGTGGTGCGGCCGTTCCTGGAAGACGGGCGCGTGGCGGCTACCGGTGGCGTGGTGCGCGTGCTCAACGGCTGCAAGGTCGCCGACGGCATGCTGTCCAAGGTGGGCCTGCCCGATCGCTGGCTGCCCAGCTTCCAGGTGATCGAGTACCTGCGCGCGTTCCTGTTCGGGCGCATGGGGTGGTCGCCGATGAACGCGCTGCTGATCATCTCCGGCGCCTTCGGCGTGTTCTACAAGGAGCGCGTGATCGCCATCGGCGGCTACCGCGACGACACGGTGGGCGAGGACATGGACCTGGTGGTGCGCCTGCACCGCAACCTGCGCGAGGAGAAGCGCGACTACCGCATCGTGTTCGTGCCGGACCCCGTGTGCTGGACCGAGGTGCCGACCGACGTCGCCTCGCTGGGCAACCAGCGCATACGCTGGCAGCGCGGCCTGGCCGAAAGCCTGTGGTCGAACATCGGCCTGATGTTCAACCGCCGCGGTGGCGTGGTGGGCTGGGTGGCGTTCCCGTTCATGCTGCTGTTCGAGTTCCTCGGCCCCGTCATCGAGGTGGTCGGCTATGTCTCGATGATCGCGCTGGCCCTGGCCGGGCTGGTGCCGCTGAAGGTGTTCCTGGTGTTCCTGGCCGCGGCGATCGGCATGGGCATGCTGCTGTCGGTCAACGCGATGCTGCTGGAGGAACTGTCCTTCGGCCTGTACGCACGGCCGGCGCAGCAGCTGCGGCTGTTTGCGGTCGCGGTGCTGGAGAACTTCGGCTACCGGCAGATGAATTCCTGCTGGCGTTTCTACGGCACGCTGCTGTGGTTGTTCGGACTGCGCAAGCACCAGCGGTGGGGCCACATCCAGCGCGACGGCTCGTGGCACCACCACGGCCAGGCGGAAAACGAAACGATGCCGATCGACCAGGTTGCCGAAGGGAGCAAGCAGGCATGAGGCGCAGGAAACCACTCCACCGCTCGCGTATCCATTGGCCGCTGCTGGTGGCCCTGGCGGCATCCTCGCCGTGCCTCCTGGCGCAGACCGCCGCCACCAACGCCGATGCACTGACGACCCAGCTCGCGCAGATACGCCAGCTCGCCACCGGCGGCCAGCGGCCGTTGGCCATCCAGCGCTATACGGCCCTGCTGGCCGAACACCCCGGCAATGGCGACCTGCTGCTGGCGCGCGGGCGCACCTACGCCTGGGACGGCCAATACGCCGCGGCCGAGGCCGACCTGAGCCAGGTGGTGCAGCAGAGTCCCGCTTACGCCGACGCCTGGTCGGCGCTGGGCGACGCCTACCGCTGGAGCGGTCGCCCGCAGCAGGCCGCCGACGCCTATGCGCACTGGGTGGCGCTGGCGCCGAACGATCCGGCGGCGCGCATGGCGCGTGGTGCCGCCCTGCGCGATGCCGGCCAGAGCGCGGCTGCCCGCGCCGATTTCGATGCCGCCGCGGCACTGGGGGCCAACCCCGACGAGATCGCCGGCCTGCAGCAAAGCCTGTTGCCGCGCGCGGTGTATTCCAACCAGGGCTATCGCTGGGGCGTCACCGCCGGCTGGGCCTATACCGGGTTCAACGGCGGCCGGCAGGACTGGAACGATGCCGACCTGTCGCTGCGGCGCTACTTCGACCGCGGCTCGCTCGCCCTGGAACTGCTGCAAGCCGACCATTTCGGCCGCAGCAACGCGGCCTGGGCGCTGGATGGCTACGTGTCGCTGTGGTCGCGCGCCTACGCCAACCTGCGCTACCAGCAGGGCCCGAGCAGCGGCATCCTGCCGAAGCAGGCCTGGCGCGCGGAGGTGTTCCAGGGCGTGGGCAGCGGCTGGGAGCTGTCGGCCAGCGTCGACCAGTTGCGCTTCAGCGGCACCACCACCTTCTACGGCATCGGCGTGGGCCGCTACGTCGGCAACTGGTACGCCCGCTACAAGCTGCAGTACGTGCCGGGCGTCGGTTCCGGCAGCTGGAGCAACCGCTTCGTGCTGCGCAACTACTACCGTGGCGATGCCGACGACTACCTGGAGGTGAGCGCCGGCACCGGCCGCAGCACCGACATGGACCGCTTCGGCACCGTGGTGCGCAACACCAACGCCGCCATCGGCGTGGCCTGGGCGCACTACCTTTCGCCGCGCTGGGGATTCAAGCTGGGTGCGGGCTACGCCAGCGACGAAGGCGGCTACGACGAACGGCGGCTGTGGCTGGCATTGTACTCGCGCTGGTGAGCGGGCCGCACCGATGAGCGCGTCGCGTCAGGCCTGGTCGCGCTTCGCCGTCGTGTTCCCGGCCCTGCTGCCGGCGCAGTTCGTGCTGGTGGCGGGCGCAGTCATTCATGGCATCGATCGCGGCGACAGCCAGAAGTGGGCCGTGGCCGGTTTCGCGCTGGCGCAGTCGGCCCTGGTGCTGCTGCGCGCGGTACCGATCCTGTTGCTGCTTTCGCTGCCGCTGCTGGCGCTGAAACGGCCACGCCTGCGCGTGGCGGCGGTGGCCGTGCCGTGGTCGCTGTTCATCGTGCTGCAGGCCGCGCTCGACCAGTACTTCCAGGTGGTGCGGGTGCCGCTGGGGGCGGATCTGTTCGGTTACAGCATGGCGGAAATCCGCATCGCGCTGTCCGGCGACCTGCCGACCGACCCGCGCAGCGCGCTGGCGTATGTGCTGCCGTTGCTCGTGTTGTGGGGCGGGCTGTACGCGTGTTCGCGCTGGCGGCCCGAGGACTCCGGGCGCTGGACGACGTTGCTGCTGACGGCAGGTCTGCTGGCCTGGCCGCTGCCGCTGCCGACCGGTGCGCGCGTGTTGAAGGGCGACACGGCACGCGACGAGGCCAGCAACAAGCTGGCATGGTTCTGTGCCGATGTCCGGCGCTGGTCCGGGCGCGGCGCCGTGGCGGCGCCCGCCACCAGCCAGGCGAGTGCCGCGGCCGACCCGGGTGAGCCGCCGCTGGATCTGCAGTTCCCGTTCCTGCGTGCGGAGCAGACGCCGGACACGCTCGGCCCGTACTTCGCCCCCACCGCCGATGGCCGCCCGCCGAACCTGGTGGTGATCGTGGTCGAGGGGCTGGGGCGTTCGTTCTCCGGCCCGCAGGCGCCACTGGGCAGCTTCACGCCGTTCCTCGACGAGCTGGCGGCGCGCAGCCTGTATTTCGACAACTTCCTGGCCAACCAGGGCCGCACCTTCGGCGTGCTGCCTAGCCTGTTCAACTCGGCGCCGTTCGCCAGGGCCGGTTTCACCGCGCTGGGCGCGCGCATGCCGCCGGGGCCGGGCCTGATCAACCTGCTGCGGCAGCAGGGCTACCACACCGCGTTCTACAACGGCACCGATACCAGCTTCGACAACGAGCGTGCCTTCCTGCAGCTGCAGGGCGTGCAGCAGCTGGTGGACCTGCAGAACTTCGGCACCGGCTACCGTCGCAATCCCTTCGACGAATGGGGCTACGCGGACGGCGAGCTGGTGTCGCGCGTGCTGGCCGACAGCGCGCGGCTGCCGACGCCGTTCCTGCTGGCGATGCAGACCATCTCCATGCATACCGCCTACAAGTTCCCCGGTCAGGACGCCTATCTCGCGCGCTTCGAACAACGCCTGCGCGAGCTGCGCATCGACGACGCGCGGCTGCCGGCCTACCGGGCCGACGCCGGCATCTACAGCACCATCCTCTACACCGACGCGCAGCTGCGCCGCTATTTCGACGCGGTGGCGAAGCTGCCGTGGTACGCGAACACCGTTTTCGTGATCACCGGCGACCATCGCCTGCCGGAAATCCCGATGGGCGAATACCTGGACCGCTACCACGTGCCGCTGATCATCTACTCGCCGCTGCTCAAGCAGGCCAGGCGCATCCGTGCGGTGTCCTCGCAGCTGGACATCATGCCGTCCTTGCTGGCATTGCTGTCGCACACCTACGGGTTGCAGCGGCCGGCACGCACGCCATGGCTGGGCACCGGCCTGGACCTGCACGACAGCTTCCGCAACACGCATCAACTGCCCTTGCAGCAGACCAAGACCAGCGCGCTGGACTACCTGGCCGGCCGCTGGTGGCTGCACGCGGGAAAGCTGTTCGAACTGCAGGAGGGCATGCATCTGGCGCCGGTCGACGATGCGCACGCGCGCGACTGGGTGGTGCACCGCCTGCAGCGCTACGAGCAGGCCAATGCGATCTTCCTGCAACGGTTGCAGCTCGCCCCCGATGGAGCCACGCCGCCGCTGGTGGCTTATCGCGAGGCTGCGCAGGAAGTGCCACCCCTCGGCGCGCCGCCAGCCATGCGCGGCCTGTCGACGGCTGCGGCGGAGGTGACCGTCGCCGGCGATGGCGTACAGCTGACGGCCACCTTCAGCAACGGCGATGCGCAACCGAGCCGCAGCTTCGTGCCGCTGGCGGTACTCACGGCCGAGGACGGCCGCGAACTGCAGGAAGTCTCCGGCCGCGCGCTGCGGCTTCCGGCGAACGGCCAGCAGCAGGTGCAGCTGAGCTTGCCGCGAGCCGACGCCTGCGCCAGCCGCTGCTACGTATCGGTGCTCCCGTCCGATCCGCAAACTGGCCGGGCGATCGGGCAGGGGCGCTACCGCCTGCCGCTGGAAACCCGCGCCACCCCAGGAGCCACGCCATGACCCGCCTCTGCCGAGTGTGCCTGCTGCTGGTGCTGAGCGCATTGCCGATCGGCGCCATGGCGCAGGCCAGTCGCGCCGTGTGGACCTGGGAGGCGGAGTCCTACGCCATGATCGAGGACCCGGCCGTGGCGCAGGAGGCGGCAAGCTACCTGCAGTCGCAGCACATCGACACCGTGTATCTCTACGCCGATGCGTACCGGGGCCGCAACCTGATCGTCGAGCGGCCCGAGCTGTATCGCGCCTTCATCGAGCAGCTGCACCGTCGGCACATGAAGGTGTATGCGCTGCTGGGTTCGGCCTATCTGCACACCGAGAACTACGTGCTGCCCGCCTATCGCCGGCAGGCCGAGGCGATGTTCAGCCGGGTGCTGCAGTACAACGCCGACGCCCCGGCGGAAGCGCGCTTCGACGGCGTCAATCTGGACATCGAGCCGCACATCCTCGACGAGTGGAACGATCAGACCCGCGGGCGCCTGCTGGCCGGTTTCCTGGACATGGGCGAGGCGCTGATGAAGCTCAAGCGCGAGCACCATGCCAGCCTGGCCGTGGGGCCGGCCATCCCGTTCTGGCTGGACGGCATCGAGCTGGAACGGAACGGCACGCGGCGCCCGGTGAGCGAGCATGCGATCGACCTGTTCGATTACGTCGCGCTGATGGATTACCGCCACAAGGCCGCGGGCAGCGACAGCATCCTCTCGCACGCCGCCAGCGAGATCGCCTACGCCGATCGCGTCGGCAAGAAGGTGGTGATCGGTCTGGAGGTCTCGCCCAACGAGTTGGACAAGGTCACCTTCGACCGGGTGGGGCCGAAAGTGTTCGAGCAGGCGCTGGGCACCGTGGAGGAGGCCCTGCGCGGCGATCCCTCGTTCGTCGGCTTCGCCATCCACCATTACCGCACCTACCGCAACTGGATCGAGCGGCATCGGGAGTGAGCGCGGTGGCGCATCGCCAGGAGTGTGCGCGTTGACGTCCGCCGCGTCGGCTTATGCCGCGCGGATGCCCCGGTCCGCCGCCTCCGAACCGTCGCCTGCCGCACGCATGCAGGTGGTCGCCCGTCGTGGCGCCCGTGTCGAAATCTGCGCCTGTCCCGCCGCCGGCATCGATGCGTTCTTCAGCGACGATCCGGCGATCGGGCGCAAGGCGCTGGAGCGGCACTGAGCCGCAGCACGCTTTCGCGCTGCCGGCTCAGCTCTTGCCGATCCGGAAATCCTGCTTGGCCACCGGCTTGCCGTCGAGCGAGATCTCGACCTTGTACTTGCCTGCCGGCCACAGGTCGGGGTTCTGCACCTTGAACGTGGTGATGGCAGGGCCGTCGGTGGCGATCGACTGGCTGATGCTGCTGACCAGCTGGCCCTCGCCTTCCAGGTAGCTCCACTTCGCGTTGAGCGTGGCGCCCTGGGTGCTGCCTTCGGTGGCGACGGTGGCGTAGAGCGTCTTGTCGGTGGTGGCGAAACTGTCGCTGGCGCGCACCACCTGGTGCTCGGCGTTGACCGCGCTGCCCAGGGTGAGCTTGGCCACCGTGAACGGTGCGACCGGCGGCGTGGCCACCGAGCTGGCACTGGCCGCGCCGACCGTGCCGGCGGCCGGCGGCACCGCCGCGCTGGCGGCGGGCCGCGGAGCGGAGGTGGTGGCGGCCGGGGCGGTGCTGGCCGGGGCCGGAGCACTGGCGGGGGCGGGCGCGTTCTTGCCGCAGCCGCCGAGCAGCAGGCCGGTGAGGAGGGTGGCGTACAGCGCGACGGAATGCATGGATCGGGTCATGGGAACTCCGCTGTCGATGCCGGCCCGTGGCCGGTGGTCGGAAACGAGGCTAGCGCGGCCGATCTGAAGCGACGATTACCGAGGGCGCCGTCGGCCGAACGTCCACGCGGCGTCAACGCGCGCTGGCGGCCTACTGGCGCACCGTGCGCGGATTGCCCGGGGTCGCCGACGTGCTGCTGCGGAACGGGTTGATGTCCAGCCCGCCGCGGCGGGTATAGCGCGCGTGCACGCTGAGTTGCTGCGGCGCGCAGCGGCGGGTCAGGTCGACGAAGATGCGCTCCACGCACTGCTCGTGGAATTCGTTGTGGGTACGGAACGAAATCAGGTAGCGCAGCAACCCGGCGTGGTCGATCGGCGCGCCGCGGTAGGCGATCTGCACGCTGCCCCAGTCGGGCTGGCCGGTGACCGGGCAGTTCGAGCGCAGCAGGTGCGACACCAGCGTTTCGTCCACCGCCGTTGCCGTGGCGTCCGCGCGCAGATAGTCGGGACGCGGCGGGCCGTAGTGGTCGATGGCGAGGTCCTGGTCGTCGAGCAGGCGGCCGTCCAGCGCGACCACCGGCAGCGCGTCGGCGCGCGCGTCACGCAGCTGTACGCCGACCACCGCGCCGGCCGCCGCGGAGAGGTCGCGCACCAGGGTAGCGGCGAGAGCGGCGGCGTCGGCAAGGCGCTCCTGCGCGAAGCCGTTCAGGTACAGCTTGAACGACTTCGATTCGATGATCTGCGGCGATGCCGCCGGCACGCGGAATTCGGCCAGCGCCACCTGCGGTTTGCCGCGCAGGTCGAGCCACGACAGTTCGTAGGCGTTCCAGATGTCCACGCCGTGAAACGGCAGGGTTTCCGCCATGCCGAGCTCCGCGCGCTTGTCCGCGCGCGGGATCGGAAACAGCAGGCCGGGGTCGTAGCGGTCGGCGTAGGCGGTGTCCTTGCCCAGCGGGGAGTGTTCGGGGGTACTCATGCGCGAAAGTTTACCCCGTCACCTTGGCGGGAACCTGCTCGCGGGCGATGCTCCTGCTTTTGCGAATCCCGACCCGCCTTCCCCAAAGCATCGCCCGCGAGCGGGCGCCTACGGCGCGGTCGATTCCCCGATTTCGTGCCTCACGCATTGACCATGCGCATGCCGGCGTCGCCGTAGCGCCCGCCGCTGGCGGCGTCGGGCGGAAACACCGTGTCGATCGCCGCCAGCTCGGCGGCGCTCAGCCGCACGTCGAGCGCGCCGAGGTTTTCGTCCAGCCGGCTGCGCTGGCGCGTGCCGGGGATCGCCAGCACGTCGTCGCCCTGCGCCAGCACCCAGGCCAGCGCCAGCTGGGCGGGCGAGCAGCCCTTGTCGGCGGCCAGTGCCTTCACCTGCTCGACCAGCCGCAAATTGCGCGCGAAGTTGGCGCCCATGAAACGCGGGCTGCTGCGCCGGTAGTCGTCGGCGGCGAAGTCGTCGGGCGAGCGGATCGCGCCGGTGAGGAAGCCGCGGCCCAGCGGCGAGTAGGCGACCAGGCTGACGCCCAGTCGTCGGCAGGCGGCGAGCATGCCGTTGGTCTGCGGGTCGCGCGTCCACAGCGAGAATTCGCTTTGCAGTGCGGCGATCGGATGCACCTTGCAGGCGCGCTCCAGCGTGGCGCCGGAGGCTTCGCTCAGGCCGAGGTAACGCACCTTGCCGGCGGCGACCAGTTCGGCCATCGCACCGACGGTTTCCTCGATCGGCACGGTCGGGTCGACGCGGTGCTGGTAGTACAGGTCGATGGTGTCGATGCCCAGGCGCTTGAGGCTGGCGTCGCAGGCGGCGCGCACGTACTCCGGGCGACCGTTGACGCCACGTGCGGCGGGGTTGGCCGGGTCGAGCACGATGCCGAACTTGGTCGCCACGAAAGCCTGCGTGCGCCGCCCCTTGAGGGCCTTGCCCAGCAGCACCTCGTTGGTGTGCGGGCCATACATGTCGGCGGTGTCGAGCAGGCTGAGGCTGCGGTCCAGCGCGTGGTGGATGGTGGCGATCGACTCGGCGTCGTCGTGGGCGCCGTAGAACGCGCTCATGCCCATGCAGCCGAGGCCGAGGGCGGAAACCTGGGGACCATTCGTTCCGAGTGTGCGGGTCTGCATGGGCGGCTCCGGCAAGTGAGGGTGGACGCATGGTGCGCCGTGACGGTGGTCGGATAAATACTCAATAATGAGCATCACCATTCAATCTTCCCCAACAATGGCGATGGACCGGCTCGAAGCCATGCGGCTGTACACGCGGATCGTCGAGCTGGGCAGCTTCACCGCCGCGGCGGACGACCTGAACCTGCCGCGCGCCACCGTCACCCATGCGATCAAGCGCCTGGAGGCGCGGCTCGGCGCGCAGCTGCTGCAGCGGACCACCCGCCGCGTGCGCGCCACCCGCGACGGCGAGACCTACTACGGCCATTGCCTGCGCCTGCTGGCCGACGTGGACGAGGTCGAGACGGATTTCCGCGAGGCGCGCGTGCAGCCGCAGGGCCGCCTGCGCGTCGATCTGCCGGCGTCGCTGGCGCGCGCGCTGGTGATTCCCGCGCTGCGGGATTTCTTCGCGCGCTTCCCGCAGATCCGACTGGACATCGGCACCGGCGACGGTTTCGTCGACCTGGTGCGCGAGGGTGTGGACTGCGTGCTGCGCGTCGGCGAGCTGGGCGATTCGGGCATGGTCGGGCGCCGCGTGGCGACGCTGGGGCAGGTGACCGTGGCCAGCGCCGCCTACGTGCGCCGGCATGGCCTGCCCGGTTCGCTGGCCGCGCTGCAGGACGGCCACCTGGCGGTGAACTGGGTGTCGCCGACCACCCGTCGCGTCGAGCCGCTGGAATTCATGGCCGGCCGCCGGCGGCGCGAGATCGCGCTGCCGGGCTGCGTCAGCGTGAGCGGCGTGGATGCTTACCTCGGCTGTTGCGAGGCCGGCCTGGGCCTCGCGCAGGTGCCGCGCTACCGCGTCGCCGAGGCACTGGCGAGCGGGCGGCTGCGCGAGATCCTGCCGGAGTATCCGCCGCCGTCGCTGCCGATGACCATCCTGTATCCGCAGCAGCGGCAGATGCCCGCACGGCTGCGCGTGTTCGTCGACTGGCTGGTGGAGCTGACCGCGGCGCAGCGTTGATGCCAGGGGAACTCCCGGGCTTGCGGAGTCGCTGCTCCTCCCCCTGCGTTGCAGGGGAGGGAGTCATTACGACGCGCGCGGCGGGCCGGGGCGCGGTGCGCTGGTGCCGAGCGTGTCGCTGGTCAGCGGGGCACCGGCGCCGAGCAGGGCCCCGCGCTGCTCGGCCAGCGGCAGGCGCAGCATGCAATCCTCGAAGCCGGCCAGTTTCTGGAACACCGGCAGCGCCTGCACCTGCGCCACCAGTGCGGCGGCCGCCGGCCAGCGTGCGGCGTCGATCGCGTAGCGCACGAACGAGGCGGTGCGGAAGAAACTGGCGATGCTGATATCGGCGATCGACAAAGCGCCGAACACGAAGCCGTCGCCCGGCAGCTGCTGTTCCAGGTAGTCGAGCGCGGCGGGGATTTCCACCTCGCGCGCATGCTGCACCACCGTCTCGTTCGGCGCCTCGCCGAAGATGTGGCGCTTGATCGCCAGCTGGTGGAACAGCCGCCAGATCAGCCCGTCGGCCAGCCGCGTGTCGGCGTATTCCTCCAGCCAGCGCGCGCGGGCGCGGTCGGCGATGTCGCGCGGGTAGAGCGACGGCGTGGGCTGCCGGTCCTCCAGGTACTGGCAGATCACCGAGGAGTCGGCCAGCACCAGGCCGCCGTCGACCAGCACCGGGATGCGGCGCAGCGGGCTGAGCCGGGTGAACTCGTCGTTGCCGACGAACGGTGCGATCGGGTCGACCTCGTACTCCAGCCCCTTCAGCTCCAGGCACACCAGCACCTTGCGTACGTAGGGCGAGAGGTAGTTGCCGATGACTCTGAGACGCTGCGGCATGGGGCGGCTCCGGGGGCACGGAGGGCGCAGCGTGCGATGGCGGGCGCGCGCGCGTCAAGCGCAGGGCGCGGCCGTCCGTGCGCCGGCGCACGGGGCGCGATCGGGACCAATGGCAGGGGTGCCATTGGTCATGCCCGCGCTAGCATCGGTCCTTCGAGGGAGTTCGCGCCAGGGCCGGCGACCGCACATCCGCTTCCGCAAGGGGAACGCAGCATGAGTTTGAGAACCGGCAGTTCGCGCGTGCTTGGCGCGCTGGTCATGGGTGCCTTGTCGGCCGGCGCCGCGGCGCAGGCGCGCACGCTGAGCGCCGACGACTACGCGCGGGCGGAGCGCTTCATGAGCTACAACACCGTGCCGCTGGTCGACCACGCGGTGCAGAAGGTCCAGTGGCTGGACGACGGCCACTTCTGGTACGTCGACCATGACGCCAGCGGCGACCACTTCGTGCGGATGGACGCCGCCAGCGGCAAGACCGCGCCGCTGTTCGACCAGGCGAAGCTGGCCGCCGCGCTGGGCCAGGCCGGTGGCAAGCCGGTGGATGCGATGAAGCTGCCGGTCAACGGCTACGAGGCGCGCCCCGACGGGAAGCTCGACATTGCCGTGCGCGGCAAGCATTACGTGTGCGACCTTGCCGCCGCCGAAGCGAACTGCGTCGACCGCGCCGCGCTGGTGAAGACCGGCAAGGAGCCGGGGGCGCTGTCGCCGGACAAGAAGAGCGAGGCATTCATCCGCGACTGGAACCTGTGGCTGCGCGACGTCGCCAGCGGCCAGGAGGCCCGGCTCACCACCGACGGCGTGGAGAACTTCGGCTACGCGACCGACAACGCCGGCTGGAAGCACACCGACAACGCGATCGTGGAGTGGTCGCCGGATTCGAAGCGGATCGCCACCTTCCAGCAGGACCAGCGCAAGACCGGCGAGATGTACCTGGTCAGCACCAACGTCGGCCATCCGAAGCTGGAGAAGTGGAAGTACCCGCTGGTCGGCGACAAGGACGTGACGATGATCGAGCGCGTCATCATCGACGTCGCCGCGAAGAAGGTCACGCGCCTGCAGATGCCGCCGGACCAGCACCGCTCCAGCCTGTGCGACGACGTCAGCTGCGGCCCCGACGGCGGCTGGGACGACGTGAAGTGGGCGCCCGACGGCAAGACCCTGGCTTTCGTCTCCACCTCGCGCGACCACAAGCACGAATGGTTCCGCATCGCCGACGCCAGCACCGGCAAGGTGCGCACGGTGTTCGAGGAAGTCGTGCCGACCTATTACGAGAGCGGCAATAACGCGGTGAACTGGCGCTACCTGCCCGAGACCCACGAGGCGATCTGGTTCAGCGAGCGCAACAACTGGGGCAACCTGTACCTGTACGACCTGAAGAGCGGCAAGCTCAAGCACGCGATCACCACCGGCGAGGGCAACGTCACCGAGGTGCTGAAGGTCGATGCGAAGACGCGCACCGTGTGGTTCCGCGGTGTCGGCCGTACAGCGGGCGTGAACCCGTACTACCAGCAGTTCTTCAAGGTTGGCCTGGACGGCGGCAAGCCGGTGCTGCTGACGCCGGAGGCGGCCGACCACGCCGTCACGCTGTCGCCGGACGGCAAGGCCTTCGTCGATGCGTACTCCACCCCGACCACGCCGCCGGTCACCGTGCTGCGCAGCTCGGCTGACGGCCGCAAGCTGGCCAGCGTGGCCACTGCCGACATCTCGCGACTGAAGGCCGCCGGCTGGGTGCCGCCGATCCCGTTCACGGTGAAGGGCCGCGACGGCAAGACCGACCTGTACGGCATGATGTTCAAGCCGACGCACTTCGATGCCTCGAAGAAGTACCCGATCATCGACTACATCTACCCGGGCCCGCAGACCGGTTCGGTGCGCGGGCGCAGCTTCTCCGCCGCGCGTGCCGACCACCAGGCGATGGCCGAACTGGGCTTCATCGTGATCGCGCTCGACGGCATGGGCACGCCGTGGCGTTCGAAAGCGTTCCACGACGCCTACTTCGAGCACGTCGAGGACAACACGCTGCCCGACCAGGTGCTCGGCATCAAGGAACTCGGCAAGAAGTATCCATGGATCGACCTGGACCGCGTGGGCATCTGGGGCCACTCCGGCGGCGGCAACGCCACCGCCGCGGCGATGTTCCACTACCCGGACTTCTTCAAGGTCGGCTGGGCCGAAAGCGGCAACCACGACAACCGCAACTACGAGGACGACTGGGCCGAGAAGTGGCAGGGCCTGCTGGTCACCGACCAGGACG